>Ga0214919_10005549_pt1 | contig 17825 bp, 18 predicted proteins | sample LL1503_MetaG_FD_177994 | JGI IMG/M metagenome (GOLD analysis project Ga0214919, IMG submission 177994) | Freshwater microbial communities from Lake Lanier, Atlanta, Georgia, United States - LL-1503 | ecosystem: Environmental > Aquatic > Freshwater > Lake | place: USA: Georgia | collected...
ACGGCAACGCCACGGTCAACATCGATTTGTCGGGGCGGGTAGCGCGCACCGGTGACAGCATGAGTGGGCGCCTGACACTGCCCAGCCAGACCGTGCAAAGCACCTCGCCCACGATCGACTTTTATGACACAGACCAGGGAAGTACCCGTTATCTGCACGTCAACAGCAACCTGATGGGGTTTTTGAAGACCGACGGCAACTGGGACATGTACATGAACAACGGCGGCTCCATGTGGACCGCCAACTACGGCTGGCTGCATGACTACTTCTTTGCATCGGTAGGCAATTGCGTGCGTCCAATCAGCTCCAAGGTGACCTCGGGAAGTCCCACGGCCTTTCAGCTGGGTGAAGAAAACGTCATCAACTGCTATGGCAGCGGTCCGCACTACCTCATCAACCATGAACTCATGGACAACGGCGGCCAGATTTCTCACCGTATGGTCCGGTATTACACAAACTGCAACTGCAACTGTCAGTGCAATTGCTAGGAGGCACCCATGTTCCGCAAAGCTGTATCCAGCATGTCATATCCAGTTTTCCTGGACCTGGTGGTCACCGAACGGATTGTCTGCCTGACCGCCTACACAGAAATTGAGAAGCACATCTTTGAGGCCGATGCTGATCCGGGTGACGATCAATCCGAAAGCATCCGGTCACTGCGCTTTGAAGGGCATTTTGTTCCTGGCCAACTGCCACCCAAGGCTACAGGGGTTTATCACGACCGCCTGCCATGCGTGCAGTTGGGTAAACCGTTGGTTCTGGGTGAATCGCTCTCAAAGGCCTTAGCTGGGCGTTATTTCAAAGCAGCTTCGTATTCATTGCTTGACCTGGACGATCCATCCATCCGCAGCGGAGAAAAGTCTGATGCTGCAGTCTGGGTGTGTGGTGTGGACTATGAAGGCAACCTGCGCCCGTTTTACAACGCGATTGCTTTTGAAACGTCCACCAAGATGCACCCGATGCGCTCGGTCAGAAACCTGGGGACACCCAGCAATCTGTTCATCTACCAACCCTTTGCGAGCACACCGTTGACCCAGTGCAGCATGACGCTCAAATACAACCTTTCGCTGGGCTACAGAAGCAGCGTGCAAGGTTTCGTCGAAGCTCAGGATTACAACTACTTGCCAGATATGGACGAGGCCTTCCCTCGGTTGGAGTTGATTTCTGGCGGTGGAGAGATTGGAGCGGGTGGGCAGCAGGAGGTCACTGTCCAGGTGGTCAGCGCCGAGGGCAGGGACGCCACTTTGTACCTGGAGGAAACAGGGGGTTATTTGCCCATGCGCCGGGTGCGAAGCGTCAACGGTAAAGCCTCATTCAAGGTCCATGCCCTGGGATTGGTTGCAGGTGACGCCTTCAAGGTCAAGTTGGGTTTTAGAAACTACTCCGGGCTGCTGGACGTTCCCTTTGAGGTGGTTGCATGAAGATCACCAACCACTGGGTTACGCCCATTGCCGAGTTTGATCTGGCACTGCCACAACCAATGCGCCAACAGTTGATGGCGCTCCTGCAACGCAAAGAGGCAGATCGGGACAAGTTGTCCGAGTCTTCACCAGACTTTTTCAGGTTCATGAAGTCCAAGCAGTTTTACGCTTCGACCCATTACAACCTGTTCTCAGAGGCTAACCAGCACCCCGAGAAGAACGCCATCCTTTCATTCGAATTGATGGCCTGTAATGCTTATCGGCAATACCTGCGTCAAGCCTTGAACATAGAGCAAGCGGATGAGTTGAAGCTTGTGGGCAGGTGCTTTGGCAATGTACAAATAACAGGCGGCAGGACCTTTCCGCACTATCACCAGTCTGTCGATCATGTCCTGATCCACTACCTGGACATTCCTGACCACAACGACCCCGAGCTGGGTCAGTCACACCGTCACGGCACGCATGCCTTGCTGCTGCAAGACCCGCGTGGTGCTGTGAACTATCCCTATTGGGAAAAAGTGCTTTCCATTGCCCCTTACACCGGCAAAACCATCATTCACCCGGCCTACGTCTGGCATGAAAGCAACCCCTACCGAGGGCAGGGCACGCGCATGTGCCTGGTGGTGAATTTTCAGATAGCCAGTCACAGCTACATCGAGCTGCACAAAGAAATGAGGTTTTGATGACCATGTTCACCATTCACGCCTTGCGTCAAGATGGCCAGAAAGTCTTGCTGCACTACGACAACCAGTTGTCCACGCTGACCTGGCAGGACGGCACACCCGTGGTGCCTGTTCAGCCCGGCAGTTTCCGGAATGCCACGGTGGTTTCGGTCAATCAACCTGGCCGCAAGGGTCAGGTACGCATCCTCAAAATTAGCCTGGGGCTGTCCTGCAACTACGAATGCAGCTACTGCAACCAGCGCTTTGTGCCGCATGCGGATGCGAGCAATCCGGATGACATCGAGCCGTTCATCAGTCAACTGACCGATGCGCTACTAGAACCACCCGAGCGCATCGAGTTCTGGGGCGGGGAGCCCTTGGTGTACTGGAAGACACTCCAGCCGCTGGCCGAACGTCTGCGTGGTTTGTATCCGTATGCTCAGTTCAGCGTCATCACCAATGGCAGCTTGCTCGATACAGGTAAGAACGAGTGGTTCGACCGTATGGGGTTTTCTGTGGGCTTGTCGCATGACGGTCCAGGCCAGTCCACCAGGGGGCCGGATCCGCTGAACGATTCCGAAAATTACGCCGCCATCATGGACCTTTATGGTCGTTTGCATCCTCAAGGCCGTATCAGCATCAACGCCATGGTTCATGCTGGCAACCAAAGTCGGGCGCAAATTCAGGCTTGGCTGCAGCAGCGCTTTGGCCAGGATGTGAACATCGGGGAGGGCGCTTTCATTGACCCCTACGATGAAGGCGGCTTGGCAGCAACCCTGCAAACCCAGCAGGACCATGTGCGTTTCAGGGCCTTGGCCTACAAAGAACTGCGCCAGGGCCTGGCTTCGCGCATGTCGGTGGCGCAGCAGCGCATCATGGACTTTGTGCAGTCCATCCGTACCGCACGCCCTGCATCCTCGCTGGGCCAAAAGTGCGGCATGGACAAACCGGACAACCTGGCGGTGGACCTGCACGGCAATGTGCTCACCTGCCAGAACGTGAGCGCAGCTGCCACTGCACCCAATGGCCAACCTCACCAGATTGGCCATTTGTCCAATCTGCAGACGGTCAAGATGCGCAGCGCCACGCACTGGAGCCACAGGCCCGATTGCCCCAGTTGCCCCGTGCTGCAACTGTGCAAGGGCTCATGCATGTTTTTGCAAGGGCCGCTGTGGGATGCGGGTTGCGACGCAGCCTACTCGGACAATGTGCCCTTTCTGGCTGCGGCCATCGAGTACCTGACCGGTTGCATTCCGTACTTCATCGAAGGCGACTTTCGTGAAGACCGCAAAGACATCTTCGGACAGGTCCATGGAGTCCCCGAACAAAGCACCAAGCGCGTGATTCCGATCCTGGCCTACGACCGAACTGTCTCAGCCTGAATCAAAACACCATTCGTTCGACAGTCCATTCAACAGTCAACCCAACAACCACCCGCCTGGCTTCGGTCAGCGCGGGTTTTTTACTTTGGAGATTTGTATGCCTGAACCGACAAGCTCTGGTGTGGCCGGGGCGGCCGTCGCCTACAAGGCCTTTAGCGGCACCGCTGCGGCGGTGGCCAGTGGGGCCACTTTGGCCGCTGTGGTGGTCATGCTCATGACGCCGCCGCGCGACAAACGCGAGTGGGCCGTGGGGCTCATCAGTACCGTGGTCTCCAGCATCGGGGGCGGCGCCATCACGGTGGAACACTTCCACTTGCACCATTGGGCGTTTTCTACGGTGGGTCTGTGCGCCCTGGGTGGGCTCATGTTCGCCTGTGGGCTGCCCGGCTGGGCCATGGTGCGCTGGGTGTTCAATTTCATCGGCCAACGCCGCGATGCCTCCATCGACCAGGTGGCCAAGGAAGTGAAGGAGATGCTGTGAAACCGCAAGACTTCATCGCGCTCATTGGTCCTGCCGCACAAGCCAGCCGCATGCAAACAAGCATCCCCGCCAGCTTCGTGGTGGCCCAAGCCGCTCTGGAGTCCGGCTGGGGCGAGTCTGGCCTGGCCAAACGGGCCAAGAACCTCTTTGGCATCAAGGCTGACCGCAGCTGGACGGGCCAGCGCATCACCCTCAACACCCGAGAGTTTCTGAACCAGCAGTGGGTCGTTATCCCGGCCGACTGGCGCGCCTACCCCGATTGGCAGGCCTGTTTGGTTGACCATGGGCAGTTTTTGCGCCGCAACAAGCGCTACGCTGCCTGCTTTGCTTGCACCACGGGCAAAACATTTGCACAAGCCGTGGCCAAGGCGGGCTATGCCACCGATCCGCGCTATGCGGACAAGTTGATCGCCATGATCGACAAGTACCAGCTCGAAGCGCTGGACCCACCGCTGAACCTATCACCGGGGGCCACATGAGTGCGTGGCTGTTACCTTGGCTTGGCGCCTTGCCCCTGCGATGGATCGTCTCAAGCCTGCTGGCTGCGGGCCTGTTTTGGGCTGGCCATCGGATGGGGCAGCAGGGCGTTCACCAGGCCTGGGACGCAGAGCGATTGCAGCAACAAACCGCCGCCTTGCAGCAATCCCTGCAGGTAGCCCAGGTCCAAACCCGGCAAGAACAGATCAACCAGCGCATCACCACAGACCATGACACCCGCAAAACCCAACTTCAGCGCTTGTGGCTACCCCCAAAGGCTTCTGCCGTTCCAGTGGCTGTTACGCCTGATTCGCCCAATTCACCCAATTCGCAGTCTGTGCCTGCTGACCTGCGCACTGGCGCTGACAGCATGCGCGACTCAACCAGCTCCAGCAGTCTTGGCTCCGTGCCCGCCCATGCCGAGCCTGCCACCGGTGTTAATGCAGCCGCCGCCCACGCTGTACCTGATCCCGCCAGTGCTCAGATCCCCGTGAGCTGCGAACAATTGGCCAGTGATGCGGCCGAGGCCACGCTCATGGTCTTGTCATTCCAGCGCTGGTACGCCGAGCAGGCTAAAGCCACAGAAAAGCCATAGAACAAGGACATCAGCCACACCCCCTCAAAACAGCGCTCCCATTCGCTTGACTTGTGTGCCCACCAGAGCGTTCATGCTGGTATGACACTCACAACAAGCGATGTATGACCCCCAGGCTGCTCACCACGCAAGAGGCCGCTGAGCGCCTGGGCCTCACCCCCGGCAGCCTGCAAAAGCTGCGCTGGCAAGACGATGGCCTGCCCATCTTCCAGCAAGGGCTTGCCGTTCACTACCGACTCGAAGACCTGGAGGCTTTCGAGCAGCGGGAAGTTCGAAACCTCCTCAGGCAAGTGCTGCAGCACGAGCGGCCATTGCCGCTCATTCGCGCCATTGCCCGCACGCTCGACTTGGCGGTCAACACCCAGGGCGTTGAATCTGATCCCACGGTCTTCAAGCCAGCGGTGCGCGAAGACCTTAAGCCCGCGCCCAAGGTGAAGGCTTCTTTGCCCATGGCTGAGCCCAAGCGGCAGATGCCATCCCTGGTCAGGCCACCTCAAGACCTGAGCCTGCCACCCCAACACGCCTGGTACCTGGTCCACACCAAAGCTCGCCAAGAAGACACAGCCATCACCAACCTGCAGCGACAGAACTTCCGCTGCTACATGCCTATGCTGTATGTAGAGAAGGTCCGCCGGGGCAAGCCGTTGGTGGTGGCCGAGCCCATGTTCCCCAGCTACGTGTTTGTGCAGCTGGACACCAGCGGCCAAGGCCAAAGCTGGTCGCCCATTCGGTCCACCTTGGGCGTACGCGAGTTGGTCAAATTTGGTGGTCACCCGCCTAAAGTCGACGCTGAGCTCATCACGGCGCTGCACGAGCGCGAGCAACTCCAGCAGTCCAATCCCCAGGCTCTCTTTGCCGCAGGCGACAAGGTCGTCATCACCCATGGCCCCTTCGCTGGCATCGAGGCCATCTACCAAACAGCAGATGCCGAGCGGCGCTCCATGATCCTGCTGTCCATGCTCAACAAGCCAGTGTCCATGCGCATTGAGCCTGGCCAGTTGCGTAAATGTGGCTGATCGCAAAAAAGTCTGCAAGTTGGGTCCAGAAATGACTTGATAGCTCTGCCGCTTCGAAGCCAACATGGTCCGAACGAACAGAACCAAGCAGTCCACAAGTCCACATGACCCTAGAAGATCCACCCAAAACATTCCGCGCCGCCCAGTACGTGCGCATGTCCACCGAGCATCAACAGTACTCCACCCACAATCAGGCTGACAAAATTCAAGAATACGCCGACCGGCGCGGCATCGAGATCGTGCGCACCTATGCCGATGAAGGCAAAAGCGGCCTGTCCATCGACGGCCGCGCCTCGCTGCAAAAGCTCATCGCCGATGTTGAATCCGGCAACACCGACTTCAACCTGATCCTGGTCTATGACGTCAGCCGCTGGGGTCGGTTTCAAGATGCGGACGAATCGGCCTATTACGAATACATCTGCAAGCGCAAAGGCATCGCGGTCGCCTACGTGGCCGAGCAGTTTGAAAACGACGGCTCACCGGTCTCCACCATCGTCAAGGGCGTGAAGCGCGCCATGGCCGGTGAATACAGCCGAGAGCTGTCGGCCAAAGTCTTTGCCGGTCAGTGCCGGCTCATCGAGATGGGGTTTCGTCAAGGGGGGCCTGCAGGCTACGGCCTGCGCCGTGTGCTCATTGACCAAACCGGCGCCATCAAAGGCGAGCTCAAAAACGGCGAGCACAAAAGCCTGCAGACCGACCGCGTCATCCTCATGCCTGGCCCCGATCACGAAGTGGCCACGGTCTTGCAGATGTTCGCCTGGTTCATCCAAGACGACATGCCTTTGGCTGAAATTGCGAAGCGGCTCAACGACCAAGGCATTCGCACCGACAACCAGCGGCTCTGGACGTACAGCACCGTGCGCCAGGTGCTCACCAACGAAAAGTACATCGGCAACAACGTCTACAACCGCCACTCCTTTAAGCTCAAAAAATTGCACGTCAACAACCCGCCCGCCATGTGGATCCGCAAAGAGGGGGCGTTTGAAGGCATCGTGCCGCTAGACACCTTCCTTAAAGCCCAAGAGGTGCTGGCCGAGCGCACCCGCCGTTACAGCGACGATGAGTTGCTGGCTCACCTCAAGCAGCTTTATGCCGATTGCGGCACTTTGTCCGGCCTCATCATCGACCAGGCCCCCGGCTTACCTTGCGCCATCACCTACGCCCAGCGCTTTGGCAGCCTCACCCGCGCCTACGAGTTGGTGGGTTTCCACACCTCGCGCGACCAGGGCTTCATCGAGATCAACCGGCGGCTGCGGCAGCTCCACCCCGAAATCGTGCGCCGCACCGAAGAGACCATTGCCGAGCTGGGTGGCAGCGTGCGCCGCGACGGCAAGACCGACCTGCTCACCCTCAACGACGAGCTGGTCATCAGCTTGGTGCTGGCCCGCTGCCAGACCTTGCCCAACGGCCAGCACCGCTGGCGCATCCGGTTCGACACCGAGCGCTTCAACCCAGACATCACGGTCGCAGTGCGGCTTGACCCGCAAAACGCGAACGAGCTCGACTACTACCTGCTACCCCGTCTGGACCTGCCCGAGCAGGAGATCCGGGTTTGCAACCGCAACAGCGCCAACTTCGAGTGCTTCCGGTTTGACGACCTGAACTTTTTCTACGGCATGTCAGAACGCGAACGGCTGCAGCGCAAGTTTTAAACCCCCTCCATAAACCTGAAAGGACCCACCTCATGCAGATCACCCCAACCTACACGCCAAGGAGGCCCACATGATGACCGACACCCCAGAAAACGTGAGCTTGGTGCCCATCGCGCGCATTGAGGTACTCAACTCCCGCGACCGGAACATGAAGGTCTTTGAGGAGATCGTCGAGAGCATCCAGCTCATCGGCCTCAAAAAGCCCATCACCGTGGCCGAGCGTGCGGGCGAAGATGGCCAGACTAAATACCTGCTGGTCTGTGGGGAGGGACGGTTGAACGCCTTCCGCATTTTGGGGGAGACGCACATCCCCGCCCTAGTGGTGGACGTGAGCGATGAAGACGCCTTCATCATGAGCCTGGCCGAAAACATCGCCCGCCGGGGCTACCGGCCGCTGGAGATCCTGGCCGACATCGAGCTGCTGCGCGAGCGGGGCTACACGGCGGATGTGATCATCCAAAAGACGGGCCTGTCTCCCAAATACGTGCGCGACATCGTCTTCTTGCTGGAGCAGGGCGAAGAGCGCCTGATTGAAGGTGTGCAGCGTGGCTCCATCCCGTTGACCACCGCGCTCGAGATTGCCCGCGCCAGCGCCAACGACCCGCAAAACACGAACGGTGAGGGCGGTGAGTCCAACCTGGGTGACCTGCTGCAAGAAGCCTATGAAAACGGCCAACTAAAAGGCCGCCAAATCATTGAGGCCAAGCGCCTGATCGAAAAACGCCAAGAGTTGGGACCGTCATCACCCAACGCGGCGCAGATCAAGCCGCCCACCTCCAGCTACAGCCTGGTACGCACCTACCAAAAAGAGGTGGAGCGTCAGCGCAAGATGGTCCTGAAGGCCGAGCACGCCCACCAGCGCCTGCTGCTGGTGGTGCAGGGCCTCAAAAAACTCTTTGCCGACGAAAACTTCGTCACCCTGCTCCGCGCAGAGGGGCTGGACACCTTGCCCAAGTACCTGGCCGAACGCATTACTCACTTTGAAGGAGCACCCGCATGAACACTAGCAGCAACGCCCAACCCAAAATTGCCGAGATGTACCCCGGCATCTACCAGCCCACAAACCAGGGCGAAGGGGAGGGCGGTCCTGACCTGCCCATGCAGCCCCTCAACACCTTGCTGGGCTTTGACTTGGAGACCTACCAGGTGCCGCTGGACCACCTGCTCCCCAGCAAAAAGATCATGGACGGCACCATGAGCACCCGCAAATACAAGCAGGTGGTCTCGTCCATCCACGAAATTGGCCTCATAGAACCTCTGTCCGTCATCCAACCCGATCCCAAAAAATCAGAGTTCCTATTGCTCGACGGTCACCTGCGGGTGTTGGCTCTCAAAGAGCTGGGCATGGAAACGGCACCCTGCCTTATGGCCAAAGACGACGAGACCTTCTCGTACAACCACCGCATCAATCGCCTGTCCACGGTGCAAGAGCACTACATGCTGCGCCGTGCCATAGACAGAGGCGTCAGCCGCGAGCGCCTGGCCCGGGCTTTCAACGTCAACCTCAGCTCCATCAACCGCCGTATCAACCTGCTCGAAGGCATTTGCCCCGAAGCCATCGATCTATTACAAGACAAACAGTTCACCCCAGATGTCACCCGCATTTTGCGTAACATGAAGGCCGCCCGCCAGGTGGAGGCGGTGGAGCTGATGGTGGCCAGTAACACCATCACCGTGGCCCATGCCGAAGCATTGCTCAAAGCCACACCTCCCGAGCAGCGGGCCGACCTCAAACCTGCCGAGCGCGACAAGACCTCACCCATCGAGCAGATTGTCAAGTTGGAAAAGGAGATGAGCCAGGTCCAGACTCAGTACAAGGACGCAGAGCAGAACTACGGCTCCGACCTGCTCAACTTGGTGGTCGCCAAGGGCTACCTCACCAAGTTGCTTTCCAACGACGCCGTCAACAGCTACATCCAGCGCCACGAGCCTGAGATCCTGGAGCAGTTTGAATTGGTGGTGAACACCGTCAGCATGGAAGAGGCTGTCCAGCAGCAGGGTGAAACCAGCCCGGCAGACGTCAGTGAAGCGTCAGAACCATATTGTTTTCGATAAATATTTTTCGCATGACATCCAAAACTCATCAGGAAAACCCTAGAATCATGCGAATTCGCACAAACGTTCCCCTGCGGAACAGCCCCTATCGCGCTTGCCGATCGTGACACGGCGTGGCGGTAGCGTGGCCGAAACCCCCTCACATGACCAGCCGCCGATCCCAGCTCCAGGAAGACACCTACTTCCGAGTCTTGCGCATGTTGCAAGACAACCCTGACATGACCCAGCGGGAGATTGCAGAAAAACTGGGGATTAGCACCAGCGGGCTGAACTACTGCCTCAAAGCACTCATCGACAAAGGCTGGGTCAAAGTCCACAACTTCAGCCAAAGCAAGAACAAGTTTGGCTACATCTACGTGCTCACGCCTCAGGGTTTGGCCGAAAAGATGGCTCTGACAAGTCGCTTCTTGAGACGCAAGATGGCAGAGTACGACGCTCTGAGGATGGAAATTGAGGCGCTGAAGTTGGAAGCAGGTGGTGATGACAAAAAAGGAATTCAGCAAGCATGACTAAAAAGCAAGAATCAGTTTTGGTAACAGGCGCTGATGGTTTTATCGGTTCCCACTTAACTGAGCTTCTCGTTCGAGAGGGCTACAAAGTCAAAGCCCTGTCGCAGTACAACTCCTTCAACTATTGGGGTTGGCTGGAAGATATTGAATGTCGCGACCAAATTGAAATATTGAACGGTGATGTGCGCGACCCACATTACTGTAAACACATCACCAAAGATGTGGACGTCGTTTTCCATCTGGCTGCATTGATTGCCATCCCTTACTCCTACGTTGCACCCGACAGTTACGTTGATACGAATATTAAGGGCACGCTCAATATCTGCCAGGCGGCCATGGAGAACGGTGTCAAACGACTGATCCACACCTCCACCAGCGAGGTTTACGGCACCGCTCAGTACGTACCCATCGACGAGAAGCACCCGCTGCAAGCACAGTCGCCCTACAGCGCCTCCAAGATCGGCGCTGACGCAATGGCAATGAGCTTCTTCAACGCTTTCAACCTGCCTGTCACGATCGCTCGTCCTTTCAATACCTACGGTCCACGTCAGTCGGCTCGCGCAGTGATCCCGACCATCATCACGCAGATCGCTAACGGCAAGAAGCAGATCAAGCTCGGTGATGTTTCACCAACACGTGACTTCAACTACGTGCTAGACACCTGTCGCGGTTTCCTCGAACTGGCCCGTTGCGACGCAGCTATCGGCGAGACCGTCAATATTGGCTCTAATTACGAGATCTCCGTCGGCGACACCTTGTCACTGATCCGCGAGTTGATGGGCAGCGATGTCGAGTTCCTTGCCGACGAGCAGCGTATCCGCCCAGAGAAATCCGAAGTCTTCCGCCTTTGGTGCGACAACAGCAAGATACACGGAATGACCGGCTTCAAGCCGAGCTACGATATCCGTGCCGGTCTGCAGGCGACAGTTGATTGGTTTACCAATCCGGACAATCTCCGGAAATACAAGGCCGACATCTACAACGTCTGAGGCGCGGACATGTTTGACTCTCTTATCAGCTTCGTCCGCGATCAGTACCGCACCGACGGCTTCATCCCACTGCATGCGCCGGTATTCCGGGGCCGTGAGCGGGAGTTGGTGTTGGACACCATCGAGTCGACGTTCGTCTCTAGCGTTGGCACTTATGTTGACCGCTTTGAGAAGGATATGGCCACCTTCACAGCCAGTCCGAGGGCAGTAGCGGTTATGAACGGAACGGCTGCGCTGCACATTGCCCTTAAATTGGCTGATGTGGTTCCGGGCGACTTGGTGGTTACGCAGTCGCTGACCTTTGTAGCCACCTGTAACGCGATCGCGTATTGCAGTGCGGAGCCGCTCTTCGTGGACGTAGATCGCCACACGCTTGGCCTGTCGCCAACCGCACTGGATGCGTGGCTGTCCGAACATGCCCTGATCGACGACCACGGTGATTGTCGCACCCGCGTTGGGCACCGCCGAATTAGGGCGTGTTTGCCGATGCATACCTTCGGCCATCCGGTCGAGCTCGATACGCTGCTTGCGGTCTGTGAACGCTGGCGCCTGATTCTTATCGAAGATGCTGCCGAATCGCTGGGTAGTTATTACAAGGGCCGCCACACTGGTAACTTCGGCAAGATCGGCGTACTGAGCTTCAACGGCAACAAGATCATGACCACCGGCGGTGGCGGCATGTTGCTGACCGACGAAGTGATAGGCAAGCGCGCCAAGCACCTGACCACCACCGCGAAGATCCCGCACCCTTACGAGTTCGTCCATGACGAGGTGGGCTACAACTACCGTCTGCCAAACCTGAACGCTGCACTTGGATGTGCTCAGTTAGAGCAGCTGCCAGCCTTTCTTGCTTCCAAGCGAACCCTGGCTGCACGCTATATAGAGTTCTTCAAAGACAGCGATCTCCAGCCTATTGTTGAGCCCGTAGGCTGCCGCTCCAACTACTGGCTGAACGGCGTTATCTGCCAGGACGGCGAGCAGCGCGACGCGCTGCTCAAGTCGACCAATGAAGCTGGCGTCATGACACGACCCATCTGGACGTTGATGACGCGGTTGCCGCTCTACACGAATGCGCTGCGCGGTTCGCTGGACAACGCCGAGTGGCTCGAGGCCCGTGTAGTCAATCTGCCAAGCAGCGTAATGCCAGAGGCAACCACTCAATGAGTCGAATTGGGATCTTCGGCACATCGGGCATGGCAAGGGAGGCGGGTGATATCGCCTGGGAGCTTGGTTTGGAACCGGTTTATGTGGCACGTGACAAGGATGAACTGGATGCGTACGCATTCCCGGGGCAGATCATCCTCGAAAGCGATATCGATCGCTATCAGGGCATAGGATATGTGATTGGCATCGGCGACAACGCCATTCGCCAGCGTATCGCGCAGCGCTATATCGGTCGCCTGCGCTTTACCAACCTGATTCATCCGAGCGCCTCTTTTGGCAAGGGCCAACGTGAACTGCTGGAAGCCAAGCGGGGCGTTATCGTTTGTGCTGGTGTGCGCTTCACAAACAACATTCAGGTTGGAGACTTTTGTATTTTCAACCTAAATTCAACCATCAGTCACGACGTTGTGATTGATGAATGCGTCTATGTAGCGCCGGGCGTCCACATCACTGGCAATGTTCACATCGAAACGCGTGCCTGGATTGGAATCGGAGTGGCTATTAATCAGGGAACTGAAAACCTAAAGCGCCGCATTGGTGCAGATACAACGATTGGCTCTGGTGCTGTTGTAGTGAAGGACTGTGAATCAAATTCGATATATGCCGGCATTCCCGCCAGGAGAATCAAATGAGAACATTGATCATTGCTGAGGCCGGTGTTAATCACAACGGTGACATCAGCCTTGCTAAGAAATTAATTGCCGCCGCAGCGGCAGCTGGTGCTGATCTGGTTAAGTTTCAGACCTTCTCTGCAAAAAATCTTGTTTCTTCGTCGGCGCCAAAAGCTGAATACCAGAAGAAAACAACAGAGAGCAGCGAAAGCCAGCTTGAAATGATTCAAAAGCTTGAACTCTCGCGGAAAGACCATGCTGTACTGATCCAAGAGTGCAGCGCTCACAGAATCGGTTTTTTTTCTACAGCGTTTGATTTTCAGAGTTTCGATTTGCTCATGGAGCTGGGTTGTCTTGAACAAATCAAGATACCCTCCGGCGAGCTGACCAATTTGCCGCTACTGCGCTATATGTCTCGCTTCGGCAAGCCTTTGTTGCTTTCGACAGGCATGGCCAACCTCGGTGAGATCGAGGCCGCGATTGAAGCTGTTGAAGCAGCAGGTACTCCTCGCCACTTGATTACCGTCTTGCACTGCACGACGGAGTACCCGACGCCAATGGAAGATGTGAATCTGCGTGCGATGGTGGCGATGAAGAAAGCCTTCGGCGTGAGCACGGGTTACTCGGACCATACCGCTGGTATAGAGATTCCAATCGCAGCGGTCGCGTTAGGCGCAACCGTCATCGAAAAGCATTTCACACTGGATCGTAATTTGCCTGGTCCAGACCACAAAGCCAGCTTAGAACCGCACGAGCTCAAAGCAATGGTCGAAGGTATTCGCAATGTCGAGCAAGCGCTCGGCGATGGTATAAAGCGCCCCAGCCCCAGTGAACTGAAAAACAAGACAGTCGCGCGCAAATCCCTCGTAGCTATGCGAGCCATCAGGGCCGGCGAGTCCTTCAGTGTTGACAACGTGGGTGCCAAGCGTCCAGGTACCGGGATTTCGCCGATGCGTTGGGACGAAGTGATTGGGCGCGTTGCTAACCGTAGTTATTCCGCTGATGAACTGATCGAGCTATGACGCGCAAGATCTGTGTTGTTACCGGGACTCGAGCTGAATTTGGCCTGCTGCGCTTGCTGATGCAAGACATTTGCCGCGAGCCTGGGCTTGAGTTGCAGATCGTGGCTACGGGCATGCACCTGTCACCCGAGTTTGGCCTGACTTACCGCGAGATCGAACAAGCTGGCCTGTCGATCGACTGGAAGGTGGAAATGCTACTAGGCGCTGACACGCCAACGGCCATCGCGAAGTCGATGGGCTTGGGCATGATCGGTTTTGCCGACGCCTTCGCGCACCTCAATCCCGACTTGCTGCTCGTCCTCGGGGATCGCTTTGAAATCCTGGCTGCCGTCAGCGCGGCCATGATCGCCGGCATACCGGTGGCGCACCTTCACGGTGGCGAGACCACTGAGGGGGCCTTCGACGAAGCTATCCGGCATTCTATAACTAAGATGTCGCATCTGCATTTTGTTGCTGCCGAGGAATACCGCCGCCGGGTCATTCAGCTTGGCGAAGATCCTTCGCGGGTCTTCCTTGTCGGTGGCTTGGGCGTGGATGTCTTAAAGCGCATTGAGTTGTTCGATCGTGCGGCGCTGGAGCAGTCGCTGGACTTCAAACTCGGTAAGAGGAATCTGCTGATCACATTCCACCCGGTGACGCTTGATCATCAGAGCTCTTCGGACCAGATGCAAGCCCTGCTTGACGCGCTGGCTGAACTCGAGGATACCCACCTCATCTTCACTATGCCCAACGCTGACACTGGCGGTAAGGAACTGACCCGCATGGTGGATGCGTTCGTTGCGACCCGTCCGCATGTGCGCGCCTACACCTCGCTGGGCCAGCTACGATACTTATCGTGCATGAAATTCGTTGATGGCGTGGTGGGCAACTCGTCGAGCGGCTTGACTGAGGCGCCGAGTTTGGGCGTGGGTACGATCGATATCGGCGACAGGCAAAAAGGGCGTCTTGCTGCAGATAGTGTGATTCATTCCGATCCCACACGGGACGACATTCGTGAGGCGTTGCGGCGGCTTTACGAACCGTCCTTCCGTTCCGCTCTTCCTAACACCATAAATCCCTACGACAGTGGCGGGGCTGGCAGGAGCATTCTCGAGGTCATCAAAGGCCACGCCTTGGGTCACCTGCTTAAGAAATCGTTCTTCGATCTTCCGTTGCCTGCCGTGGCTGAACCGCACCAAATTAAAGGGTCGTGAACCTCGTGATACAAGCAAACACCTCCCCGAATTGGCGCAAGACCCTGCTGCCGCTGGGTTCGTCCCTGCAGCAGGCGATACGCAATCTCGACCAGTCCGGCCTGAAGATCGTGCTGGTCGTAAGCGAAGAAAATAAGCTCGTCGGAGCTTTGTCTGATGGCGACATACGCCGCGCCATCTTGAAGGGTTTCAGCCTGTCCGAACCGGTCGACAAGGCTATCAACACCAATCCGTTGGTGGTGCCTCCCGAATTGAGCGGCACCCTGGTGTCGCAGCTGATGCTGGCTAATAAGATCCAGCAGGTTCCGGTCGTGGATCCGCAGGGCCTCGTGGTCGGGCTGCATGTCTGGGATTCGATCCTTTCGACATCGGTGCATGAAAACCCGATGATGATCATGGCTGGCGGCCAAGGGACGCGCCTGCGCCCCCACACGGAATACTGTCCCAAGCCAATGCTCGAAGTGTCCGGCAAGCCGATGCTCGAGCACATCATCGAGAGAGCTAAGGTCGATGGATTCCGCAACTTCGTGATTTCCTTGCACTATCTCGGCCACATGATCGAGGAGTATTTCGGCGAGGGCGACCGGCACGGTGTCTCCATTCGCTACCTGCGGGAACAGTCGCCGCTCGGAACGGCCGGTTGCCTAAGCCTGCTCGACCAGCATCCCACCTTGCCCTTCATTGTGACCAACGGCGACGTGCTTACTGACGTTAGCTACAGCGAGGTGCTGGCCTTTCACATCTGCCACAACGCCGTGGCCACCATGGCGGTGCGCCAGTACGAGATCCAAAATCAGTTCGGGGTTGTCCGTACGAAGGGTCTCGAGATCGAAGGCTTCGAGGAGAAGCCGGTATACCGTAGCCATATAAACGCTGGTATCTACGTTCTCAATCCCGAAGCCCTGGATTTCCTGCAATACGGCCAGCACTGCAACATGCCGACGCTGTTTGAGCGTATCAGGGATCATTCGGGTCGAACAATCGTCTATCCGATGCACGAGCCATGGCTGGATGTCGGGCGTCCCGACGATCTCCTGGCCGCCAAAAAGATTTCGAACTGACTCACTGCACACCACCCACATCATCAATAACGTATTCCTGGAGAAAGAGCGCATGAAAATTAGTCCACACCCCTCTGTCGACCTGTCTCGGTTTCAAGAACCGGAATCGGGGCTTGAAGTCCTTTATGGACTGCCCCGCTATGTTCAGTTCTGCAAGAAGTGCAATATGTCGAACCAGCAGCCGATGTCGACCAATGAGTATGCGCACAGCAAGGACTCAAAGAAGACGACTATGTTCTTCGATGAGCATGGCGTGTGTCATGCCTGCAATTTCAATGAGTTGAAGGAGACCGGCGAGATCGACTGGCAGGAGCGGGAGCGCGAACTGATTGAGCTGTGTGACCAGTACCGCAAGAGCGACGGTAGCTATGACTGCATAGTTGGAGGCAGCGGCGGCAAGGACAGCGCGATGCAGTCCCACCTGCTCAAGTACAAGTACGGGATGAATCCCCTAACCGTAACTTGGTCGCCACACCTTTACACTGATATCGGCTGGAAGAATTTTCAGAACTGGCTTCATGTCGGCGGCTTCGACAATTTTTTGTACACTCCAAACGGTAAGATCCACCGGCTGCTGACGCGTAACGCCACAATTAACCTGCTGCACCCATTCCAGCCCTTCATCCTTGGCCAGAAGACCTTCGTGGCGAAGATGGCGGCTCGCCTAAATATTCCGTTGATTTTCTACGGCGAGATGCCTGGCGAGTACGGCGAGAAGATATCCCACAAGACCTCGTCCTACGCGGCCAAGGACCAAGAGATGGAGAGCGAGGGCTTTTCGCTTGACTACCTCGGGGGCAAAGATGTTCGCGATGTGTTCCTGGGCGGCAAGAAGGTTGGCGAATACCTCGACGAGGGCGTGCCGCTGGTTGACCTGATGAGCTACCTGCCGATGGATCCGGAGGTGCTGCACAGGAGGGGCATCGACTTCAAATACCTCGGGTACTACAAGAAGTGGGTGCCCCAGGAAGCCTACTACTACGCGGTCGAACATACCGGCTTCGAAGCCAATCCGGTGCGTACCGAGGGCACATACTCGAAGTACAACAGTCTCGACGACAAGGTCGACGGGTTCTTTTATTACACCCGATGGATTAAGTTCGGCGTCGGCCGCACGATGATGGATTCTGCCCAAGAGATCCGTAACCACCACATTACCAAGGAGGAAGGTATAGCCCTCATGAATCGCTATGAGGGTGAATACCCGGCGCGCTACGAAAAGGAATTCCTCGAATACATCAGCATGACCCGCGACGAGCTCTTCGAACTGTGCGACCGCTTCCGCTCGCCGCACCTGTGGAAGGTGGTCGATGGTGCTTGGCAATTGCGCCATACCCCGCAATAAGTCCCGGGTATGCAGATCGTCGATCGTGACTCGGGCGTTAGGGCAAACCGCACGCTCGGCTTGATCACTGCGCGCGGCGGTTCGAAGGGCTTGCCCAGGAAGAATGTGCTGCCGGCCGCCGGCCTGCCCCTGATCGGTTGGACCATCCAGGCGGCACAGCAAGCTCAGGTGATCGACCGGCTGGTGCTCT
>Ga0214919_10005550_pt1 | contig 17824 bp, 11 predicted proteins | sample LL1503_MetaG_FD_177994 | JGI IMG/M metagenome (GOLD analysis project Ga0214919, IMG submission 177994) | Freshwater microbial communities from Lake Lanier, Atlanta, Georgia, United States - LL-1503 | ecosystem: Environmental > Aquatic > Freshwater > Lake | place: USA: Georgia | collected...
CACTTTTTGTGTCACGGATGTCTATCCCTTGACTGGAGATGGTGGCTTGGAAAAGGGGCTTTACCTCACATGGTTTTCCTACCGCAAATCGCCCGAGCGGAAAGAGGCCTATTTGCTGGTGAAGGATGGGGGAGTTTTCCTTCTCGTAGGTTACCCCAAGAACAGTCCGTTTGTCGGTAAGGTGGTTCCTTATGAACTCTTCGACGCGGATGATGCCGACTCTGGAGCGGCTGAGGATGAGGAAATGGATTTTGCGATGATGTAGGAGACGAATTTATGAACACGACGATTCATTTGGAGTATGAGGGAAAAACGGCTCGCCTGCCGCTGCAGTCACCAAAGCGCGCCAAGGCGGAGCCAGTGATACAGCGACGCACATCTTCAGGCGCTGTAACCAACGCGCGTATTTTCAATGCCACCAGCAAAGTGAACCCAGCTACTTTTACAGCGGACGATCTTGTGAAGAGCGACCCAGAGCTGGACCTTTCTATGGCTGGAATGGTGGCAGATACTGATCTGCTCTGTCCTGCCTTTTTGAATGACGCCGGGGAAGTCGTGCAGGACTTCGAGGAGATCGAGGTTGTGCTTGGCGTTGATGGGGCGGAAAAAGAACGCCGCCCACGCACGAACCGTGCTGCAAATATCAATGATGTGCGGCCGCTGAAGGTGGGCAAGTTGATGTCGGCTGAGGAGGCGCTTACGAGCTTCGTGATCCGAGCAGTTTACCAGATCGTGCACTCGGACGGGCTGGGGCACGAGTTTTTGCGCGGCTTGGCGGAGAAGCTTCAAAACGAAAAATCTGTTGCCGTACTTGGCGCCGGTGCCAAGGGCAACCTGCCGCTTGTCTTGAAAGAAAAGGGCAGCCCGTATCGCGCATTCCTTCACGGCGAGATCGGAGAGGATGAATCCTATCGCCTTCTCCTGTTGCTCTCGAACCAAGAACTCAAACTTCCCGCTTAAAAAATCATGGTCATTGATAATTCCAAGTTCGTTAAGAAATCCGGTAGCTATTCGATCGCGCAGACCGACGGTGTGGCCGATCCGATCCTTCTCGGTACCGCCACGAAATACGAGGAGGCCCTGAGTCGCTCATTCAAAGCCCTCGCGCCAGGTGATGTTTCACAGCGCTACGCGGGGGTGCAGAGAGTTCATTGGTCCGAGAAATATGACGGCGAGGGCGTGCTCTTTTTTTACGATGAAGCTGTCGAGGCTTTTACATTTTCGGCTCCCTCGGGTCGTGCCCGTATCGGCTTGAAGGCTCTTCAAGATGCTGCGAATGCGCTCAAGAAAAAGGGGATCAAGAAAGCCCTCTTTCGTGGCGAACTCTATCTGCCTACGGAAAAAGGCAAGCCACGTCCCGGCATTGCTGGAGTTACTCATGCTTCGTTCTCCACAGAGCAAGGCCTTGCGGACAATCTCCGCCTCGCGCTCTTTGATATCTTGATGCTCTCGGGCAAGGACCAGCGAGAGGATGAAGGGACATTCGAGGCCGAGTGGGATACGCTGGCAGAAATATTTGGTGAGGACGCCAACCTGTCTGTGCACCGCGCTCGCGGTGGATGGTGCTCGGGTAACGATGTTGAAAAAATGTTCGAGCAAGTACTCGCGCAAGGAGGCGAGGGGATCGTCGTTCGCAATGAAAAAGAGCGCGACTTCTCGAAGATCAAGCCGCGCCTCACCATTGATGCCGCCATCATGGGCTATGTCGAGGGTTCCTTCGACGGCAAGATCGGCGTGCGCAATCTACTTGTGGGTCTGACCTATCCAGAGAAGGACAGCGAGACAGTCTATCAGAGCCTCGCCCGCATAGGCTCAGGCCTTGATGATAAAACGTCCGTCGATTTGCTTGTGAAGTTGCAGGGGATGAAAGTCGCTCCGCCCGTTTTGCTGAACGACTCCGAGGGGCGCGAGGTTCACTTTGTGAAACCTGAACTCATAGTCGAAGTGGAAGGCGAGGACTGGATTCACCAGCGCAATGATAGCCGTCCCGTGCGCTCACAAGCTTTCAGTTGGAACGAAAAGAACGGCGAATGGATTTATGCCGGTGTGGGACCATGCCCCAGACTTGTCTTTCCCGCCTTTTCGAAACTACGCGAAGATAAATCTATCGGTGCCGGTGGAGCCAGAATCGCCCAAGCTTTGGAAACCGCCACATTGCCGCCAGAGCCAGTCGAAATTTCCGAACCCGAAATGGTCGAGCGTCAAGTCTACCGTAAAGGCAAGGATGCTGTGCGGAAGTTCATCCTGGCGAAACGCGGCGGCGAAGACACCTTGCCCTATATCGTTTGCTTCACCGACTTCTCCGCAGGGCGCAAGGAACCACTCAAAGTCTCTACCGAATACGCCCTCAACGAAAAACGCGCCCGCGAGCTCTTCGATGCCGCAGTGAAGGAAAATGTAAAGAAAGGTTGGGAGAAAGTTTAGGGCGGAAGCGAGTTGCCTTGCGAATATCACCCACTATGTCGATCAACACGGAATCCCTCCGCACTGCTCCTATTTGAAGAATTCTCAATTTGCTTACTACCATGAAATGTCCTCACTGTTCCTCCACAGATACCGCTTGGAAATCCAAAGCTTCCAAGTGGGAGTGTAATGCCTGCGAAGAGCGCTTTGAGGGTCAACCGCCGCGTGCTGAGCAAGTCGATTCGCAACTCCCGAAAAAAGCGGCCAAGCCGAAGCGGATCTTTTTTTCATACGGCCATGATGGCAATCGTGAACTTGTGGATCGCTTCAAGACAGATCTGGAAGCAAGGGGGCACCAGGTGTGGATCGATTACAAAGAGATCGGCTCTTGGGATGACTGGAAGGGTACAATCACTCGCGGGATTCATGATGCTGAGATGGCAATCGCGTTTCTTTCCATCCACTCGACGCGCGATCCCGGTGTTTGCCGCAACGAGGTTGCCATGGCGCTTCAACATTTCGGTAAGGTCTATCCCGTGCTGGTCGAGCATGTGCCGTTGGAGAGCATTCCTGTTACCGTTGCCCACCTGCAGTGGCCGGATCTGAGCCGTTGGCGGGAATTTCGCGACCAAGAGGATCTCGACTTTGAACGTTTCTACGAGGAGAAGCTTTTGGAAATCGTCAGCCGAGTCGAGGGTGAGGCGGGCAGATTTGCCTCCGAGGCCGAGGTGTTGCGGCGGGTATTGAACCCCACGACCTTCGAAGGGCGCTTTGCACGGCACTTGGACGGCTTCACCGGGCGTGAGTGGGTTTTCGATGCCTATGAAAATTGGCTGGATCACCAGCCATCCTCGCGCGTCTTTTGGGTGAAGGCCGGTCCCGGCTTTGGCAAGACTGCGCTCGCGGTACAGATGGCTAACCGTCACCGCGCGGCGATTGTGGGCACATGGTTCTGCGACCACCAAAGCGTGGAGTTGCGCGATCCTGTACGTGCTCTCCAGACGATAGCCTACCAACTCGCGCTGCGTTGGGATGATTACCGCGTGCGCTTGTTGCCGAGGCTTGGAATTTCAGCAGACTCAATGGCTGGCGATTTTGAAATTGCGAGGGAAAAACTCCAGAAAATAACGAATCCTGAGGAAGATGTGGATATACAAAAGATCCTCCAAGACGCATTCTCACACCTTATCTCCGAACCCATTTCCGGCCTCATATGGCGCGAGCACAAGCTCGTCATCCTCATCGACGCATTAGACGAAGCAGTCAAGCCAGATGGAACAAATCCCCTTGCCGCCTTGATCAGCGGGCGTTTTATGGAGTTGCCGGAGTGGATCGGATTCGTCGTCACGAGCCGCCCAGACGCCTCGGTCGTTCCCCATCTACAAGGCTTCAAGCCCTTCGCGATCGAGGCTTTCGATGCCCGTAACACAGTTGACCTGCAGACTTATTGCACTTCCCAAGTCGGCCCGCTTCTACCAATAGAAGATCGCGAAAAGCTCTGCGCCATGCTGGTTGAAAAAAGTTCTGGCATGATGCTCTACCTCCGCCTTGTTGCGGAGGGCCTTCACGAAGGAACGATGCTGCCCGACGCGCTCGGAACCCTCGAATCCGGCCTGCCCGGTCTCCACAGTCGCTACTATGCGGCCTTCGAGGTTCGCTTTCGCAAGGATTTCAATGAAACTGTGCAACCGCTCCTGCGTTTGATCATGGCCACACCAGGTCCACTGCCCTTGGAGTTGGCTTACGAGATTCTGGGTTGGAATCGAGAGTCTCTTGTTCGTGCTCGAATGATGCTCGGCAGTTATCTTTTAGAGGATCAGGGTGCCTTGGGCTTTTTCCACAAGACATTGCCTGAATGGCTGGGCGGTCAAGGGGCTGGGTTTTATTTCACAGACCCCCAACCCATGCGTCAGGCATTGCTTGACAAATTGGTTGAGAAATTTGTGGAGAGTATTCATGCCGATCCATGGCACCAAATGTGGCGCGGTAAATTCACCGGCATTGAAGCAATCGGATGGGAAGAACGCTTGAGTGTCTCTAGCTTGTCTCCATTGGACGCACCAATACCCGCTGACCTTTTGGAACGAATTCGTTTACTTGCAAATAATGTTGTTCACCACATTCCATGGTCGTCGGATCAAGAGTCCGACGCAGTGCAAGTAGCGACTGAAATTTTTCGTAACGAAGGGGCCCCAACTTTTTTTCATAACAAAAATCTCACAGTCCCACACATTCGAGCGGTTTTGGAGATGGCGATTCATTCTAAAAGCAAGCTAACCGCACCGGGTAACTCGTTTTGGTTCGCGCTTGCAGCCCTCGCCACCGAGCATTTACCTAAACCACTGGTCAAATGGAATAGTCGGGTATCCCTATCAGTATGCACCCGACTAAAGCAAGTTGCCGAGCAGATTAATATCAACCCACACTTGCTTCAGGGGTTGTTTCATCACCGAATGGGATGGGTTCCAGGACGAGGTGCACGGAGAGAGTCGTTAATAGCTGGGATGAAGGTGGATATTGAAAAACAACATGATGCTGATAGATTAATTCATGATTCAGAACTTGTTAAAGCTTGGTTTCCGTGCAAATTTGGAAATTGGGAAGCTCAGTTCGCCGGCAGCGATTTTATTCGAGATGTTAGGGATCATCTTAACTCAAAACCTGATAAATACCCAAAACCAAAAAACTCATGCTCAAGAAAATGGAGCATTCGTGAAGTTGAGTATGTGGTTTCCATGGATGGCCTCTAAGCAGATTAAAACGCGGGCTGATAACCCTAATACGATATGCAAAATAAATTGATCGAAAGTGTAGCAAGCCAAATCCATAATGAACCGTGGAAGCAATTGCATCGCAGTAAACTAACAGGTCTACAAGCGACCGGTTGGACTGAGAGACTTCGCCACTATTGTTGGTCCACTAAATCCAAACCAGATCTCTACAATCACTTGGTGTGGTTCGAAAAAATAACGGGTAATGCCTTGATAGGCGAGGCTTCAAAAAACTCTCAGACTCGATACTCTGCTCGGTGCAAGGTGGCTAGCGACATCTTGGAGTGGGGTGGAGTCAAGCGCGGCAACTTGGAAAAGGTGCCCTCAGTTATCAATGCCGTGGTTGATGCCGCCCGAATAGGTGCTCCAAGCGTAGATGCACCGATGAATTCGGGATGGACAAAAATCGCGGCAATTTACTCGCTTATTTTACGCGGTTCCCTACCACAGGTTATTTGGGACAGCAGGGTGTCATTGTCGATCTGCACAAGATTGGGAAGTGCTGCGCAAAATCTTAAAATATCTCCACAAGAGTTGCAAAATGCTTTTGCTGGCCGACTGGGATGGGTTCCAGGCAGAGGAGGAACGCGTCCGCGTCTGATCAAACTCGCCAGTGAGTGGTTTCCCAACCGCTACGGAAAATGGAACGCGCACTTTGAAGGTGGAGCCATTGTTGCCAAGATGACTCAGGTTCTGAATGCCAACCTCGGCGTCTATGGAAACCCTCTTGAGGCGCTTTCCTTTCAAGAGCGCGAAAACCTCAAAAACCTCGGGATTCAACCTCCCGAAAAATGGAGCCCATGGCTAGTTGCATGTGTCCTGTTTATGGATGGGCAATAAAACCTTGTAAAGAAAAACAACCCAATGACCGCCCCATCCCTCCGCCTTTGACTTAGTGGATTTGCAAATCATGAATACAACCTCGCCTGATCGTTTTTTGGAATTCCAGCGCCGTTTGGCTGATGAAGTGCACCTTGGGGGTGAGTTGCTGGCAGATCTCCGCCACAAGCGCACGGACTTGATCAGAAAGCTGGCGTGGCGCTTTATCGGTCGCGCCCGAGCTTGGCAGATTCAGGTGCGCTTGAGGAAGCTCCCGGAAGGCATCCTCATTACGTCCAAGCCGCAGGAGCCACTTTGCGGTTGGATTTTTATTTCCTTAAAACATTGGCCAGCGAAGGTCTTCACCTGCGAGGAGCAAATCGATATCCACTCCGCAACTCCTGTGAAATGGGTCTGTGAACTGCTTCCCGATCGGATCAGTCGCAAGTATTCGAAGCTAAGGGGAACAACAGAAAAAGCATTCCTCACGATTGTCGGCAAAATAGCCAAAGGGGATGTGAAGCCATTCAAAGAAAAGGCACCCCCTGCACCGAAAAAGCCCAAAGCTCTCCCGCCCCTTAAAAAGTCTATCACCACCAAAAAGCCTACTCGCAGACGAAGAGTGGAAAAACCCCAACCGATCAGCGTTTCATTCACCAAGCGCGAATTTTCGAGGGTGGTTCGGCTGGCGGAGTTGGCTGGGAAGCTCAAGGAACGCCAACGCAGCTATCTGCCAGATCAAAAAGATAAATTGGGAGGTCTTATCGAGTTGGCTTTGGACTTTGAGTCGCAATTGAGAGCCTGTCCTGGATCGGAAGCGCCATTACGCAAGGCCTACGGCGAGAGGGTCGAGGGGCTCGCGAAGCAGGATTACTGGATTTTCTTCAGAAGTCCGGCAGCAAGTTGGAAAGCTATGTGCGGCAATGCGGGCTGGTTGGTCATCGATTATCAAACTCTCAAAACCAAGGCCTACGTGGTGACTCTCAAAAATTGAATGGCTCAGCGAAGCCTTAAAATGAACCGCGCCTTTCCAAAAAATCCATTTTTCTAAACCCAAATGAACACACAATCCCGCACCGTCCGAGTTTTTTTAAGTTCAACTTTCCGCGATTTCGCAGAGGAACGCGATTTACTCGTGAGGAAAGTTTTTCCTGAGCTTCGTCGCAGGTGTCAAACACGGCAGGTTGAACTTGTCGATGTCGATTTGCGTTGGGGTATTACTGAACAAGAAGCCCAGCAAGGCAAAGTTCTGCCAATCTGCTTGGCGGAGATCGACCGTTCGCGGCCGTTTTTCATGGGATTCATTGGCGAGCGCTACGGCTGGGTGCCAGAGAAGGATCAATATGATCTTTCATTGATCATGGAGCAATCGTGGCTCGACGAGCACCGAGGCGGCAAAAGCGTTACCGAACTTGAGATGCTCCACGGCGTCCTGAACAACCCGGCTATGGAAGATAGAGCGTTCTTTTACTTCCGCGATGAGGCTTACTCGATTTCAAAGGGTGGTGCGTATCTGAGCGAGAGTAAGGCGGACAAGGCGAAGCTGGAAGCGCTCAAAGACCGCATTCGTAAAAGTGGATATCCGGTTGTTGAAAACTACGCGAGTCCCGAAGCGCTAGCGGAGCGGGTGAAAGAGGACTTGTGGCGCCTAATCGACGATGCGTTCCCCGAGAGCGAAGTCCCCGATGCGCTCGCCCGAGAGCGCATGCGACACGAGGCATTCACCGCATCGCGCTTGGGCTTGTATATCGGTGGGGACCCCTATTTTAGTCAGATTGACTCCGCCATGCTAGCTGAGGCACGCAGGCCGGTTTTGGTAACGGGCGATTCCGGCGGAGGCAAGAGCGCACTGCTCGCGAATTGGGCTTCCCGTTTTTCCCAGAACAACCCGAGTGCCATCCTTCTCACCCACTGCCTCGCCACGGGTGCCGATGCCGCCCAACCTGTGAATATGGCCGTGCGAATTCTTCGCGAGATTTCCCGCATTACGGGCGAGCAACTCGTGCTGGAGGGCGACCCTCGCAAGGCGCTTCACATGCTCTCGCCATGGCTTGCGAAGGCCGGTGCCTTCGCCATCAAGAAAGGCGGCTTGTTTGTTCTCGTCCTCGATGGCCTCGACAAGATGGACGCGCAGCACGACATGGGCTGGTGGCCTACAATGCTACCCGAGGGCGTGGGCATGGTGGCCTCCTGTCTTTCAGGAAAGGTCTTCGAGGCCATATCGAGCCGAATGGATTGGGAGAAATTGCCTGTCTCACAACTGCAGCGCGAGGATTGCGAGACATTCATCGCCAGCCATCTCGGCAAATACCGGAAGTCGCTCACGCCGGAATTGACCAGCAAGGTTGTCAGCCATCCCCTCTCGGGCAATCCGCTTTTTCTTCGCACGCTCTTGGAGGAATTACGCGTTTTCGGAGTGCACGAGGAACTGGGGCCTAAACTCGACCACTACCTTACCAGCCAGACGGTTGACGACCTTTTCGAGCGGGTTCTGGAGCGGGTGGAGACCGACAACTCGCCGGAATCGCTTCGGGCAGCGCTGGAGGTTCTCTGGGCGGCGAAGGAGAGCTTTGCGGAAGATGAATTGCTAGCTGTTTCGGGGTTGCCACCGGCCGTGTGGGCTCCGATACACATCGCGCTCGACGAGTCTCTCATCGGCGCGGGAGGGCGGCTAGCCTTCAGCCACGACTACCTGCGAAAAGCCGTAGAGGATCGCTACCTGTCCTCGGCAGAGGACCGCAGACACATCCAAACTCTCATGGCCGAGTTCTGCGCTCAGGGCATGTCTGGAGGAAAAAAAGACATTTCCCACTATGTCCGCCGCCATGCGGTGGAGCATTTCTTGGAGGTTGCGGATTGGGACAGCGCCACCGCCGCCCTATCCGATTTGGATTTTATCGAAGCCCGCGCGATCGCGCAGGAGTTGCCGCCTATGCTTAAGGACTATGCCGAGGCCGTGCAGTTGCTACCCGAGGGCGAAAAGGAACGCCAAATGGAAGCCGCGCGCCAAGCCGAGCTGGATCGCTATGCACGCGAGATGTATGAATACGCAGCCACTTGGACGCGCATTCGCGAGGGTAGCGGCGAAGCCGAGCCAACATTGCCCCGCCCCATAGATTCAGTGCGTCTGTGGACTGAAGATGAGATCGCCACTGAGCGCAAACGCATGACCAAAACGCCCAACCTCCTCGATATCTTAAAGTCATTCCGCGTTTTTGTTGCCACCAACTCGGCCCCACTCCAGCAATTCTCCACACAAGAGGGCTTCGCTGCCAACCTCGCAAGAAACGATGCACCAATAGGTCCGGTGCATGAAGAGGGTAAGCGCCTACTGGAACCCCTCAAATGCATTAAGCTGATTAAACAGTTTTTATCTGACGATGTTTATAACCCTTTAACACCTTTCGAAAATATATTGGATGGTCATAATGATGGCGTTTCTGCAGTTCAATTAAGTGCGGATGGAAAAATAATAGCTTCAGGTAGCTACGATGGAATCGTGCGTATATGGGATGCCAAAAGTGGATTGTGTATCAAAACTTTGGCAGGTCACAAAGGAAGCATATGGTCTTTAGCTGTGACAAGCGATGGTAAACATGTCGTTTCAGGTGGAACTGATAAAACGCTAAGAGTTTGGAATATCGATTCAGGCAAGTGCACTCTGGTTCTAAATAATTTTACTGATACAATATTATCATTGTCATTTAGTCCCGACGGAAAGCGAATAGCTTCTGGATGCCGTGATGGGACTTTATGCATGTGGAAATTTAATGATGAGATAACGCTCGAATTTAGCAAAAAGATAAGAGGTAGCGTAACTTTTGTTAAATTTTCAGCTGATGGGAATTTAATTATTTTTGGGGGGCGCGATATCCATTTTCTGGAAATTAAAGAAAATAAAACTATAAATATAATTAAAGGATATAAGAAAATAATAAGTTCAATAGCATTAGATGCTAATAACGATATAATAGTATCTGGATACTCTGATGGCAGTGTTGGAATAGTCGACATCAAATCAAGCGCCTGCATTTCAAAACTCATAGGACATACCGCTCCCATTACTTCTGTTTTTCTATCATCTGATGGAAAGCGAATTATATCAGCAAGTCAGGACGAGACGATTCGTGTTTGGGATACTAACTCCAGCGAGTGTATAAAAGTTCTTAAGGGGCATGGGAACTGGGTTCTTTCATTAAGTGCAAGCTCTGATGCAAAGCAAATTATATCAGGAGGATGGGATAACACTATAAGAATATGGGATGCTGTACTGTCTGGTTATGTAAAAATTAATCATGGGCATGAAAAAACGGTGCGTTCTGCAGCATTTGCTCCTGATGGAAAGTTTTTTGGTACAGGAGGCAAAGATAATGTTATAAAAATATGGTGTTCTCAAACACTTGATATTATTGCTTCACTAAAGGGGCATCAAGACTCAGTCCACGCATTAGAAGTTAGCTCAGATGGTAAAAAACTTATCTCAGGTAGCCAAGATGAGACAATAAGAATATGGAGTATAATGCGCAAAAAGTGTTTAAGAAAAATAAAAAATCATGATAATTGGGTGAACTCAATAAAGTTGACCTCAGACAGTTCACGTTTCATCTCTGGAGATTTGGATTCCAAAGTTAACATAACGGATACGAAGTCAGGAATGCAGATCGCTTCATTAAAAGCATCTGCGTGGTGTAATTCTATTGCAATTCATCCAAACAATAAGTTGTTCATTTTGGGCTCAGGTAATTTAATTCAGATTTGGGATGCGATTTTGTTTAAATGCTTAAGAACCTTTAATACGGAGGAAAAAGTAGCTTCTCTATCCATCTGTCCAAAAGGCAAGTATATCATTTCAAAAAATATTTGTAACTCTTTACAGGTGTGGGATATTGAAACTGGTGTATGTATTCGAAGATTTAATTTTGGCAGGCATTACCACTTCTCAGAGCTTTCGGATAAAGCTATGCTCCAGTTTTATCCGATTGAGATAAGCGCTTGTAATAATTATATAACTTCCTGTAATTGGGACGATACTCTCCATTTCTGGAATTCCAAAACTGATGAATCCGCTGTTTTTTTTCTTCGTGGAATTTCAACATGTAAAGCACACTGGGGAAAAAGGAGCTTGATTTGTGGTTACTTTGACGGACGAGTTGATTTATTTAAAATAGAAAACACCCCATTTGGATCATTTATAACTAATTCAGAATACAAATCTGGGCCATCTGAGTGTTTGCCTAATAAAATTACGGCGAGGCCACCTTGTTGCGGTCAATTGATTTCGATCCCCGCCATAATCGCCGAGCGTATCGAGCATTGGGCCATGGAAGGCGGCGAGGGCGGCGAGGGCGGCTACACCGACCCTGCACTGCTCTTGGACTGTCCATCCTGCGGCACTCCGCTCCGAATGAACCCGTTTTTTGCAAATCTTTAGTAATTTTCCAAAGGCACTTTATGAAAATAACAAAACCGAAACGCGAACAGCCCTCAATTCTTTGCCGCTATACGACTCTGCCCGTGCTTCTTGACATGATCGAACGCCAGAGCATCACCCTTTTGCTGCCGGACTCATGGGGTGACCGTAATGATCGTGAAGTGATGCGGGAATACAAGGGGCGCTGCAATCTTAGTTGCCTGCTCGCAATCTGTTTCTCAACTGGAGATGAAACGATCCACCATTGGAGTGCCTTCGCCCCAGGTTCGGCCGGATGTCGTGTAGACTTCCATTTGCCAATCATCATTGCTGCAATTGCGAATCAAAACGGATTTCGGCACGGCAAAGTCGACTATCGAAAAATCAACAAACTTCGGGACTGCGATCTTTCGGATAAAAAAAGACCCTTCATTAAGCGCTGGCCTTATCGCATTGAGAAGGAATATCGGATCATTTTTGAGTCAAGCAACCCCGGTGATTCCATTCTCAAAGAAATGAATGTCCCGATTCCCAAGGACTCCATTCGTTCCATAACCTTCAGCCAAGACATGCCCGAGTCGGTGTTTGAAAGCACAAAAAAACAACTTGGCCCCAAGCTAAAAATCCGGATATCGCAATCAACGCTTTTTGAAAACAAGATCTGGATCAACAAGTTCAAGGCTGAATAGCAATGCCTGCCCCATCACGCACAAACTGTGTTTTTCCATCATCGGCCTTCGGTGAATTTACCGAATAAAGTAGAGAGATTTTTTCGACACCGACTGTCCAAAATGATGCACCCCGCTCGGCATGAATCCGTTTTTGAGAAGTCATCCAACTCCTAACTGAAAAAAAACAAGGAAATTACTATGTATAACTTAATAAATAATAACATTCAACTTGTCCTTCAAAAAATAGAAAGGAAATGGGTCAACGAATACGATTGGCTCATTTCTAACTTACATAATTGTGCTCAGCCAGCATACCAGAGGCGGTATAAGGTTTTTTGGCGCCTGAATGCAGCTCGCCTTAACGACAATTTTTGCAACGCGTATTTCCAAGCGCTCCATAACGCCAAGTCAAATCGTCCCGATCTTTCAAAACTCACGCTGGCTTTGCATGGCACACCGACTCATGGAAACGGACGCAAGAGTTTGCAATTTTCATTCGCCAGCAAGCTTCTGCACATGGTTTCGCCATCAATGCCTATTTACGATTCGCTTGTGGCAGCGTTTTATTTTTATCAGGAACCAAGCCGAAAACTTACCCCCGAGCAAAGAGTCGCTTCGTTGGTAGGGTTCCACAGTTTTTTGTTCTCTGAATACCAACGAATACTAACTAACAATTTGCTGGCACAGTCGATTGCCGCTTTCCAAAAGCATTTTAATCCGCAACACTTTACCGATGAAAAAATTATCGATTCTCTCATTTGGGGCTATGTCTCCTTGTCAAAGGACGGCGCAGTCGCTAATGGTCAAGTTCAATATCAATAAGAGTTTATAGTGGCCGACTGCAGCATCACGACTTCTTTTCTCAGGCAATCATCCCAGTTTCTGACATTTCCACATTTCGACAAAAGCATGTCCCCCAATATAATACTAACAAAACTTAAACCCACTAAGCCACAAACTACTGAAGGATGTCTGGGAGCTCCCGGAAGCACTAGTGCTGTTCTCAATAACAATTTAATGCGCAATAAACTTAATGAAAATGAATAAAAATACTGGTCTCTTCTTACTTGTTCTGTCCTCTGCGGCTACGCTTTTGCTGGGGACAATGGGATTTTACAACTACGAGCCAGCCCAGGGTGGGGCGACCGCCTTGTATCGTGCGATTCAGCTTTTTTCGTTGAATTCCGGCGTGGTCAACGAACCGCCTACGCCAGTGCTAATAGAAATTGCAAGGTGGCTGGGAACGGCAACTTTGCTTGGTGTCGTAGGAGCGACAGCATCGGCGGTCTATCGTATATTTAAAACATCGATTCGTATTGGCCGCATGCGTGGACACACGATTGTGTGTGGCGCTGGGCAGAGGGGGAGCCAGATTGTTAAAAGTTTACGCAAGGCAGGTGGTGCCGTGGTGGTGGTGGAAATCAATGAATCAAACCAAAATCTAGGTGAATTGCGCGACGTGGGGGCGGAAGTGATCTTGGGAAACGCACTGGATTCAACGAAGATGAAGGAAGCTGGCATCGAGCGGGCTGCCAAGTTGGTGGCTGTGACTCATAAAGATGAGACGAATCTGGGTATTTGCTCCGAAGTGGAAAATAAGTTTGGCAAGGTGTGTGAACTGCACTCGGGGGTCGAGTCTTTTGAACTGCGCTCTTATTTTATCGACCGGATCAAGGACTCTGGCATCCGGTTGGATAGTTTCATCACGAAGGCGGCGCGGCAACTCATGCTTGAGATCGCTTGTGAGGCAACAAAAACTGCTGTATTTCGTGAAAATGGTGTGCGGATCTTGATCGATGCTGCTGGCGCCTACCAGCAGGAGCTCATTCGCGCCGGGGCCATTATGCTGCAGATTTCGGCTGAGAAGAAACCCCGTATTGATCTTTGCTCCGCAGGGCAGGGGCGGGAATCCATTTTTAAAGAGAGGTTCCCTGCAGCAGAATTGGTGATTGACCTAGCTTGGCATGCGGGCACAGCGGACAGCGCATTCCCAGAGGGTGGCGATGTATGCCCTGACTTTGTTGTCTTTGCCCTCGGGGACGATACCGCAACCCTAGAAGCGGCTGATCGTTTCCGAATGAGGCACAACATCGCTGCCCCTCGGATTTTTGCCTGTCTGAGCAATACGACGGAGCTATGCGAGTTGGTCGCCAAGAGTCGAACAAAAAAGGATATAGCGATAATAGAAATTCGGAACTGGTTTTCACTCGGCTTGGGCAAAAAAGACCCTCTTGAACTGGATATCGATAAAGTCGCGAAGCAATGCCATGCCATTTACTGTCAGAAGGCGATAGAGAAGGCGGCGAAGGATGGTAAAAAATGGAATGATATGCCGCAAGATTGGGCCTTGCTTGCTGAGCGCTACCGCGAAAGTAATCGCCTGCTGGCCTTGCACCACGAGGTCAAAAAAGCAGCTTGGGAACATCGAGGCAAGGGCCAAGACAAAGAAATGCTTGTTCATTTATCCCGCTCCGAGCATATGCGATGGATGGCTGAGAAGGCCATGGATGGATGGCGCTGGAGTGGTTCCAATGACGAGAACTCCCGCAAAAATGACCGCCTCTTGCATCATCAGCTTGTGCCTTATGACGCCCTAACGAATCACGCAAAGGACAAGGACTACAATACGTTCCTCTGGGCGCTCGATCTGCCAGAGGGGTTCGAAGGTTTGAGTAGCCCGAGCGACTTGGAAAACGAAATCAAAAAATGACCACTCAATCCCGCACGGTCCGAGTTTTTTTAAGTTCCACCTTCCGAGATTTCGCCGAGGAGCGGGATTTGCTGGTGAGGACGATTTTTCCTGAGTTGCGCCGTAGGTGTCGAGAGCGCCAAGTGGAGTTGGTGGACGTGGATTTGCGATGGGGGATCACGGAGGAGGAGGCCCAGAACGGGAGTGTTCTTTCGATCTGTTTGGCGGAGATCGACCGTGCGCGCCCTTACTTCATGGGGTTCATCGGCGAGCGCTACGGGTGGGTGCCGGAGAAGGACAAATACGATGCCGCAATCGTTCAAGAGCAACCCTGGCTTGAGGAACATCGGGGCGGCAAGAGCGTCACCGAATTAGAGATGCTTCATGGGGTCTTGAATAATCCAGCCATGGCAGGTCGAGCGTTCTTTTATTTTCGGGATGCTAAGTGGTCTGGGAAAAAGGGGGGAGCCTACTTGAGCGAGGGAACACAGGAAAAATCCAAGCTCGAAGAACTCAAGGTCCGCATTCGCAAAAGTGGATTTCCCGTTGTGGAGAATTACCCGACTCCCGAGAGGTTGGCAGAAAGGGTGAGGGAAGATCTCTGGACGCTGATCGACGAGGCGTATCCTGCCAGTGAAGTGCCCGATGCCTTGACGATGGAGCGCCGTAGGCATGAGGCATACACCCTTTCTCGCATCAGATTGTATCTGGGGGGTGAGCGTTATTTCACAGCGTTGGACAAGGCTATGGATGCCTGCAAGCCCGTGCTCATCACGGGGCAGTCCGGTGGTGGCAAGAGTGCGCTAATTGCAAATTGGTTTTTGGATTGGAGCTCAAAGCATCCCAAGGCAGCGGTGATTGTTCATCATCTGGGTTGCGGCGCAGATGCGGCAGATCCGGTGAGGATGGCGGTGAGGATCATGCAGGAGATCGCCATTGTCACGGGCGACGAATTCAAGCCTGAAAGCGATCCAGACAAACAACTGGAGCAGCTTCCGCTTTCGTTGGCTACAGCGAGTGCGTGGGCTCAGCGTGAAAATAAGGAAGTGCTCATCGTACTCGATGGCTTGGATAAGCTTTCTGATCGTGAACACCTGCGTTGGTTCCCTGCTTTTTTACCTCCGCAGGTGAAGTTGGTGGCTTCATGTCTTGATGGAGAAATCCTTGAAGCTACAAAGACGCGCTTGAGTTGGGTAGAACTCAAGGTCAAGGCCTTCACTAAGGCCGAGCAGAGCCAGTTTATTACGGAATACCTGGGGCGCTATCGCAAGAAGCTTACCTCCCCGCAAGCCAAAACCCTGCAGAGCCATCCGCTGAGCGGCAACCCTTTGTTTTTGATGACGGTGCTGGAGGAGTTGCGGGTTTTTGGGGTTCATGAGGAATTAGAGCAGCGACTGGCGACGCTTCTTTCTTTGCCGTCAAGCAAGGCCGAGGGCGACGAGCCCACAGTGGACGATGTGTTCGAGCATGTGCTGGCGAGAGTCGAGGCGGATCTCGGGGAAAAGCTTGTTCAACAAGCCATGGAGGCGATCTGGGCAAGCCGGGCTGGATTGTATCAAGACGAGCTTCTGGCTATCGCCAAGTTGGTTCCAGCCCAATGGGCAGCAATCCAGAATGCCCTTGATGAATCGATTTATGAAAGCGGTGGAAAAATCAGTTTCGGCCATGATTACCTGCGAAAAGCCGTGGAAGATAGGTATGGTCTAACAGGAAAAAAGAAACTTAAACTACACTGGAAACTTGCGGAGTGGTTTTCGACGCAGGAAGTCGATGCCCGCGTCGCTGAGGAACTTCCTTGGCAGTGGAAAATGGCGGGAAATACCGAGCAGCTTCGAATATTTCTTCTGAACTTTGTAAATATCCACCATATGGAAAGTAGTGGTGCCACATGGATTGACTTTTTTGAAATGTGGGAGGTTTGCGGTGGCGAGAACGAAGCCCAAGGGTATCTGAATTTTTTCGACTCTGTCGAAAATACAAGGCCCTCTCAAATAGAGCTAAATGGAGCAAAAATCACGGCGGAATTTATTGCAAAGTGCAGATGGTTGTTTGCCAGCGTAAGATTTGATCGGGCTTACTTAAAACTGGTTGGCGACATTTTTGGACCTAGCCACGATAAAACCATTGAAGCAATTGCTAGACTGGGGGGGCATCTCGGTGAAATTTGGTCCGAGGAAGCACACAAGGAAGCAGAAAGTCTACTTCGCATGGTTTATGAAAAAAAACTTTCATCCCTTCATGTTGATTGTCCCGATGTCATTGAAGCGCAGCATGATTTGGGAGTAATGCTAAGCAAAAGCAGGTTTGCAAGCCAGAGGTCAAAAGAAGAGGCAACGACTCTTCTCGAAAATGTCCTGATCCATTCACGAAAAAATCATGGCGAGGCAGATATCAAAACTTGCATCGCAATGAACAATTTGTCGATTCACTACTGGAGGATAAATCTAAGGATTGAAGCGTTGAAACTTCTCAGCCTCTCCCTTGATAAAACCGAACGGCAACTGGGGCCAATGCATCCTGAATGTCTATTGATTATGAACAATCTCGCAGCCATGTTACGAGACAACCATGAATTTTTAAAAGCCGAGGAACTTCTTCGCAAGACACTTGTTGGCTTTGAAAACAATATTGGCAAGAATCATAGAGACACCCTTAAATGCCTCCAAGATATTTCAATGCTTCTTGATATGATAGGCGACACGGTAGGTTCCAACAAAGTGAATTCAGAAATTTTCAGGAGGCGGGGACTAGCTCCCCCTGTGTATCAAAATTAACGAAACTATGCCCTTACAATCCCGCACGGTCCGATTTTTTTTAAGTTCCACCTTCCGAGATTTCGCCGAGGAGCGGGATTTGCTGGTGAGGACGATTTTTCCTGAGTTGCGCCGTAGGTGCCGTGAGAGCCAAGTGGAGTTGGTGGTTGTGGATTTGCGATGGGGGATCTTTTTGTTCAATTAAATACCATCAATATAGAAACCTATGCCTAACACAGACAACGATCCTTACTCGCTCAAGCGGCTTCGTGAGCTTTGCCTCAATATCCATGATGAGCAAATGGCGG
>Ga0214919_10005552_pt1 | contig 17823 bp, 18 predicted proteins | sample LL1503_MetaG_FD_177994 | JGI IMG/M metagenome (GOLD analysis project Ga0214919, IMG submission 177994) | Freshwater microbial communities from Lake Lanier, Atlanta, Georgia, United States - LL-1503 | ecosystem: Environmental > Aquatic > Freshwater > Lake | place: USA: Georgia | collected...
GCAGCTTGGTTCGCAGCTTGTTTCGCAGCTTGGTTCGCAGCTTGGTTCGCAGCTTGGTTCGCAGCTTGGTTCGCAGCTTGGTTCGCAGCTTGGTTCGCAGCTTGGTTCGCAGCTTGGTTCGCAGCTTCTGTCATTTTGACTCTTTGCGAACCTGATCAAAATCGAGCTAGCTTGATCAGCTCGGTTAGCTCGATCAGCTCGGTTAGCTTGCTCTGCTGATCAATTATATATATTTTATTAAGAAACTAATAAACTATTAAATTTTCAATTTTTTCTATTATAATATTAGTTATATAGTTTTAAAATAATATTTACATTTAATTCTTATAATTTCTTTCTTTTTATATCTTTAGATATACTTTAATTAAAGAAAGTGTGCTATCTCACTCAACAATCTAAGTAATTAGACTAATTTGATAAACAAAGATAATTATAATTTTTAGTTATTTTACATTTAATAGTATTATCTATAAAATTAGCAAGACTTTAACTAGTTATAGTTTAACAAATATCCATCATATTATGTAATATATATTGACTCTTTACTTTTTGGACTTCTTTTTCTGCTAATAATACAACAGAATATATTGTGTATATACAATTTACAGCTTCTCTTATAGCATTTGCCGTCGTTGTTATTTTTGCATCCATATTATTAAATTTATGTTTATTTGGTTTATGTTTATTTGGTATATCTGCAATAATTAATAATGCTGATGCAGCTTCATTTATTTCAGTTTGATTTGTATTTTTTATAATTATTGCATTTATTATTGCATTATTAGTTACAATAGTAGCTTCATCTAATTTGTTTACCATTTTAATAAATAATGATAATTGTGTCTGTTTAACTATTTCTATAGTAATTGTAGATGCAAAAGTTACAATATTTACTATCATAAATAATGCATTATGTAATTTTTGCATATTTCTGATTATTAATGCCTTTTTTAATGTATTCTCAGCTAATGCACCTAATGTCTTTAAAGTATTTGTTGTTCTCATTAGCTTTGCTAATGAATACATCATTTTTGCTAATTCTTCATTTTTGACTAATAATTTATTCATTAATAATGTTTTTTTCTGAGCTTCTATATTTGTATCTTCTGTTGATATTATTGTTTTCATTACTGTTTGTGTTACTACTATATATGTTTTTGCAATAACCTCAAAATATAATGCTTTCTTTATAGTAATTATTAATGAATTAATTGTATCAGTCCATAATTTATCAAAATCTGGATATTTTGATATTTTTAATGGTTTTACAATTTTTATATTTTCTATTGCTTTATTTATTGCATTTTCGGTTTGTGTGAGAGCTTTATTAGTTTTAAAATTTATTGCATACATTTTAGCTATCATTTCATGCAATATTGTTGTTTCTAGCCAAAATTTATTATACACAATCTTAAAGTATTTCATAATTTCATCAGAATTATTCAAAAGTTTAATAATATCTAAAATATTTGTAATAGATAAATCATTCATTGTAGACATGTCTGTTTAAATGAAAGATATTAATTAATAATTAATAAATTAACAATTTTTATTAATTCTAAAAATCGCTATTAAAAAGTAGATATTCATCAACTTTTTCTTGCAGAAACACATTAATTGCATTAATTACATTATTATATGTTTCTTTTGCTACTAATACATCAGACCATGCTTTTTTTTCTTCTTGTTCTATATTCCAATATGCAGACTTTGCTGTTCTAATAATTGTCTTTAATGCTTCTTCTTCTATTTTTTTATCTGCTAGTATTGCATTATCATATACCTTAGATGCTTCATCTGCCATCTTCCACAAAGCTTTTCTCTTTAATGTTATTTCTTCAGCATACAATAACGCTTTTTCTACATCATTCAAGGCTTTAAGAATGGCTGTGTCATTAAATAGCTCTTTTGTTTTTGCCATTGTTGTCGTATGATGCCACGTCGAGTTTGGCAATGGCGCACTAAAATCATTACCAAATATATTTGTCTTTAGTTCTACAACTGGCTTACCTGTATTTAAAGGCAAGTTCATACCAAATACAATTGATGCCATTAATGCCATTAATGCCATTAATGAGATTAATATGTTTGGTTTTCTGTGTGATTATAATAAATAAGATTAAATTAATAAACATTAAATTTTTCAATTTTTATTAAGTCATCTAAAAATTAAAAAATTTATTACTTTGTTAATAAGAATAATAATACACTAACAAGACTTACTATTATAGTAAAAATAGATTAGTAAATTAGTTTTTTCTTATGTCATGTCATTTTGTTCCTCATGGTCAAAAGTTTATTGGTTTTCCTTATACCCCATTCTAACCCATAGCAGCCATTTTGAGACTGTGTTCGACTGCTAGTTGATATGATTGTGCTAGAAATTGGTATGCACCATTAACAGAGAGACAAGTTTGGTATCTAAAGTTTGGTATCTAAATGGTTATTATGATTAAAAAAATTAAATATTACATTCAATACCGAACCGACACCTTCAACATGGATACATTTTCAAACAGGAACAAAGGAGCCTTTGTTACAGTGGCAAATAAATGCGTTGGCTGGAAAATTTAACTAGCCTTTGTTTTTTGCTCTTTAAATTATAGTTAAAAAAATTGATTTAAATCTTTTAATTTTTGCCAGATATTCTGGGTATAAAGTAATTTGGATAATATTAATATTCGGTTATTAGTTTTTTTATTTATTGCATTCCGAGATACCCTACATGTGCTGTAACATCAATTAAAGGATATTCAAAGTCCTTGTTTCTAAACCAGGTAAGACCAACACCAAAAACGGCACATATAAATCCGAACGTCCATGCTCTAGTAATACGCTTTTCTTCAGCCCGCTTTTCTTCAGCCAGCTTTTCTTCAGCCCGCTTTTCTTCAGCCCGCTTTTCTTCAGCCCGTTTTTCTTCAGAACGCTTTTCTTCAGCCAGTTTTTCTTCAGCCCGCTTTTCTTTAGCTCGTTTTTCTTCATCTCGCTTTTCTTTATCTCGCTTTTCTTTAGCACGCTTTTCTTTACAAATTTTTGTCTCGTTCATCCAATTCTGGAGCACAGTAATTTGCTTAAGCATATTGTCGACCATTTCAAAGTTTGAACGCTTCCACTCAGCATCAGATAGTGTCTCAATAAGATGCGCCTTGAAAAAATTTACTTTCTCTTCTTTATATTTTTGTAGCGCATCAGATACTATTTTTTTTGCTACTTGTAATTCAATATTGATGATGTGGTATTTGCTAAATGCTTCACTTTTCTTTCTATCATTATTCATTTTATTTCTCATTTCATTGAGAGATTCGAATGGTTCTCTTAAAAAAGAGGTTCTGTGTATTCTACAGTTTTCGCTTGCTGAGTGAAGTATATTTTTTGCATTATCAAGTGCCCTCGTTGCATCTGGTAACTGGTTCATTAATTGTTCTTTTTTACTTAAATACATCAATTTATTATTTCTACAGTTTTCACTTACTGAGTCAACTATATGTTGTACATAAGGAAGTGGCATCTTTGCTTCTGATAACTGTTTTTTCAATAGTTCTCTACAAAACGGATGTTCATTAATCGCGTTTTCTATATAATTTAGTTTTATTTTTGCTTCTTTATATTTCAGTTCTGCTTCTTTTTCCGCTGTATATAAAGCCTTATTCGCTTTTATCTCATCTTTTTCATACGCTAATTGCATTGCTTTTATAGGTACTTCTCTCTCATGATCTTGTTCAATAAGTACTTTATGCATAGCATTACATATATTTTGTATCTCTATTACTTCAATCTGTGCTGCTTCATAATTTTCTTCTGCACAAATAATTTTGGCAAGCACATCTTGCATACATGTATTGTTTTTATTATTTTCTTCGACTAGACGTTCAACTTCATCTGTTTTTTTATTAATTTGATTATATGCATCTTCATAATTTTGTTTATTTTGTTTGTAGTTTTGTTCGGATTCATTCATTTTATGTTTCAGTTCTTCTAAGAGAGACATTTGTAAGTTATGAGTTAATATTAATTCATAATACATAAATAATAAATTAATGCAATTTTTATAAAATAATCACAAAAATTAGTCGCTTGAACATCCCAAAAGGTATTTTTGCTTATTTTGTGCATGCATGAGTTGTGTGTGCAACTTCCTAGTGCAACTCCTGGTGCAATTACCTGGTGCAACTAGGCTGAACTGAAGCCTTAGCATGTTGAATTACCATCGCTAATATTTCCAGATCAATTGGTGTTGATGCCCGTTCTGGTGCATGTGCCTGTGCATGTTTCTCAAGCGATGCAAAATTTGTTAGTACTTCTACTGCTAGTGCTTGTGCTGCGGCGTCTTGTTCTGCTGCTGCTGCGGCTTGTGCTGCTACTGGTATTGGAGCAAGCGGTACAGCAAGCACAAGCGGTAGAGCAAGCGGTAGAGCAACCGGTAGAGCAAATGGTAGAGCAACCGGTAGAGCAAATGGTAAAGCAAGCGGTAGAGCAAGTGCTTGTTTTTTTTTATTTGCCAGTGTTTTTTTTCGTGTTTTTTCCCGTGCTTCTGACCATTCTTTTCTTCGTCTTTTTGCAGGTGTGTCTGCGTCTTCGTCTGCTCCTGCTCGTTTTCGTTCTCGTTCTCGTTCTTGTTCAGCTGCTAGTTTTAGTCCTCGTGCCCATGACATTCCGCTTGTGGTGCGTCGATCACAAGGGTGGACGTTGTTCGCAAGGGTGGCCAATAGCTCAACAGAGTTGCTTTGTGAGCTATATTAGTAAAATTTATTTATTGGAATCAATAAATATTTTATTTTCAATTTTTTTATTTTTCTAGTAATAATTTTATTTGACGAGAACTCCAACTTCGAATCCGCACTGGTTGATGTCCGCCAAGAACGCATTAGTCTTCTTTTGGTGCTCCAACTAGGCAAGCACCAATTTTCCGAGCCAAACCTCTGTGGCGCGCGCCAGGTAGACGTAAGTTGTAAGTTAATAATAATTTATATAAAAATTGCATCAATAATTTTATTATCTAAAAATATTATATATAATGAAAGAAATCCATATATATACAGATGGCGCTACACCAAATAATCAAAATAAATCAGGAAATCGTAGAGGAGGAGTTGGTGTATTTTTTGGTGATAATGACCCAAGAAATATATCATTTGGTATGATTGAAACTGATAAACAAAAAGTAACTAATAATGTATGTGAATTAACGGCATGTATTCGTGCTATTGACCGTATAATGGCAACAGAAAAAATAATAGGAAAACAAGTAGTTATTTATACAGACTCAATGTATATTGTAAATACTATTGCAAATTGGGCAAGTACTTGGGAAAGAAATGATTGGAAAAAAGATGGTGGAAAAATAGCAAATTTAGAATTAATAAAAAAATTATATTATAATTCTATAAATTTTGGTATAATTTATAGACACGTAACAGCTCATACTGATGAACCAGATGATAAAAATAGTAAAGAATGGAAATTATGGTATGGAAATATGATGGCTGATAAATTAGCTGTTGAAGGTTCAAAAAAAGTTAATAATTTCTAATATAATCATTTGTTATAGTATCATTTCTATTTCTATTATTATAATTATTTATTCTATTATTATTTCTGTTATTATAATTATCATTTCTTAAATTATCATGTCTTACATTTTCATGTCTTACATTTTCATGTCTTAAATTATCATTTCTTAAATTATCATGTCTTAAATTATTATGTCTTAAATTATCATTTCTTAAATTATCATGTCTTACATTTTCATTTCTATTATTATAATTATTTATACTATTATTATTTCTAAATACATAAATAATATTATTGTATTCAAAATAAATTATATATCGATTATCATAATTTTGAAATAAATTGTTATCAGAAGTAGGAATATAATTAGTGATTGTCATATACATTATAATTTAATAATACATAATAATAAAATATCAATTTTTATTAATTCCAATATTTTTCAATTATTTGTGTAGATATTTTTTTATTAAATTTTTCTTTTATTTTTATTCGTGCCATTTTAGAATCTTTTATTTCTTTTAATTCTCTAATATATTCTATTAATTCATCTGTATACCTATGTTTACTCTGTTTATCTTTAATTTCATAGTCTAATTTTTTACCATTTGATGTTTCAAGCCATCCATTTATTACAATTTCATCAGTATCTATTTTATCATGACAACTAGAACATAAAGTAACAATATTAGAATAATGATTCTTTTTAATATGTTTATTAATTTTATGGGTTTCGTTTTCATCAAAATCTTTTTGAGGAATTATATGATGTGATTCAAGATTTTTAGTATCTTTACAAATGTGACACTCAATCATAAAATCATCATTATAATTTGATTTTTTGATATTAATTTCTTCATATTCTTTTAAAATTTCAGTTGTTCTATTATTAAACAAAACGTCTTTCATTAAAAATTTAGCTACTTGTAAGCCATAAAAGGTTTCTCCTTGACCATCGCTTAAATGACGATCATATATTAATTGGTCATTTTCTAAATCATAAGTAATTTTTAAATGTTTCGATTTTACTCTATCTAATTTTTGAATACACTCCATTGTAGCAACTTTATGTAAATGTGTTGCAGTTATAAAAGAACTCTCTGATTTACATAAAGTTTCTAACATATAAGCTACAATAATATTTGCTGATTTTTCTTCAGTGCCTCTACAAATTTCATCACCAATTACTAATGTATTTTTATTATTTCTTTTTAATATTGATGTTAGTTCCATCATTTCAACCATAAAAGAACTTAATCCTTTGTACATATTATCATTACCGACAATTCGTGTAAATAAAAAATTATATGGTGAAAATGTAAAGTTTTCTGAAGCAACAAAATAACCAATTTGAGCTAAAATAATATTTAATCCAATAGACTTCATTAATGTTGATTTACCAGAACTATTAATACCATATAATAAAATACCATCCATTTCATCACCTAATGAAATATTATGAGGAATATAATTAAAATCTTTATTAATAACTTCAATAATTGGATGTCTTAAACCAGTTGCTATAAAATATGACTTATCTTTTTGTTCAATAATAGGTTTAGAATACTTGTTTTTAATTGCACTAATAGCACCCGAGTTTATAAAATCTAAAAATCCAATTTCATTACTCGCCCAATTAAATAAATCATTAAATTTTTCGGTTAATTTATTTAATTCTTCTTTGAAAGTAGTTTTGTTTAAATTTGCTAACATTTGTTTATTTATTACCATTTCATTAGAAATCTCTTTGATTTTGTTACAATTAATTTTGGTATTTGAACTTTTTGGTAATTCATTAAATTCTAATTCAGAAATTTTTAAATTATAACTACCAACTGTTAATATTGTTATTTTATTTAATTTTTCTTTTAAAATTTTACATCTTCTATTAGTAATTAACATATAATGTCCATCACGATCATTAAATTTACTAGTTATTAAAGAATTATCTGATTTTGAAAATAAACTTTTTTCTTCATTAAGTAATTCTTCTAATTTATTTTTTAATAATTCAATAAAATTAGAACCTGTTTCTATTTTAGCAACTAAATCATCAATCATAGGATAAATTCCGTTATTATAAAAAGTCTTATTATCTTCAAAATAATTACTAAAATTAGTTCCATCTAATTCTTTTATATTAAATCTTGTATTTATGTAACATAAAAATACATTAATATTTTTGCTTAATTTTTTAAATTCATTATCGTGTAATATATGTAATTTACTTTCTTTTAAAAATAATAATAAATTATTAATTTGATAAAATGAAAGATACATTTGATTTAATTCATAAGGATGTAAATTACCAATATTAATTCTTCTATGAAGTCTTTCAATATCATAAACATCTTCTAAAAAAGTAAGAATTGAATTATAATTTTCATTGTCTAATAATTTTTCAATTGAAGAATATCTTTTTTGAATTTCTTCTGAATTGATTAAAGGTTTACATAAAGCATTATATAAAAATCGTTTTCCTAAATTTGTTTTGGTAAAATCAATAATATTTAATAATCCTTTTTCACCACTATTTCGTGAAAATACATCTAGTTGTTCTAATGCTCTATTTCCTAAATATAAAAATTTATCTCCAGCAAAATTTAGAGGCTTCTTAATATTATTTAATAAGTTATTTTGATGTAATAAACAATATTCTAATAAATTAACTAATGCTAATCTAGAATAATTATAAGGTACTAAATCAAGACTCTCAAAAACAGAAATTTGAGAATCTTGTGGAAAAATTTGTGTTAATATTCTTTCTTGATATTTAATTTTTTCTTGATTTTCAATTTTAATTTCATAAATATTATCTAATTGTAAATAACTTTGTATTTCTTCAGGAGTTAAATTAGCTATTGGTTCTTTTAATTTATTAACTAATAAAATTTCTCTTGGTGGAACAGATGATAAAAATCTCAATACTTCATCTAATGCAAATAGTTCATCATTATTTGTAGAATAAGTTTCTAAAAAATAACCATTTCCTGTTGCTAAATCATAGGAAGCAACACCGATACATAATTGGTCTTTAATTTTATTTTTTACTTTATCAATAACAAGTGAAACTAAATTATTATTTTTTGTATTATTTTTTTCAATATATGTTGCGGGTGAATAAATACCCGTTATTTCTCGTTTAGGAGTTGGTGGTTCTGTTGTTTGATCAATAAGAATAATAGTGTAATTTAAATTAATTAATTTATCAATAAATGAATGAGTAACATGAATAGGAAATCCCATCATTCTTGGATTTGAATCACCTAATTCTTTACTACCATTTTTTTTAGTACATACAACATCTAATTTTTGAGCTAAATCAAGTAAATTTAATCCTTTTATATCAGTACAATATGCTTCATGAAAAGAACCGACTTGCATTAAAATTATAGTTCTATCTTTACCATAAATATTTGCATAGAAATTATGAATATCAAAATAATCTTTAACAAAGATTTCTTTGGTATATTGTTTTTGTATCATTAATTATAAATATGATATTTCCTTAAATAGAATTTATTCTTCTTATTCATTTTATAGTAATTAAATTATATATAAAAATAAAAATAATTAAATATATTAATGGAAAAACTTTAACGGCATTTTTTGTTTACTTTAAAGAGTTTACGATGTCGTTAAAGTTTTTGTATTTTATAATAATGGAAATAAATAATATTTTTTTAAAAAATAATTGTTATGATGATGACTTAAAATATCAAACAACTTCAGATTATAGTTCTTCAGATGAAAAAAATAAAAAATTAAATAATAAAACTATAAAACTTAATAATAGTAAAAAAGAAGATAAAAAAATAATAATTAATAAAAGAAGTCTATTTTTAATTAAATATACGAGATAATATAAAAAATATTCTAAAAATAGTAACACAACATATTATGATTTAGAATTTTTAATTTTCCCACCAATTAGTTTTAACTAATCTATTATTTTTTTTCTCCCAGTGTCTTGCTTTTTTTGTTTTAATTTGTTGTCTTTTTTCAAGAACTTCTTCAAAAGTAAGTGTTCTGCGTCTTCTACGATACATATTTTTTCTAACTCTTGAAAAACGTTCGTGATTTATTTCATTTTCTATATTATTATCTAATTGCCTATTTTCAATTAAATTTTCTGGGCTAAAGGCAAGACGAGGAGGGACATCCCATTTATAACCATTCAAAATTCCAAGTTTAATTCGTTGTTTAATTTCTTCTGAATTAAAAATAAATACTTGTCTACAATAAGGACAAATAGATACATTTAAACGAACACAACAATTAGAACACAAAGAATGGCTACAAGGGAGCACTTTGTTAGATTTATTATTAAAGCAAATCGTACAATCCTCCATTAATATACTCTAGAAAAATTTTTAAAAAGTTTATTTTTATAATTTAATATTACAATGTTTATCACAAATATATTGATTCAAACCAATTAATTCAATAATAAAATGTAAGAAGAACCCTGTTGCAAAGAATGCACTATATACTCCAAAAGGTTTTTCATTATCTTTATTTTTTTTATTAATTGTTAAATTAAAAACAACTGTACCTATAATTAAAGTAATTATTCCTACAATTATTGCATTTATAAATAGAGATGAACTCATTTATATTAAATTAGATAAATATTTTTTAAAACTTATTTAAATTTTAATATTTTATCAATTTTAAATAACTAAAAAAATTGATAAAATTTATATAAAAATATATACTTTAATAATATAATGTATTTCTGTCCAAATTGTTCATATTCATTTGATATTGTAAAATCATCAAATTCTATAACTAAAGATGTAAGAACTGAAATTATAAAAATGTCAGAAGGTCTTAAATTATATGAAGAAAATAAAGATATGACTAAATATGTTGCAACATTTAGTCGAGATGATACTTCAAAAAATAAAAAATATCAAAAATTTAATGATAAACAAAAAGTTGAATTTAATCAAATTTTTGATGCTATAACATCTTCAGGAGCTGAATTTAAATGTAATAATTGTAATAATATAGAACCAATTAAAAAAACAATTCTATTGTATAATTTAAATTTGGAAGAAAAAAATACTTTTACAAGAACTTTAGAAGAAAATGAATTTTTTTGTAATGATCCAATTCTTCCAAGAACACATGATTATACTTGTAAAAATCCAAATTGTATATCTCATAAAAATATAGAAAGTAAAGAAGCTGTTTTTTATAAAGAAAAAAATACTTTTAAAGTAAATTATATTTGCACTGTTTGTTATTTTTCTTGGTAAAATAAATTAGTCAAGTAAAGATAATAAATGTTCTTTTGATAATTCTTCTAAATTCCATAATTCATATTTACCATTTGGCAAAGGTCTACGAATTTTAAAAGGAATCATATTTAATTTAAGTTCTTCTTCGGAAATTTTATCATAAGGTAATCCTTTATAATTTTTGATTAATGGTTTAGCACCCATAGTTAATTGTTTTGTTCTTTCTCCTAAAATACGAACCATTTCATATTTAGTTAATTTAGCTAAAGATTGTCTTTCTTCTTTTTTAATATATACAATGTTTATATCTGGTTGAGCTTCAATTTCTTCATCATTATCATAATATTCATTATCATCTTCAATAACTTTTTGAATATTACATATTTTACTGTCTTCATCTTCATTAATTTCTATATCTAGTTCATTATCATCTTCATCAATAGTATCTTCTTCATTAAATTCTAGATCATCGACGTCATCTATTTTATCAGTTTCAAGTTCAAGGTCATCTATTTCATCATCATCTTTTTTTGATTTTTTTGAAATTTTTATTGGTATTGGCTTTTTAGACATTAATTATAATAAGATAAAGTTTTTAAATAATTTAATTCAATTTTTATTAAGTATAAAATTAAACAATTAATGAAATTAAACAATTAAATTCTTCAATTAATGAAATTCTTCAATTAATGAAATTAAACAATTAAATTAAATTCTTCAATTAATGAAATAAAATTAAGTTTTGTTTTTTTCATAAAATATATTCTACTTTCTACCGTTGAATTGCCAAATATTTGTTTATATGATAATAAATCATTAGTTAATTTAGATTTATTATTATTAAATTCTTTTTCTATTTCTTTTTTAAATAATGATGATACATTAAATTTATTTTTTAATACTTCTATTATTGCTATACGATATGTATTATAAATTAAATATTGATTATATTCCATAGATGTAATTTCATTTTCTTTTGTATTTTCAAATCCTGGTTCATTTTGAATTGGAAATGAACACAATAATGATTGTATAGATTGTAAAATTAATCTAATATTCATAACAGGTGACCAAGCTGGTCCAGACCAAGTTCCTAAAATAGATAAACATACTTTTCCACATTCATATAAATTTGGATTAAACCTAACATTTTTTTCAATTGTTAATAAAGTTACTTGAGGTGAATTTGTTGGATAGTTTTCTGGATATATTATTTCAAAAAAAAAGAAACCACCAAAATATGGAGTATCTTTAGGACCAATTATTAAAGCATGATGATTCATTAAATTTTTTTTGTCTATTGATAAATATATACCTTCTGGTTTATTTTTATTAAAATCATAAATATCTTGAACTATTCTCATTATAGTTTTATTACTAGTCATTAATGTTTATAAACACTATATTTTTAAAATACTTTTCATCTTGACGGCAATCGTATATATTCGATGAGCTAAATATGACATTCAAAAAAGTTGAAAAAAAGATTTAAAAAATTCTTTCTTTATTATAATTAATGTCCGAACTTAAATTAAATCCCAATAAAATAGCTAAATATGTAGCTAAAGTAAATAGTATATTAGAAGAAGGTAGAATACCGTTTGGTCAAAAAACTAAAATTACACACGTATCAATGGGTGGGAATAAAGGTAAATTTAGTTTGAACAAGGGACAATGTAAAAATTTAATTGCTGCTTTAGCTGAAGCTACAGAATATGGTCTTGAATTTCATATTGCAGAAATGCCAAAAGAATATGGACCAATTATTTTTGATATAGATTTAGAAATATTAAAACCAGATTATACATCTGGACGACTTTATGATGATAGTATGATTATAGATGTATGTGATTTTTATAAAGAAGCTATTAAAAAATACTTGGATGTAAATGAATCTGAATTAAAAGTTTGTATTTTTGAAAAAAGTAATGTAAAAGAAAAAGAATTAACCGTTCGCGATGGTTTTCATGGAATGTTTCACGAAATATGTGCTTCTTCTAAAGTTAGACATTTAATTCGTGAACATGTTGTTAAAAATGCAGAAGAATTAGAAATATTTCAAAAATTTACTAAAGATGTGAATGAAATTTTTGATAAATCTATTGTTAATACTAATGCTTGGTTAATGTATGGATGTCGTAAAAACGACGGGCTTGTATATAAAGTAACCAAAGTTCTTACTCTTACTGATGATGAAGTATTAGATCAAGGTGTCACCTGTTTAGGTGATCAAAAAAAGAAAATTAAAATGTTTTCTATTCAACAAAAAGGTTGGTGTGCTGAAAATGCTGCTCCATATTCTGAAAATTATACAGATAAAATTATTGATGAAGAATATGAAGAACTTGGATTTAGTAAAAAATCATCTGCAGAAGAAGATTTTGAAAATCTTCCAGAAATGAAAAAACAAGATATTGAAAAAGCAAAAACTTTACTTGGACTATTAAGTGATAAACGTGCTTCTAATTATAATGATTGGATGCGTGTTGGATGGGCTCTTCATAATATTGATAGAAGTTTATTAGATGAATGGATTGAATTTTCACAAAGAAATCCAGAAAAATATAAAGAAGGTGAATGTGAAGAACGTTGGACAGGTATGCATACCGAAGGTTTAACTATTCGTTCTCTTATTCACTGGGCGAAAGAAGATAATCCAGAAGAATTTAAAAAGTTTCTTGCTTCTGAATATGAAAATTTTTTAACTAAAAGTTTAGATATTAATACATATTATATTGCTAAAGCACTTCATAATAAATATAGTGATCGTTTTGTATGTGTATCAACTAGAAATAATGCTTGGTACGAATTTAGACATCATCGATGGCATTTATCTGAAAATGGTACATCTTTAATGAAATTAATTAGTGAAGATTTTAGTAATGATTTTTTAAGACTTGCTGGAGAACTCAATTTAAAAGCTATAAAATTAAGTGGTTCTGAAAAAGAAGATGCACAAAATAAAGCAAGTAGAACTCAAAAAATTTGTGATAGATTACTAAATATTACCTTTAAAAAACAAATTATGGAAGAAGCAAGATGTTTATTCTATGAAGATGATTTTGAACAAAAATTAGATGAAATTAATATACATTTAATTGGATTTGAGAATGGAGTATATGATCTTGAAAAAGAAGAATTTAGACCTGGTAAACCAGACGATTATATTTCACTTTCTACTAAAGTAGATTATCTAAAATATGATCTTAAAAATAAAACTTTTAAATCTTATTTTGATAAAATTGATGGATTCTTTAGACAAATTCTTCCAAATGATAATGTTCGTAAATATTTTCTCTTATCATTATGTTCTTGTGTAAGTGGTGATGCATCTAAAGAAGAAAATTTTCGTATTTCAACTGGTGTAGGTTCCAATGGTAAATCACTTACTTTTGATTTACTTAGTCGTGCATTAGGTGAATATATTGCTGCTTGTCCAATTACAATAGTAACAAGAAAACGTAATGCTTCTAATCAAGCTTCTCCTGAATTAGCTAGATTAAAAAGTAGACGTTGTGCTATTTTCCAAGAAACTGATGAAAATGAACAAATTAATGTTGGTATTTTAAAAGAATTAACAGGTAATGACAAATTTATGGTTCGTCCTATGTATCGAGAACCTTTTGAAGTTAAATTTCAAGTAAAATGGTTCTTATGTTGTAATAAATTACCTACTGTTACAGCACAAGATGAAGGCACTTGGAGACGTCTTAAAGTTGTTGAATTCCTTTCTCGTTTTGTAGCTAATCCTAATCCTAAGAAACCAAATGAATTTTCTATTGATCCAATGCTTAAACGTGAAATTAGTCATTGGGCTCCTTATTTTGCAAGTTATTTAGTATATTTATATATTTCTGAATATAAATACTTACCAAAAGGCATTCCTGAACCTAAGGAAATTCAATTATCTACTAATTCGTATCGTAATGAAAGTGATACTATTAATAAATTTATTTCTGAATATATTGAAATTGATCTTGAAAATAAGACTATCCATGCATTTGTTAATGTATGGCAAGTATATCGTGATTGGATTCATGGTGTTTCTGATGATACAATTAAGGCTCTCAGTAGAAATGATTTTATTAAACAAGGGTTTGATGTATTTGAAAAAGCTGGTATTAATATGATTAAAGATAAGGGATGGCAAGGATTTATCTATAGATCTAAAAATGATGAACAAATAGAATCTGATGATGAAAAAGACAAAAAATCAAATTCTTTGAATTTATAAAAAAAATTGAAAAATGAATAGTTTACAGGTTGCATAATAGTAGTTACAATACATAACCAACTCGTCTTAATGCCAAAAACTAACAACAAACTGTCAACTAACATTGCTAATATGGAACAAAGAATTATACTTGAAAGATTGGGTTACAAAAAACAGCAATCTATACAGCATAATTCTACAAATAATTATAACGGAAATAACTATATCGGTAATAGTTATACCGGTAATAGTTATTCCGGTAATAGTTATTCCGGTAATAGTTATTCCGGAAATAGCAATAATGGAAACAGTTCTGTTGAAACAAAAAGTTTGTTTGATTTTTGATAATTTATAGTTAACAAAAAAGTTAACTAAAAAAAGGATGTTTTATACATTTATCAATATCAAACCTCTTCATTGGGGAAATTTCTAACATTCCTTTCAAAAGATCTACTATAAGATCAATATCTTCAAGAACATTGTATTTTTGAAGTAATTTTTTTATTAAATTTTCACTACCAAGTGGCGATTTCATATTTAATAATTTTCCAGAACTATCAAAATATTTTTTCCAGTATTTTGTTTTCTTTAAAAATTTAATTGAAAAATCACCACAAAACGAATTTATCCACCATAAATGATATTCATCACGTGAATGTTTAGAATCTTTTTCAGGGTCAAATAATATACGTCCTGTTAATAATTCATAAAATACACAACCAGAAGCCCATATATCAACAGCATATGATGATTTACCCATTAATATAATTTCTGGTGCTCTATAATATCTAGTACCAAATTCTGATTCATAATGTTCATTTTCTTTACAATATGCTCCAAAATCAGATAATGTTACATTACAATTAGAAATGAAATTTGGATTAATTTTATATTTTTCTGATTTTTCAGGATATTCTATTTTTTCACATATATTTTTATGTACAATTTCTCTAATTTTTTTTTTATCATCTAAATTTAAAATCTTTTTTTCTCCTGTCAAATATTGTTTTTTTAATTCTAAATATTTTTCTTTAAAATTATGTGAATTATACTGTTCTATTATTTTTTTGTCAAAATTGTTTTGACCTTTTAATAATATATTATCTGTTTTAATATCTGCATGATAAACATGTAATTTTTGATGTAAAAATTTAATTGCTTGAAATAATTGCATCATCATTTTTTTAACTATTTTTACGGGAAGACCGTTTTCAAGTTCACTTTTACGAACTAAAGAATCTAAATTACCAGTTTGTAATTCAAATACACCACATGCATATTTTTTATTTTCTCTTTGTTCGATAAAATTATCTTTTAACTGATTAAATACTTGTATTTTGGGTAATTTTTTTAAAAATTTAAATTCTTCTAAACCTTTCTTATATTCGTTTGGTTCATTTACTTTTATTGCATAAAATTTATAATCTTCAACATTATATGCTAACCAAACAATAGCATCCGCACCTTTTCCAATTTCATTAATTATATTATATTTATTTAGTAATTTACTTGTTAAATCTAAATTATCTGAATGATGATATACATCATCAGATGATGTAGACACATTTGAACCTTCTGATGATTTGCTACAAGATGATTCTGTATCAGAATCTTTATTTGAATGAGAATCTTTATTTGAATGAGAATCTTTATTTGAATGAGAATCTAATTCTAATTCTAAATTATTCATTATTATTATAAATAAATATCTTTATAAATGATTTATTTTCATTTTTTTTATAATATAATAATAATGAAAAGATTTAGTGATGTTAGAAAAATTAAAATTTTTGGAGATATTATTAATCGTAATGAAAATTTTTTATTACCAAATAGTTTACTAGAAGGTACTCTTATTGATGATAATATTCAATATCCTACACAATTTTTTATTAGTAATTCAAATTTAAAAGAAAATGAAAATGCAAATAATAAACAATTAATTAAATCAAATAGAACATATTCACAATTAATGGAAATACCCGATTTATCTTTACCTTTAACAGATATTTTAAATATTTATGATATTGATACATATGATGAATTAATTGATTTAATAAAAAAATTATTATTTAATAATACATCAGAATATACTATTTTTAGATTAGTAAATACATATACAAGAATTTATTATGATGATTTAAAAAAAACTAATAATTCTTTAATAAAAATGTTTAAACTTATTTTTAATAATGAAGCTACTAGTCATTCAGAAATATCTAATTATAAAATTAATGATGATAAATTGTCTTCGTTTATAAATAAATGGTTTCGAAAAAATAATAAAGATAATTTTAATTTAAATATTTGCGAAGATATAAAAAATTTTCTAAGTAATAGATATGAATCTTAGTTATAGTTACCATACAAATAATCAAAATTTTTTCCCTCATCCCAATCAATTAACAGTAGCAATGGGTGAAGGTAATAATAAAAAACTTTATTCAATACCAATAAATCCACAACCTACAACTCCAATACAATATCAAGATGTAGGAGAAGATCCAAATTTACAATCACAAGTTACAAAATTTTTTCATGAAAAAGTATTAAAATGGATTAATGAATATCCTGATTTTAAACATCTAAAAAAACATTTAAAATTTTTAAATGAGAAAGGCGAGAAATATATTTATAATTTATTAAAACTATTTGTTAGAAAGAGTAAAGCTAATTGGTATGATTTGAGAGATCCAAAAAACTATGATAATATTAAACAATATCTTAAAAATAGAATTGGTAACATCTAATTTTTTTAAAAAAACTTATACAGCTTTTATCCGTCATTATGATATATTTATTTTTTATATTACATAAAATCTTCTACAAATGTATCATAATCACGTTTTCGAC
>Ga0214919_10005553_pt1 | contig 17817 bp, 16 predicted proteins | sample LL1503_MetaG_FD_177994 | JGI IMG/M metagenome (GOLD analysis project Ga0214919, IMG submission 177994) | Freshwater microbial communities from Lake Lanier, Atlanta, Georgia, United States - LL-1503 | ecosystem: Environmental > Aquatic > Freshwater > Lake | place: USA: Georgia | collected...
GCATGGAGTCCACGCCATATTCTGCCTTCATCAAGGGATTGATAAATCGCCAGCCAATGGTTGTGTCCTGAACTGAATTCACTCGGGAAAAGGCCGTGTCAGCTTCGGGCAGGACAAAGGGGGCGCGACTCATACTTTCAACGCCCCCGGCAACAATCAGTCCAGACTCACCCGCTTTAATTGAACGAGAGCCAGTACCAACTGCGTCCAAGCCCGAGCCGCACAAGCGGTTGATTGTGGTGCCAGGTACAACAATAGGCATGCCCGCTAACAGGCTAGACATGCGAGCGACATTTCGGTTGTCCTCACCAGCTTGATTGGCACATCCGTAAATCACATCGGTAACGGCATGCCAATCCACTTGCGGATTGCGAGTCATAAGTACCCGCAATGGAATTGCACCTAAATCGTCTGCCCTGACGCTGCTAAGTGCACCGCCATAACGACCAAAAGGCGTCCGAATCGCATCGCAAATGAAAGCTTCGTGGGTCATTGAGGACTCAGCCTTCTAGAACAATGTTGGACTGCTTTGCAATAGCACGCCAGGCTTTCAGATCTTCCAATACAAAACGCTCAAACTGCTCCCCAATCAGTACTGCAGGTTCAAATCCTTTTGTTTTCATGCTCTCCAAAAAGCGAGGATCAGATAAAGAATTTGCAATATTTTTAAGCAATATCGTTTTGATGTCTGCAGGTAAGTGCGCTGGGCCAGAAATGCCCCACCAATTCAGTACCATGAGCTTAGGAAAGTGAAGCTCTGTCGTCGATGGCACATCTGGGAGCAAAGGACTTCGTTGCTTATCAAGAACAGCAAGAACTCTAACCGAGCCCTGTTTAACAAATGCATCGATGGTGGCAGGACTCACAATAGAAGCATCTATATGGCCTGCGCGCAAATCATTCAATACTGGCGCCATCCCTTTGTATGGAATGATGTTCAATTCAATTCCCAGCTGAGATTGCAAGAGCGATGCGCCCATAAAGTCCAAAGATCCGAGCCCTGTTGAACCTATTCTGAGTGCACCTGGTTTTGTTTTTGCAAGCCGTAGAAATTCTGAAAAATTAGTTGCAGGTACTTGAGAGTTGATAGCCAACGCAAAAGGACTGCTGGCAATCCGGGCAAAAAAAGTAAAGTCCTTTTCGACAGCGTAGCTCATGCTTTTTCGAATGGCAGGCAAGACACCCATGCTGGCAGTTGCACAAAGCAACAATGTCGCGCCATCAGGTTTTGATTTAGCGACAAAGTCTGCGCCAAGGAGTGAACCTGCACCAGCCTTATTCTCTACAATCCACTGTTTTCCACTGGTGCGTGCAATGGCTTCAGAAAACATACGTGCCAGCAAATCATTCGAAGCGCCTGCAGAAAAAGGAACAATCAAACGCGTGACAATGTCAGTCTGGGCATAGGCAGGCGGCACAAATGCATGAAGCGCAGCTGCGAAGCCTCCAAGAAAATTACGACGAGACGCATTTGCAGGTACCGTTAAAAAATTATCTGACATAGGTTCATTCTTGACTGTGATTATTTGAAAGGACAATTAAGTTAAGAGCTTGCAAGCAAAAACTGAAGTACTTTTTTGTTGAATTCATTGGGACGCTCCCAATTCAGCGAATGACCACCGTCTTCAATGTTTGAAAAAGAAGCAGAAGGTAAATTCTTTGACCAAAATCGCATTAAGGCTGGTGGTGCTAGAAGATCAGCCCCACCAGAAAGAATCAAAGTACGTGTTTGAATTTGTGAAATTTTTTGAAGGGTGTTGGAGGTTCGCATAGGTTGTGCAACAGCTTCAGTTTGCCTAGCTGAGTGCGCCATTTCCGCAAATAATGAAAATCCTGAGGGATTTTCAGATCGGTAGGAAACACCGACTTCCAGAAATTCACGCAAGCTGGGATTTCCCGTGAGTCCAGGAATAGCAATCCGTTGATAGATATCCAACATCTCTGGATCAACAAATTGGCCATTACTAGCGGCCACGACCAAACTTAAAAGTCGCTCTGGCCGCCATGAAGCATAGTCAAGAGCCACAAACCCGCCTCCCGCAATTCCTAAAAGATGAAATGCAGGTAGTTTTAAATAATCCACCAGTGCATCAAGGTCTTCTGCAACAGAACCAGGCTGAACGCCTGTAAGAGCTTGAGCATGACTGTGACCCCATCCTCGTCGGTCGAAAGCAATGACACGATATCCAGCAGAAGTGAAAGGCGCTATTTGATGGACCCACGATGCCACTGTGCCTGTATTGGCATGCAAAAGTACCAAAGGTACGCCTGAACCACCACTGTCTGTAAACCAAAGCCGCACACCCGGCAGTTCAACAAAACTGCCACTTAATTTTTCAGAATGCAAGGATGATGCAGTAATGGTCATGGCATTGAATTCAAAAGAATTTTTGTTAAACCAAATTCTAGATTTCAGATGCAAAGCAAGTATTGCTGATATGCGCATGACAGCCATGTCAGCAAATACACTGCTCATTCAAAGATCAATCCTGCGACAGCCATACCTCAATGGAAAACCAGCTATGCACTTCTCATGAGGATAACGATTCAAATATTTCCATATGATTTAAATGAAGAAACTCAAACCCTTACATGATTGGCTGCCTATGAAATACATTCAACTTAAAAAATTGCCTGAATTGCTTGTGTGGGTCATATTGAGTCTGACAAGCACTTGGGCAAACGCAGGAAATGACGCTCAAAGCTGTGATGCCCTCAGGAATTTTAAAGAATTGAACACCATCATTCAAAAAATTTCACACATCAAATCAAACGAGGTTCGAAGTGATGGTTTTTCAATGCCCGCACACTGTCTCATACAAGGAGAAATGTTCAAGCGCATTGGACATGACAATGTGGGTTACAGCATCGGTTTCGAATTGCGAATGCCACTCACGTGGAATCATCGATTTGTATTTCAAGGCGGAGGAGGTGTTGATGGCGTCTTACGTCCTGCTTTGGGCGCACTTCGCCCTGGCGTCATACCTGCACTTTCGCAAGGTGCTGCGGTTGTCAGCAGCGACATGGGCCATCAAGGAAGTAGCAATCGTGACGCAAGATTTGGTCTGGATTCACAAGCAAGAATCGACTGGGGTTACAACGCGCTGGACAAAGTCACTTTAATTTCCAAAGAGATCATGCGCCACTTTTATGGCGAGCTACCTCAGTTTGCATACTTCATCGGTGCATCTGGCGGTGGAAGACAAGGGATGATTTTGGCACAACGATTTCCGAAGCATTTTGATGGCATCGTCACGGGTGCGCCAATTTTGGAGCAGCATCTAGCGCAAATCGGGTCTATTCAAATGCTGCAAGAATTTACAGTCATAGCACCTAAGAACGAAAACGGGGAGCGTGTGCTGTCCAAGTCATTTTCGGACAGTGATCTGAAATTAATTGCGGCGGGTGTTATGAGGCGATGCGATCAACTGGATGGCATTGTTGACGGACTGATTGAAAACTACGCAGCCTGCGAATACAGCGTTAAAGAACTGCAATGCAAGAATGAAAAGAACGATGCATGTTTATCGGCAGAACAAGTGCATGCATTTGACAAAGTCATGGCAGGTCCCCGCAGCAGCAACGGCACTTTACTTTACCCCCCTATTCCATGGGATTCCATAATTGGGGAAGAGTCATGGAGAGCCAACATGATTGGCAGCTCACCTACAGGCATCTCAAACGGTAGCAAATCCACCAATCAGTCCATTAAATATGTATTCATGACGCCTCCCGACCCCAATCTTGATTATTTAAAGTTTGACCTAGAGCGAGACGCTGAAAAATTAATGGCATCAGCCAAATTCAGTGCATCAAACGATGTCAACTACGCAGGATTCAAGGAAAGAAATGGCAAACATCTTGTCTACGTTGGCATGGGCGACCCGTTGATCAACCCAGCAGGCGTCATCCGTTGGTACCAACAATTGGCAAAAGCCAACGAAGGTCTTTCCGAAACGCAAAAATTTGCAAGACTATTCATTGTGCCTGGCATGTCCCACACCACCGGCGGTAGGGCTTTAGATGTCTTCGATCCAGTCTCAGCTATTTATGATTGGGTGGAAAACAACCGGGCGCCAGAAGAGCTGATTGCAACCGGCTCAGCCTTTCCAGGACGAAAGCGCGCAATCTGCATGTATCCCAAAATTGCCAAATACAAAGGTACTGTCGATGGCAGTGCAGACCATCCGAGCAACTTCCAATGTGAAATGCCTTAATGCGCAACTAGTCGACATGGATGGCCAAAGACTCGTCCGGTTATACGTAGTCTGTCTTTGGCGCATCAACCTGTCATCAGAAACTGTGCTCGATGCCACTCCAGAATGTTGAAGGCTTGGAATTGGCCAGAACAGTACCGTAAGTTGTTGTTGCATCCACAATGGCAAGTGCAGACTTGTTCTTATTCGTTAAGACAGAATAGGCTGTGTAGACTTTTGTGCGCTTAGACAATGCCAATTTGTATCCAATCGTGGTTTGATTGGCATCATAATTTGAGACCGTCTTGTCGTCATATCGTTTATATGATGCGATCAAATTGCCTCCCGTGAATCCAAATGGAACTGTCACCCCTAACATGTAACTTTGGTAGTTTCTACTGAAAGCACTCGTAGCACTCGAAGGCACGGAGGCAGTTCGTGTACCCTCCCATTTTCCAGATTGATACAAGAATGCAGGCTTGGCATAGCCCAGGTCATAACTTCCACCCAAGGTAGAGACCCTGTCACTTGCTGTATCAGCCGCATTGGCTTGATTGTTAAAGGCAGCCCCCAACAACAGCGCACCCGACTTGTAACTGAGCATAAAGCCTTTTGCATCGCTGGCTCGGGTTGCAGTACTTGTTGACTCGCCCAATGAGTATTGAGCCTTGGCGCTGATACCGTTGAAGTCAGGACTGCTGTAAATGAACGAGTTGTCGTTCCGACCAGAATCGGTTCCTCTGGCTGCAGTTGATACCATTGAAGAAACTGTACCCATACCTAAAGAAAACGGATCAATTGGAGAGATTAAATAGAAGGAAGGTGTGTAATCACGTCCAAGCTGAATCTCACCCAATTGTCCTTTCAGTCCAACCACAGACTTTCTACCAAAGAAGCGACCGCCCTGCCCTATGTTGCCAGAATCAATGTTGAAACCGTTTTCTAAAATAAAGCTGGCTTTCATACCACCACCCAAATCCTCCTCGCCTTTAAAGCCCAGACGAGAGCCTAGAGAACATCCGCTGTTGAGTTGATATTTGGCACCACTCATGCCATGCGAGATCGCAATACAAGCATCTGCAATGCCATAGATAGAAATATTCGATTGTGCAAATGCACTATGCGCAAGCGCAACGCTTGCTAAGACTGGAATGGCTAATTTTGATTTCAAGGTGGTCTCCTTTTGTTGAATGAAAATTTCAAGCTCACAACTTGAACCAGCCGAGCTTAAAAGACCACTGAGCTTCAACTCATATTCCGCATCACAAGACTGCTATGCATTGAAATCTGCGAATTAGTCGGCTTTTGCGCCAGACTTTTTAACGATCTCAAACCACTTAACCATATCAGTGCGAATCAATTCTGAAAATTGCGCTGGCGTAGATGTTTTGACTTCGATGCCAAGTTCTTGCAACTGGGCTCGTAATTCAGGTGATTTGGCAGATTTAATTAGAGCACTGTTCAAAAGTTTGATGATCGCATCTGGCGTGCCTGCTGGTGCCATCACGCCTAACCAATTCGACACCTCATAAGACTTTAAACCACCTTCTATGATGGTCGGCACATCAGGCAATACAGTCATCCGGTCATGTGAAGTCACACCCAATGCTTTGACTTTTCCAGAACGTATATGGGGCGCATAAACCGTGAAGGAGTCAAATGTCATGTTGACGCGGCCTGTCAGAATGTCCGTTACCAATGGTGCGCTGCCTTTATAAGGGATGTGAAGCAGGTCAATGCCAGCCAAGGATGCAAAAAGTGCACCTGATAGATGGCTAGAGCTGCCACTGCCAGCGGAACCATAGCTGAGCGTGCCAGGATTTTTCTTAGCCCACAATATGAGTTCAGGAACCGAGTTGACTGGAATGCTAGAATGGACGATCAATACCCTGGGTGTGATGTGCGTCAAACTTACTGGTGCAAAGTCATTGACTGAGTCGTATCTTAATTTTTGATACAAGGCGGGATTGATGGCATGGGTTCCCATCGTTCCAAAAAGCAATGTATAGCCATCTGCAGGAGCTTTGGCAACAACTTCACTGGCAGTAGTACCACCAGCACCGCCTTTGTTGTCAATCACAACAGCTTGGCCAATTTCAGACGACAACTTGGTCGCCAAGCCGCGAGCCATGATGTCTGCCGCGCCGCCTGCAGGAAAGGGTACAACCAATTTAATTGTACGTTCTGGGTAAGCTGCGCTAGCAACCATGCACATGCCAAATCCCGCGAACAGCCAAACGAATCGAATGAATATATTTGAAAACATAGGGAAAAAGATGAGATATAAGTCAGCAGACTTTGTGAATGAAGTTGAGCAAAGCTTGGCTGACTGCCAAGGTTTGCTCAGGAATAAGGGCATGACTGGCATTTGCAATTCGAACAACAGAGACGCGGTCCGCACCCAATTCGTTTTGCAATTCAAAAGCAGTTTCCGTGGGAGCAAAGGGGTCAAGCTCCGCTTGAACATCCAACATAGGCGCATCACCACCATGCCACCATTCAGAAGGTGGACATGCTTTGGCCGCATTTCGCTGAGCCATAGCTAACTTGGGGTGCCAACCCGTTAGCCATTCTTTGGAAATTTGCGAATCGACAAAGAATGTTTTTTGAAGGGCCTGCAAGCGAACTGTGGGATCCAAATCAACATTCATGCAGAGGTCAATTTGATGACGCAATTCAACAGGAAAATTTCGATGCGCAGCGGCAAGCAAGACCACCGCGCTAACGAGTTCTGGATAACGAGTCGCTAGATTTCGTGCAACCCAATTACCAAATGCATGACCTGCCACGATGGCGGGCTTACCCTCCATGCGAATCACATTGCAAATGTCATCGGCAAGGTCATTCAACGTAACTCCCTCGAGCACCCCTGTGCTCTTGCCAGTTCCACGAGGGAATGGAAGACACACTCGACATCCCTGTGAGGCCATCAAACTTGCCAGTGGCAAAAAATCATGTGCATCACGTCCAAGCGAGGGTAGAAAAATGACCAAAGGTCCCTGCCCCATTGTCACAACCTCAATTCGACACTGTTCAAATTCAAAAAGCTCCGAACAGTGCGTCATTTTTTCATTGGGTAAATTCATGTGCGTTCAAGCTTAAACAAAGCTTCATTGACAGCTGAAATTTTCAGCGACGTTGATGTCACCAGTACCCTTGTAACGCGCGTGCAGTGGAAACGGACATAGAGGTCGTGTTCGCTGGGTCACATTAAAATAGCCTGGATTGCTTGCTTTGGCAATAACAGCCTTAGGTGCAACCCCTTTTTCAACCCAGTCCACCATCTGCGGCAACATGTCAAAGCTGTCTGTCGCAGGTCCGCCACTACAGTGCGCCATGCCAGGCACAACATACATGCGAGAGAATTCAGGGGCTCTCCCACCCATGCGGTGGCTCATTTGTGTGTACCAACGCAGCGTGTCTTTGACGGAGATTGAAGAATCACTGGCACCGTGGTAAACCATCAGTTTACCGCCTCGTTTTTCAAATCGCGACAGATCAGGGTTGTCTGTAAACGTCATGCTGGCTGTCGATTCAGGGTATTGGGTCGTGGTGGTAAACAACTTGATAGGCTCGGTGTCAAAGCTGTAATTCAGGGAATAATTCAACACGTCTGAAGCACCGATGGGAAGCAAAGGAGGGGTTGTGTAGATCACCGCCTCAGCCGTTGCGTAAGTTAATTTGATGGCACTGTTGCGTTCTTTGGAATGTGAACCCAACCACCAAGAGCGCCAGGATGCGTTGTAATTTTTTCCGTCAAAACCACCCACACCAGCATCCCACTGCCAATCAGAATACAGCTGCGTTCCTTTTGAGTTGAACGAGCCTAGGTAAGCCATCTTCAATGTTGCAATTTGCTCTGAACTGAGACAGTTTTCATCTTTCTTCCCACTGCACTGCATCGCTGTCAGTTGCGGTGAGACCTTCTCTGCTGTGCATGCGGTCTGGTGATCAACGATACCGTCCTTCAAGCCATCTTCGGCATCGCAAGCATCGAGTACCGCTTTGCGAACAAGCATCAAGTCTTGATCAGAATATGTCATACCAATGGCTGGGTCGCCATTTGACAAGATATGCCCTTGTTTTTTGGCCAAACCTGCAAACAATTGAGTTGTGTAGATGCCTGACATGGGGCCAAGTGGTAAGTGTAAAACCGGCGCGCCAGATATGATGCCGTCGTAATGTTCAGGGAACCTTTGAGACATTAGCAATGCTTCACGTCCACCCTCAGAGCACCCCATGAAATACGATTTTTTTGCATGGCGCTGATAAAAAGCTTTGACCAAATCTTTGCCAGCTTGTGTTACCAGATCATAGGCTCGGTATGCAAAGTCCACACGTGCCTCGTGATCAACGCCAAAAGCTGCTGTACCCCCAGCACGCGGATCGTTATGAACTTGGTTGTCATGGCCACCATCGGTGCCCAGGGTTGCAAAACCTTCCTTCAATCGATTGACAGGATCAATCAACACGCCATTGGTACCGCCCCCACCCCCCATAAAGAAACGACCATTCCAAGAAGTGGTTGGCATGCGCAGCATTAGATTAATGGCGTACAGCTTTCCATCAGTGCCAATCCGTCGATTAATTTCCGCTTTGACAGCACAGTGCTCAGGCACGCCATTGGCGTTCAAGATCAATTGACTACTGATAACGGCAGACTTAGCTTCAGGCAATGTGACAGGCATCGAAACTTGTGCAAGTTGCTGGCAACTGTCAGCAAAATTTACCGTTGAAACCCCGTTAAACTGCGTTGGCGAATTGACACAACCAACCATAAGCAAAATGAGAAAAACTGCAGAAAATTGGCCCAGAGACTTCTGATTCATTTTCAAGCGCATGACAAGATCTCCTAAAACTTTTCTTATCAACACATGCTATGGCCTCAGGTATGCCTGGGCTATGAAATCAGCCACATAGCAGGTATGCAGCACTCAACATCACTATGTACTAAATGCGTATTTCAGATATGTACGTTTCAACATGGCAGAGTTGCCGCCTCACAGCTATGCCTGTCTGCATTCCCCCACCAAAATAAGGAACGTTTTGGAGAAATCAGCAGTATGCAAAAAGGGCCTTTAGCACATGTCAAAGTTCTGGATTTAAGTCGAATCCTGGCAGCCCCTTGGGCGGGACAAATACTGGCAGACTTGGGTGCAGAAGTCATCAAAGTGGAACGACCTGGGGTAGGCGATGACACACGCCATTGGGGACCGCCCTTTTTGAGAAACAAAGATGACATCAATACGACTGAAGCAGGCTACTACTTAGCTGTCAACCGTGGCAAGCGTTCAATCACAGTGAGCCTCGAAAAGCCAGAAGGGCAAAAAATTGTCCAAGAGTTGGCACTGAAGGCTGACATCGTTTTAGAAAACTACAAAGCGGGTACTCTGGCTAAATATGGGTTAGACGAGGCTTCACTTCGCAAAATCAATCCGAGACTCATCTATTGTTCTGTGACGGGATTCGGGCAAACGGGACCTCGACGTGATCAGCCCGCCTATGATTTTTTAATTCAGGCCATGGGCGGCTTGATGAGCGTTACAGGCGAGCGCGATGGAAAACCAGGTGCTGGGCCTCAAAAAGTTGGAATTCCTATTGTTGATTTGATGACTGGTATGTACACAGCCGTTTCTGTTTTGGCAGCGTTGGCTGGCCGCAATGAAACTGGACAAGGCGACTACATCGACATTGCCATGCTTGACGTGCAAGTTTCGACCTTGGCAAACCAAGCCATGAACTACCTGGTCTCTGGAAAAGTACCCCAAAGAAATGGCAATGCACATCCCAACATACAACCTCAAGATGTCTTTTCTTGTGCCGATGGCGATGTGATCTTGGTGGTTGGCAATGACGGACAGTTTGCCAAGCTTTGTGAAGCCTTGGGCTACCCTGCATGGGCAGCGGATGAACGTTTTGCGAGCAACGCACATCGCATTCAGAACCTCCCCATGCTAATGAATTTACTACGCACAGAATTCTGCAAATGGCAAAGAAACGACATCATCAAAGCCTTGGACAATGCGGGCGTACCTTGCGGCCCCATCAACTCTGTTGCTGAAGTATTTGATGACCACCAGGTCAAAGCCAGGGGAATGCTCAAATACGTTCCACATCCTAGCGGTGTAGACATCCCTCAAATTGCAACACCCATGAAGTTTTCAGATGCACAATTGCCAGATTGCAATCCACCACCGCTGCTTGGACAACACAGCAATGAAATCCTGAGCGAGCTAGGCTACAGCGATCTCAGTATCAAGGCTCTGCGAGTTGCAGGAGTTATTTAATGCCCACCAAAATGAAGCTCCATTGGTCACCCAAATCGCCCTATGTTCGCAAAGTCATGATTTGTTTGCATGAACTGAGTATGGTCGATCGTGTTGAAAAAGTGCGTTCTGTCGCCGCCATGCTTAAGCCCAATGCGAGCATCATGCAAGACAACCCATTGTCAAAAATACCAACCTTAACCACAGTAGATGGCATGGTGATTTATGACTCCGTTGTCATCTGTGAATATCTTGACACCTTGGCGCAGGGCAAAATTTTCCCAAGTGATCAATTCCAAAAATGGCAAGCTCTTAGGTGGCATGCTTTAGGTGATGGACTCCTCGATGTACTCATTTTGTGGCGCAATGAAAGGGAACGCGAACACGCATTGCCAACCTTGATGGATGCATTTGAACTCAAATTTAACGCTTGCTTGAACTTGCTAGACAAAGAAGTCAAGGCACTGTCGGCAGCCCCCTTTAGCATTGGAACCCTGACCCTGGGCTGTGCACTAGGCTATGCAGATTACCGCTTTGCTCATTTAAATTGGCAAGACCATCACATTGAACTTGCAACTTGGTATCTCCAACTTTGCAACCGGCCTTCATTTGAAGCCACGGCACCAGTGGATGGTTGATAACGACCCGCCAAGCACCATTTGAACAGTCAAAGGAACGAATCAAGATGCCAAGGATTTCCCTGCCCACGCCCGAGTCCTTGAATTCGGCCCAAAAAGAAGTCTATGACAAGATTGTGTCTGGACCGCGAGGCAAGATTCAAGGCCCCCTGCGCGCAGCCATCTACAACGCTGAATTAGCCGACAAGTGGCAGGCTCTGGGCGCACTCCTACGTTACAAAACATCCCTAACGCCTCGTCAATCTGAGCTGGCCATCTTAATCACAGGCAGGGCTTGTCAATCACCATTTGAATGGTTTGCTCACCGAACCGAAGGTATCAAGGCCGGCATTGAAGAGCCCGTTTTGGATGCACTGCTCCACCAGAGCGAGCCTGTGAACTTGTCAATTGAAGACCAACTGATATGGCAATACAGTACTGAATTGAACAAGCACAACTCGGTATCCGATCAAACTTATAACAAAGCGGTTGCCTGTTTTGGCGCCAAAACAGTGGTTGAGTTAACGGCTCTGATTGGCTACTACACCATGGTGGCCATGACACTCAATTGTCACGAAATTCCGCTGCCTGAAGACACAACGCCAGACTTCCCATTGCCTCAACACAGCCACCTCAAATGACCGACGCGCGGACACTCAATCAGTGGGATTGCCATGCGCATCTGTTTGGCCCCTATGATGAATATCCCTTGGCGGCTGATCGCGCCTACACACCTCCCGAGGCACGAGTCCAACAGTACCTGGCGCTGTTGAAAGAACTGGACATTCAAAATGGTGTTTTGGTTCACCCCAGTGCCTATGGCGATGATCACAGCTTGCTGCTTCATACCCTGCAAGAACACCCCTGTTTAAGAGGTGTCGTGGTGAGCGGGCCACATAGCAACCTGAATCTAAAAGGCCTCCATGCCAAGGGCATCCGTGCCGCTCGCTTTAGTCAACGAAGCGGCGCAGGCATGAATTTTTTGGGGAGCGCATCTGTTTCAGATTTTGAACGACTTCAGTCAACGCTGGCCAACGAAAATTTGCATGCAGAATTCTGGACTGATTGCGATGCAATTGCAGAGATTGAAAATCATATTCTGAAGTCACCGGTGCCTGTTGTTATCGACCACATGGGAGGATTTAATCCCTCGAGTGGGATTAATGAACCAGGATTCCAAAGAATGCTACGATTGCTAGACAGTGGCCACGTCTGGATTAAGTTATGTGCCTACAGAAATCTATTGAGTGAGGCCGACTGGGAAATTGGCAAGCCCTTTATGCAGGCCATGATCAAGCAGAATCCAGATCGGCTGGTTTGGGGGAGTGACTGGCCTCATTTGCGCGTTACGCCCACACCTCAAACGTCTACATTGCTTGCGCAATTCAAATCATGGTGCCCTGACACATCAGCTTTAGAGAAAATACTGCGAATCAATCCATTCAATTTGTACGCATAACGCAAAAAGCCCGCGGTCACATTAATGAAGTGACGACAGGCTTGAGCAGGCTAACTCTAGGATCAGGCTTGTTGAATCGCAAGTTTTGAGCGCTTGGCCAACTCCAATTTGGCAATGGCATTGCGATGGACCTCATCAGGTCCGTCTACCAAACGCACAGTGCGCTGATGTGCAAATGCTTCTGCCAACCAGAAGTCTTGGCTCACACCTGCAGCGCCAAAGGCTTGAATGGCCCAGTCAACCACCTTGCAAGAAACATTGGGTGCCACCACTTTGATCATGGCGATCTCCGCTTTGGCATCTTTGTTGCCAACTGTGTCCATTTTCCAGGCAGCATTGAAAGTCAACAGGCGAGCTTGATCAATCATGCAACGTGATTCGGCGATGCGTTCATGCCAAACAGATTGCTCTGACAACGGTTTGCCAAATGCAACACGAGATTGGAGGCGATCACACATCATTTCGAGTGCACGTTCGGCGGTACCAATAGATCGCATGCAATGGTGGATACGACCTGGACCTAATCGGCCTTGCGCAATTTCAAAGCCACGACCTTCACCTAACAGCACATTTGAAACTGGCACGTGAACGTTTTCCAATAAAACTTCCATATGGCCGTGAGGTGCATCGTCATAGCCTAAAACAGACAATGGTCGAACAACAGTTACGCCTGGTGTAGTCCGTGGAACCAGCACCATAGACTGCTGCGAGTACCTTGCAGCTGAGGTGTCAGTTTTACCCATCACAATGAAAATTTGGCACGTCGAGTTACCGGCGCCAGAGGAAAACCATTTGCGTCCATTGATGACATACTCATCACCTTCGCGACGAATAGAGCATTGGATGTTAGTGGCATCTGAGGACGCTACGGCAGGTTCTGTCATTAAAAAAGCAGAGCGGATTTTGCCAGCCAACAAGGGCTCTAACCATTCTTTCTTTTGCGCATCCGTGCCGTAGCGCTCAATGGTTTCCATATTGCCTGTGTCGGGTGCTGAGCTGTTGAAAACCTCCCCAGACCAAGAGACACGCCCCATGATTTCACACAGGGGCGCATAGTCTAAATTGGAGATACCACCTTGACCTTTGTAAGGATGCGGCAAAAACAAATTCCACAAGCCTTGAGCTTGGGCAATAACTTTTAACTCTTCAACCACAGGGACTGGTTGCCACGGATCTCCGGCGCGCCGCATCTCTGCCAATTCATGGTGATGGCGTACTTCATTAGGATAAATATAGGTGTCAAAAAAGACCTTGAGTCGATCGATGAGGTCTTGTGACTTGGGCGACAAATCTGCAAACATTTCAATTCCTGTTACGGCCACGAAAATTCGCAGCAACATTTCCAATTACATCAAATGAATGTGCATTCGCATATCGCACGAGAGACACTTTGGTAATTGATCATCGCCCCACAAAAATCGGCGCACGCTTTTCTGCAAATGCTTTTTGCGCTTCTTTGGCATCTTCGGTTTTTCCAATTTGAGCCGTCATGTCTTGTTCGTACCGATAGCCATCACGCAAGCTCATGCTCTCAATGACGTTCAACGTATGTTTACCCATACGGGTAGAGACAGGACTTTTTGCCGCAATGGTGTTGGCAATTTCAAGCGCTGTAGACATGAGCAATTCAGGCTCGACACAGGCCTCCACAATACCCAAGCGATACAACTCTGCACCGCTGACACGCAATCCTGTCAGAGCCATTCGGCGTAATTTAGAGTGACTGAACAATCGCATGGCATGACTGCATCCACCTAACAAGCCAACATCTACTTCAGGCAAACCTAAACTGGCTTTTTCTGATGCGACCAAAATATCACTGGACGCAGCCATTGCAAGGCCTGAGCCCAAAGCCGCACCATTGATAGCACAGATAACGGGCTTTGCACACTCGCGAATTGCATGAAAACACTCCCGCGTGCGTCGCGAGTGCGCCGGTAAATCACCAGGGCCTTTGATGACAGAGGCACGACCTTTGAGATCGGCTCCGGCGCAAAAAACTTTGCCAGCACCAGTTAATACAACTGCACGCACATCGTCCATTTCGGAAATTCGATCGAGTGCCAAAGTCAACTCATCGTTCAAAGTACGTGTCAGTGCATTGACGGGGGGCGCGTCCATTGTGAGCGTTGCTACGAATTTGTCTAAATGAAAATGCAATTGTGTCAGGTCGTTCATCGGATTCTTTCATGCAATTTAATCAAGTCACACTGTTCCACAGTCAAGGTTCAATTCGCTGTAATTTTGGCGACGCTGATGATGTTTTTCCATTTGTCAGATTCTGCGCGCATCAATTGTTGGTACTCAGAACCTGTTGAAGAAATGTCCATCACGCCCTGCTGGTTGAGCCATTGTTTCAACTCTTGCGTGTGCAGTGCGGCGATGGCCGCCTCACGAACTTGGGCTGCGATGGACGCCGGCATTGTTTTCGGAGCGATGATTCCATAGATGGTTTCCATCGTGACACCAGCTAAGCCAGTTTCTGCGGTCGTTGGCACGTTAGGCAAAAGCGAAGATCGATTGATACCGGCAATCGCCAGAGCCTTGATCGCACCACTTTGAATGTGAGGAATGGCTGGGAGCAAATCGACCATCGTCAAATCGACTTCACCACTTAGCAAGGCGGTCATGGCCGGTGCTGCGCCTTTGTAGGGCACATGCATCAAACTCAGCTTGGCTTGATTTTTGAAAATTTCAATGCCAATGTGTGGCGTTGTACCTGGGCCAGAGGAGCTGTAACTGTATTTTTCGGGTTGCGCTTTAGCTTTGCTCAAAAAGCCACTCATCGAATCAAAGCCAGACTTGCTATTAACCACCAGCACACCAGGCACTTTGGCCACCAAAGTAATGAACTGAACATCTTCTAAGTTGTAGCTGGTTTTCGTCAGATTGGGCATACCAACCAGTGGGCCATTCGCAACCAGCGCCAAAGTGTAGCCATCTGGCGCAGCCTTGACTGTTGCTTCAACACCAATCACACCGCCTGCACCTGCACGGTTGTCTACGACAATCGGTTGTCCTAAATTGGATTGCATTTTGATTGCAAACTGACGAGCAATGGCATCCGCTGGTCCGCCTGCTGCGTAAGGAACAATCAATTTAATGGGCTTGTTAGGCCAACTTTGCGCAGTGGCATTGGTTCCCATAGCAAAAAGGCCCATGCCAGCGCAGATTGCAAAAGTTGTTGTCAGAATACGCCGAGAAATAGGCATGATTGTCTCCTAGAATCCAAAGTCACAAAGCAGTTTAGTTTCTTGAAGTCTAGGTTCCAATGAGCTTGACGATATGCTCACATCCCGCAAGTCTGATATGCAAATTCGTCATCGCTTGATCAATCCTCTTAGGGTTATACCTTGAAGCTTTGATGCAACAGCGCTGGTTTCCAAGATGATAATCACTGCATGTCAAAAACACGCGCAACCAACTACGAGTTAGAAGTGACCTCAGATCTCCAGAAATGGCGCGCATTCGTGGCCATTGGCGAGCTGGGTAGCTTGACACGTGCTGCGCAGTTTTTGAACAGCAATCAATCTTTTCTAAGCCGATTGGTCAATTCTCTAGAGCGCGAATGTGGCACACGTTTATTCATTCGAACGGGCCGTGGTGTGGAACTGTCGGAAGCGGGTCAGCGTTTATTTTCGCAAGTCAAAGATTTGCTGACGCAAGCACAAACTTTGGAACAGCACATTCGCGCTGACCTCAAAGAACCGACCGGCTTGGTCACGATTGGCAGCCTTCCCTCTATTGGCACTATCCTGATGAGAAAACTGTTTTCTGAGGTCAGAGAAAAGTTTCCAGGCATTGGTCTCAAAATATTAGAAGGCTCCAGCGGGCAAGTCGAAGAATGGCTAAACGAGTCTCGGGTCGATATTGCCATTTTGTACAGATACGGTTTGTCGTTGCCCGAACACGAGGAAACTCTTGCCGTTGTTGACAGCTACCTCATTGGATGCAAAGGGGATCGAATGACCTCTAAATCGCAAATTCAATTTAAAGATTTGGACAATTTACCTTTCATCCTGCCCTCCTCACCCAACGGTCTGAGAACAACGCTTGACAGTGTTGCAAGACAAGAAGGTATTTCTCTAGCGCCAGTCATTGAAGCTGACTCCCTGCCACTGCAGAAACAACTCACTGAGAAAGAGCGAATTTTCACGGTTTTACCGCTTCACGCTGTTTGGCAAGAGATCAACGATGGGGCTTTGCAAGCATCCCAAATTGTGAATCCACCCATCCAACGTACAGTGGTGATGGCACACGCTAAAGCCAAAGGGCCTTCTCGCGCAGTAACGACAGTGTCGACCTTGCTAGTCCGACTTGTGGAAGAAATGGCCAGTCAAGGGATGTGGCGAACATAAGAGTGGTCTGTGTTCATTTCCTGAATCCACTGCCCTGTTTATTGCTATGGCAACAGTTTTATTTCATATGGTCTATTGGGCAACCTAAACTTTATGACCCGCTAATTCGAACGGGCTCTGGCACAGGAAATGACGTCATGAATTAGGTTGGCAATTAGCTGGTTCAGCCATAAAATGTCAGGCTATATGAGTGTCCTATGAAGATACACAGCCATCCTGTCATGACCACTTTTGAAGTAAGCCATGCTCCTTAGTAATTCTTAAACCAAATCATATAAAGGAATGTTCAACATGCAAAAAATTTACTTTGTTAGAGCTGAATGGGATGAAGAAGCAAAAGTATGGGTAGCAACTTCTGACGATGTACCAGGCCTAGTAACTGAAGCCGAAACAATGGAAATACTTTCATCTAAATTAGAAATCATGATCCCCGAGTTGCTGGCAGAAAATGGATTTCCAGATAAGAATGAAATTTCTTATGAGGTCCTAGCTCGCAAATTTTCAGTTACTCACGCCACTCCAATTAACTAATGGGAACAAGCTTTACGCCTGAACTCATTCGACTATTGACAGCGAGTGGATGCCATTTTGAAAGGCATGGCAAAGGGGATCACGATATTTGGTTCTCACCAATCACGAACCTTAGATTTCCAGTAGACAGTAAGATTAAATCTCGGCTCACTGCTAATGCAGTTTTGAAGCAGGCTGGATTGAAAAAGTCATTTTGATCTATCAAGGATGAAAAGGCGAGGTAGTCGAACAAATGGGATATCAAAGTTCAGTGTCCCCGCGTGTAGATCCGAACTTTTGCCCTGACTGGTTCGAGCCCCTTGCCTGAAACACTCAAACTCTCTGGTTTGATATATTTTTTCAATTTTGAGGCACGACAATTTTTTTGAAGTTGTAAAAAAATACGGCAAG
>Ga0214919_10005554_pt1 | contig 17816 bp, 19 predicted proteins | sample LL1503_MetaG_FD_177994 | JGI IMG/M metagenome (GOLD analysis project Ga0214919, IMG submission 177994) | Freshwater microbial communities from Lake Lanier, Atlanta, Georgia, United States - LL-1503 | ecosystem: Environmental > Aquatic > Freshwater > Lake | place: USA: Georgia | collected...
GGTAAAAAACAAACAAAAGTATACAACTTCGTACCGGATAATACATACCCAAAATGGAGGAAAACGCTAAGAAGCGCAAGCCCTAAACGATCAAAATCATTGAACGATATAAGTCGGTCAGAAGAAGACAAACCCACTCTATTTACTCTGTTTACGGATAAATATTCGGATTTATCACCAACACGAACATCCAAAAACATGAATTCCTCGTCAACTGTATATTTTACACCGATGAGATCATCATCAGAGTCTAGTTCATCGCGATTTTCTCCAGTTTTCGCTGGATAATTTCACAAATTTAATTTTTGTTAAATAAAACTGCCATTTAATCACAAGTATGATAGTTGTGATTAAATTTATATTAAATTAAACCTTTGTATGTTGTTATTATAAACATCGTATTTTACACCTTTGGACATTTAAAACACCGACTTAAATGTTAAATTTAAATTTAATTATTGCGTTTGTTTCAAGTTGAATAGTTATTTTTATAGAATAATTGTTGACTTTAATCATATTTAAAATTTCTTTCATTGTATATTTAGCATCTTTGCTTTGTATAGATAAATTTAATTTTGGTGACCATTTATAACCATCTAACCCATTTTCATTTGTTAATTTCATATTAAATGTAGTTGTTTGTAATATTTTTTGCGCAGGCATAGAAAACCATATATCATCTAAAATTGACCTGTATTTTGATTTATTTGAAATAACGTCTTCTCCATTTTTGACAATACAATCTAATATTTTAGATGAATTTAATATTGTTCTGTTAAATTCCTCTTCTGTTATATAACTTTCTTTGGAGTAAGGATTAATTCACCATTTATAATTTCTTGTGTATATTTTTCAATATTTGGAATACGAATAATTTCACTCATATTTGTAATGTTTAATTTAATTTATAATAATTAATTTATTTCAATTTTTTAATAATCGGCGTTTTAAATGTCCAAAGGTGTAAAAAAATAAGTTGAAAAAAAAATAAGTTGTTAAAATAAATATAAACAAATGGAAAAAAAACCATCATTGAAACATTTACGAGACGCAGTACATATTAAATGCGTTAAGTTAACTGGTAAAATGGTCGACAGTTTAAAAAGAGAACAACTTGAAGAAATTTTAAGTTCGGGTGGTAAATGTCCGGAGAAAAGTGATACTTGTAAAGCGTCTGAAATATTAAATCCCGCGTCTGGCAGGTGTGTTAAAAAAGACAGTAAATTGGGGAAAAAAATTCAAAAAGAACAAGAGAGTGGCGGTCATGAAGAAAGTAAACAAAGGTCGCCGAGTTCAAAAAAGAATAAAAGCCCCGGTAAAAAAAGCGCTACGTGTAAATCTAACGAGATATTAAACCCGGCATCTGGTAGATGTGTTAAAAAAGATGGTAAAATAGGTAAGAAACTTCAAAAAGAACAACAGGGGGGGTATCAAGAAAGTAAACAAAGGTCGCCGAGTTCAAAAAGGAGTAAAAGCCCTGGTAAAAAACGTTCATCTAAAACTAAAAGATGTTTTGCGCATGAAATATTAAATCCGGTAACTAATAGATGTTTAAATAAAAATAAACCTGCTGGTCAAAAAATTTGGGAAGAAAAAAGACGTCAAGGGTATGATGATTCTAAAGATTCTCCTTTCTTAATTAGAGTATTAGGCGGGATAAGACCGGTTAGACAAATAACTATGGAAATACAAAATAAAAGTGTTAAATTTCGCGATATTAGCGATGATATATTGAAAAATTTTAACGTTGGAAATAATTATGAGATCTGGTATACAGATTTAAAAAATCTTTTTAGGACAATTCCTAATGCTAAAAATTCAGATATCGTAATATGGGATATTGCGACACATAACGCTTTTTTTAACATTTCCGATGTTTATAGTAGGTCTCCACCTCGTCAACAGCGTAAATCGCCTCCTCGCCAACAGTATAGGTCGCCACCTCGCCAACAGTATAGGTCGCCACCTCGCCAACAGTATAGGTCGCCACCTCGCCAACAGCGTAAATCGCCTCCTCGACGACAAGGACCTAAATCGAGTTATGTTTGTCAAGCAGAACTATGTAAAACATTTGGTCTTCAAAAAGGTGATAATGTTAAAAATACTAATTACTTAAAATGGGCTGCTAAAGGAGGGCATCCAGATAAAGGAGGTGATCAAGAAATATTTAAATCTGTGAATAATTGCTGGAATGAAATATTAGAAAAAAGAGAATATAAATGTTAATATTATAAAACAATTTCTAGAAATTGTTTTTAATTTAATACAAAATACAAATTGTATTAAATTAAAACCATGGTACCATATTCCATCCTAATATATTAAAAAGAACGCTACAAATTTCATCATGAAAATATTTAATATCCATTGTTTTTAATATAACAAAATCGTCTTGATTACATACATGTTTATGTCTTGTTAATAATTGGTATAAAACGTATTGAGTATTAATAAAATTTTTTCTATTAATGTCTTTGAATAATTTATCGTATAAATCGGTAAGAATATCAAAATCATCTAATAATATATTTTCCAGATAACCTATATCGTCCGGTTTAATACCTGTTAGATTATAATGAATTAAATTAATATTTTCATAATGTTTCGCGTATGATAAATCTTTTAAGAACATACTTACATGTTCTTTAGTTATAGTAGCAAATCTTTCTTCTTTCGGGATTGATTTATCTCTAGATATAAGATGATGACTACAAAATTGTTCTTCTAAATCATCATAAACGTGTTGTTCAATCGAACTATTCTGTTTACCTTGATATTGATTTATACAATCTCTAAAATGAATCTTTCTATCATAAACGTATTTAGAAGAAATATTTATTCTGTCTATATCTCTATAAGAAGATACAACTTTTAATATGATTTGCTGCGCGTTACAATTATCACAAATATAAATATTATCATCGATTATTTCAAAATTCTTTTTATTCTGACAATTTGAACACATGATAGTATATTTTCTTTTAGGAAATTCAATATCCAAATCTATATACTTTTTACATAATTGAAAATATTCTATAGTGATTTTATTTTTTTCAACTACGTTCGAATTGCTCTGTTGTTTTCCCATAAAATTAAGTTTAATGGGAGAAATTAGAAGATTTTTATAAGTTTCTAAAAGATAAGATGTTTCAGAAATATAAAAATTTAACTGTGTGTTATTTTCTAGTTCTTCTATTTTCTGAATTAATTCTTCTTTCGTTTGTAGTATTTTTTTTCTGATTCGCGTTCTAAGGTTTTTTGAGAGTGTTTCATTTATTTCCTCAAGTCTTCTATAGTGTAAAGGAATTTTTTGATAATCGTCCTCAAACTTCTTACGAATAATAGAATCAACTGCTAATATTTCTAATTCTTCCATCAATATTTTCTAATAATACGCTTTATTTTAAACCTATTCAATATAAATTTTAAAAAATGTATAATGATTTAAAAATAACTTTAGATTTTTTAAATAAAAAATAACTATTTTTTTATTTAAAAAAAACTTATCTTGTATAATATAAAAAACTATGTCATCTATAAGTACTTCAAATGTTACGTCTGGTTTTATCGATCTTGCAACTTTCGATGAAATTGAGAAATATATGTACGGTGGTCCTCAGGCTACCGCTTACTTCGTGCGCGAGACCAAGAAGGCTACTTGGTTTACCCAAGTTCCCGTTGTTCTTTCTCGCGCCGCCGGTTCACCCGCTTTTAACACTGAGTGGTCTGTGAGTATTTCTCGAGCTGGTGATTATCTTCTCCAGTCTTGGTTGCGTCTTACTACCCCTACTGTGACTCTGCTATCTTCTAATCAGTACGGGCTCTCTGGTCGTCTCCGTTGGTCTCGCAATTTAATGCACAACATCGTGCGTGAATGTTGCATTACCTTCAACGACCTCGTCGCCGCGCGTTTCGATAACTACCATCTTGACTTCTGGACAGCTTTCACTGTTCCGGCTGGAAAGAAAAACGGTTACAACAACATGATCGGAAATTTTGATGAACTGACAGGACCTCATGCTCCCGGCGTGGCAATCCCGTCTTTCACACTGAATCTCCCTCTTCCCTTCTTCTACGGGCGTGACAGCGGTGTAGCACTTCCAACTGCTGCTCTCCCCTATAACGAGATGCGTATCACTTTTTCTTTCCGTGATTGGAAGGATCTCCTCGTTCTCGATAACTATCTTGCGGCTCCTAAGACTAACCCATCAACTGTTCCTCTAGTCGGTAGTGATATCGCATCTGTACCAGTTCTCGGGAATACTCAGGTGTGGGCAAATTACGCAATTGTTTCTAACGATGAACGTAAGCGAATGGCCTCGGCTCCTCGCGATATTCTGATTGAGCAAGTGCAGACTGCACCCCGCCAGACTTTCGCTCCCGCCACCAATTCCGTGCCAAGTTACGATATCCGTTTCTCCCACGCTATTAAGGCTCTGTTCTTTTCCGCGCGAAACACATCTGTTCCAGGTGACTGGTCGAACTACACTGCTGCATCTACTCTTCCCGGAAGTGTGTTGTGTAATTGCAATCCCCCAGGTGCAGTCGACCCTATCCTCCAGACTTCTCTTATCTACGAGAATACCAATCGTCTGGCTCAGATGGGTTCTGATTATTTCTCTCTGGTCAACCCTTACTACCATGCACCTGTTGTGCCTCTGGATACCGGCTACCATCTGTATTCTTACTCTCTTGACTTTATGTCTTTGGACCCTATGGGCTCTACTAACTACGGTAAGCTTACTAACGTGTCGATTGTCCCCGAGGCTTCAACCGGGGCTATTGCCGGCGCAACCGGTACCGGTGCAGCTTCTTCGGGTGCTGATTTCCCCCAGACTTACGAATTTATTGTCACCGCCGTGAACAACAACATTATTCGTATTTCCGGCGGTGCTCTCGGTTTCCCCGTGCTATAAAAAAATTATCTATATATTATTTTATATTTTGAAAAATATAAAATCTCATCTAATAAAAAATAAGAAACCTATGATTGAATCATAGGTTTCTTTATTATACTTAATAATAATTGTTTTAAAATAGGTGTAAATTTACCGTAATAATCTTCTAACAGGTGGAGTATCGTCACAATCTTGATCGCTATTTTCTTCAAAATTTAATGTAATAGTTTGAGTTTTTGGCTCTAATAAATTTAGAACTTTTGAAAGCATATTTTCAAGATTTTCTACTTTACGGTTTAATCTTTTTATTTCATTTACCAACTCATTATTATTTTTAATATTTTCAACAGGTTCATTACATTTTTCTTCGCCTCTCTCTACTTTTTCTTCTGTTAATTCTTCGGGTTTTTGAATTGTCGTTCTTCTTTGATATTGAGACGGTTTTTTTTCCGGTGCGATACCGGAATTTTTCCAAATTTCGAGTTGGTCTTTTTTAGTTTTTGGAAAAATCCAGCCTGGTCCGTCTCTTAATCTTTCATTCCATTTTCCACCAAAAGAAATTAGTATATTCGTAGTATCAATTGTAAAAGTTCCTCTTACAACAATAGCTTTATCAGAATATTCGCTTATAGAAATATTGGGGATTGCGTTCATTTTAGTATATTTTTTGTTATTGTTAAATATATTTTAAAAATCATTTTTTTAAAATATATATTATTATTTTTCATCTACCAACATTAAAGCCATAGCAGAATAATTGTGTAGATCGAGTAAAGTATCTCGCAAACTTTCATCGCTCACTAAATTAATACCGTTTCTTGTGATAGACAGAGCTCTTTGTATTTTATCTTCCAATCTTATCAAAACACCAATAAATCCGTATTTAGCAAACGCGTCCCCGTAATCATTGTTTTTTCTTTGAAATAATTCTAAACCTTCGCTTTGTATTTTTTGCATTTGTTCAATTCTATCCATTTTATTACATATATGATATTTCTATAAATTTACACATCATTATTTTCTTTATTTTCACATTCATAATCGTAATAAATAGGTTCGGTTTCTTCCACAGTCTGTTTTATTATCGGTTTTGTAAATGGTAATTTTTTAATATCTATTTTAATATCCATCATACCGGTTCCTATATTCGCCCGTTTTCCACATATGATAGAAGCGGATACTCCATTTGTCGGTTCTATATCTCCGTAAGCACCGGCCTTTAAAAAATTATCCATTGTTTCTTCGAATGATGCTTTTCCCATAGGTCCGGCTTCATCCGTTCTCATAGTATATCGTGATATAGATGAAATAGTTCCCGAATAAGTCATTCTCTCTACAAGTAATTTAATATGACATATATTAATTCCATCCATTATACTACAATATTCTTCTAGTAAAAATTCCCGCGCCGCTTCAATCCCTAAGGTCTCGTAAATTTCCCATACATTATTTGAAATGATTCTCGAAAAATCTACGTGTGGATGGGCTAATAATTTTTTAAAGTTAGAACCTTCCGTTTCCACATACCATTCATTCTCATGTTTTGTATAATATATATTAGTAATTCCTTCCATACCACAGATAATTATTTTTTCTAATATCGGTTGAATACATTCTTCTAAATATATTTCTTTCGCGTTTTCCGTATTTATAAAAGAAATCCTGTTTTCAGGTAATTCTATTTTAGTCGTATCTATAAATATATCTAATTGATTGAATTGAGGAGGAGAAAATACACAACCAATATCATCGTATTCTTTTGTCAAAACATTTACTATCTCTTGTAATTTTAATTTATATTCGAATAGTACATTACGTTTTAATTTAACCGAAATACAATCGGTATATTTTGTAAAATCTGCATTATACAATATTTTAAAAGAATCGTACCACACCTCAGGCGTTTTATTTATTTCTATTTTAAGACTTTCATAAATATCTTTAAATTTTAAACATACAATAGTAGAACCTATAATATTTCTTAAATTTTGAATCGAATCATTACTTTTATCAAAAAATACTTTACAGTTTGTTATTTTTGGGCTCTTAGTAGCGTTTAAAAGTTCTTGAAAACGTGGAACTCCGACTGTCATTGCTTTTTCTGATTGTCCGGTGGTATGAAAAGTATTTAAAGTCATCTGAGTCTGTCTCTCACCCATACTTTGAGCGCATAATATTCCAACGCTTTCACCTGGTTGAATCAAAGATTTTTGATAAGTCTGTTGTATTTCTTCTTTTAATTGCGATAAAATTTCAGGATATATTCTTATATTTTTTAACTGGTTCTTAATTCTATTTTTAGTTATATTATATATCGAAATACCTGTTTGTTCAGGTATTCCTACCGGAACCGTTAAAAAACTTAATATTTCTTCAATCTCTTCTTCTGTTATTAATCTTAACATATTGTTATTATCTATTTTTACGATTATATTCACGTTTTTTCAATTTTAAATTATATTAATATTTAAAAATAACAAATTTAAAAATACATTAGAAATAATTAAACAATGTATAACTACGTAAAATATTCTGATTTAGTTAAAGAAACATATGACGAAGATGAGGAAAAAAAGCCTGATATAACTATTAATATTGGAACTGTTCAAGAAAAACAAAACATAATCATGACAAATCGCATTGTGATTGTTTATATTTACGGAACTTGGTGTAATCCATGTTCTTCTATAGCCGGTCTTTATAATTCATTAGTTGAAAAATATCAAAGACCCGGATTATGTATGTTGATTAAAGAAGATGTAGATAAGAAATTAACTCAAAATATTCACAATGTCCCAACTTTTCAATTTTATATCGATGGAAAATTACAAGGATCTATTGTAGGCTCCGATAATCTAGAAGATATAATCAGGGATCTTGTTGATCAAGCAATCGGTTTAGAGGAATAAATATTATTACATGTGTTACAAAATTAAATTTATTTATAATAAAAAAATGAGAGGTTATAAAGAAAGTATGTCTTTTGAAATGCGGTTAAAAGAGAGTGAAAAGATAAGACAAAAATACCCAGATAAATTTCCAGTAATAGTTCAAAAAAATCCAATATCTAAAAATTTAAATATTCCAGATATAGATAAAAATAAATATTTAGTACAAAAAGATTTAACTTTTGGTCAATTAATGTATGTGATTAGAAAACGTATAAAATTACCGTCAGAAGTCGCACTTTTTGGAATTGTGAATGAAAATATGATTTCTACATCAAAACTATTATCTGAAATATATAATTCTTATAAATCGAACGATGGGTTTTTATATGTCTATTACGAAGGCGAAAATGTTTTTGGGTTTTAATTATTCTTAAGAATAATTAAAATGGAATACGATTTAGTAATAATAGGTGCGGGTCCTTCCGGGCTGGCTCTGGCACAAGCATCCAGTTCGATAGGGAAAAAAATATTAATTATAGATAGAGAGAATCAGATAGGAGGTTCTCATAGAGTTAGAAGAGTTAAACAAGGAAACGAGTTATTATTTACTGAACATGGTCCAAGAATATATACCACCGCTTATAAGAATTTTATAAATTTATTGAAAGAGATGAATAGCGATTTTTTAGATTTATTCACCCCTTACAATTTTACAATTAGCGCAATTAGCGGTGAAACAGTTTTTAACGCTCTTACAAAAAGAGAATTATTTAAACTATTCATAAATTTTATATATCTCATTTTTAATGATGATTACGGAAATAATACAACGATGAAAACTTTTTTAGAAGAGAATAATTTTTCTAAAAAATCAACAGAATTAATTAATAGAATCTGTCGATTAACCGACGGGGCTGGGATAGAAAAATATACCTTAAATGAATTCTTACAATTGGTTAATCAACAAAGTCTGTATAAAATCTATCAACCAAAACTTCCTAACGATATAGGATTATTCAAAATATGGAAATCTTATTTAGAAAAGAAAAATGTAGATTTTTTACTATCTTCAGAAGTTGAAGAATTGTTATTAAACGAAGATAAAACATCTATTAAAAATATTAAAATTAAAAATAACTCGCAATTATCTATATCCGCTAAAAAATTCGTTATGGCTGTCCCGCCTGTTAATATGGTAAAAATAATAGAAAAATCGACCGATGATGTAAAAAATGCTTTCGGTGATTTTAATATGTTAAAAAAATGGTCGGTAGATAACGCATACATCGATTACATTTCTATAACTTTACATTGGGATTCAGTTCTTGTTTTACCAAAAGTTTATGGATTTCCAAAAACCGATTGGGGTGTATGTTTTATAATTTTATCCGATTATATGAAATTTGAAGAAACTAATTCTAAAACCGTAATTTCTACCGCTATAACTTTTATAGATAGAGTAAGTAAGAATAATAATAAAACGGCGAACGAATGTAGTGAAAGCGAATTAATGGTTGAATTATATAATCAATTACTTGAATCGTTCCCTTCTATTCCAAAACCGAACTTTTCCATACTATCACCGGGTGTAAAGTTCGACACTGTAAATAAAAAATGGTTTTCAGAAGATACAGCTTTTATATCTAGTTCTAACGCTCATAAATTATCTTATGAAAGCGAGACAGTTAAAAATTTATATAATGTGGGAACTCATAACGGAAGACAGAATTATAAATTTACAACTCTTGAATCGGCTGTTTCTAACTCTTTAGAATTATCTAAAATTTTATATCCAGAATTAAAAGAAAAATATAAAACTGTAGAACTTTTATCGATTTCAAAAATTATTATTAAAATAATTTTTATTATATTAACTATTTTGATTATATATTTAATCTATAGAATTAATAAAAACACAACAACAAATGGAAGATAAAATAAATGAATTGTTAGAACGTGTTAAAAATCTTGAAGCTATTTTAGAACGAATTGTTGATAGGACAGAAAATATTCAAATAAGTACTCAAAAAATGGATACTCATATTAATTTTGTTGAAGATATCTACAGCGTCGTTAAAAACCCATTCGGTAATTTATTACATTCGTATCTTGGATATAATCATACCGAATCTATTTCTAAAATTAAATCTGAGAAAGAATCCGTAAATTAAAAATAAAATATTTTATTTTTAATTTTAATTTACAATATTTGTTTGAACTTCAAAATCTCCTACGACTTTATCAAAATTCTTATTATCACGAACCCAATTATAGTTAGATGTGATATAAGGGTCAACATCTTCTTCATTTCTCAAAACTTTAAAAACTCTTTCTAAAGCTGTATCTTGCCATTGCTCTTCTAACGGATTACCTGAAATAATAATTCCTCTATCTCCTACACTTTCAGTCAATGCTGCTAAATCGGTTGTTATCGCTAATGTTCTACTGGCAGCCGCTTCGTACGCTGTAAGACAACAAGTTTCGGCGAATGTACATGGGTAAAACCATATTTTAGAAATATTCCAATAATTTCTTAATGTTTCACCATTTACCCAGCCGTAATTAATAACATTATCTTGTTGTTCTTCTAACAAAACTTTAATCTTTTTCACCGTTTCAGAATGATAAGTGTTTAACCATGAATTATTAAAATCACAAAAAACTCTTAGCCGTGCAAATGGGAATTGTTTAACAATTTTAGGGAACATTTGTAACAAAGGTAAAAGCCCCCTATTTGCAAATGATGGATAAATAAAAGAATAAGGCTCTTTTACACAGTTTGAATATAATTGTGTATCTATACCATAGGATATAACCTCTGTTATGTTTGCAAGATTCGGAAAAAAATATAAAAATTGCTGTTTATGCCAGTCAGAAATACATAAAACTTTATCAACTGAATCTATTAACATTACACTGTTTTCAACCATTATATCATGTAAAACTAAATAGACTTTTCCAACATTATTTAATTTCGTTACTTTAAGGTACTGTGGATATCTATTGATAATACAAAAATCAATATGAAAATTATTCAAAAAATTTAAATATTCTTTAATATTTTTATATATAACTTTATTATAATTTTTTTGTATTTTACAATCGCAAAATACTATCACATGATGGTCTTTAGCTAACATTTCAGCATATTTAATAGAAAAAGTTTCAGACCCGCCTAAACCTTTAGTTAGTAAAGTTTCACCATCCCAATTATCCCATCCTCCAGGTGAAACGAAACAGATAACTTTTTTCTTTGTAATTTTAACTTTTTCAATAGTATTGTTGCTATTATTTATAAGCGTTAAAATATTTTTCCAATTTGCAGCAAGTTCGTTGGAATATTCACTGCTTAAAATAAGGTCGCAACATTTTTCAGCTGTTATAAAATCATTTTTAACGTATGCGAGCCTTATAAGGTCTGTAGGTATATGGAAAAAATAAATATTCTTTCTAAAACTCATCTGTATATCAGGAATACCAATATCAAAAGACTTTTTTAGATAAAAATATGCTTTTTCGTAATTGTTATTTTCTAAATAATATTTTCCCATAAAATAAAGACTTTCAGGGCTTTTTCCTAAAAAATTATGAGCTGCTAAATATAATGGTTCGCATTCTTCCCAAGGTTTATTTATATAAAAATGTGACAAAACAGCAATATAATACAAAGCATCTTGTTTCTCATTTTCGTATCCATCCATTTTAACTCGCAATTCAAAATATTTCAAACTATCAACCCATTCTTTTTTATTAAGATACGAATCGGCAATATAGTATAAAATTCTCGGATCTGTAGGATCTTCTTCATGTGTTTCTAAAAGCAATTGTATATCTGTATCTTTTCTTTTATTTGTTCTATTCGCCATGTACTCGCTTGTTATATCTTTTACACGTCCAACATTATAAGGGATTGAAGCTGCTAAAAGACCGACATTTTCAATTATTTCGTGAATTTTATAAATATATTTCAATCGTCTTTTTGGTTTAGTAAAGCGTATAGATATATAACGTCTTTCTACATCTTCTATAGTAATACCTATTTCATCTGCTTTGTCGTCTTCTCTGATGACAGTTAAAAAATCTCTTAATTGATTTCCTTCCAAAACATAAGTATCGTCTAACATTACATTAAATGCGTAATCTTCACCGGCAAGTTCTAAGAGTCTATTTCTACTATCTCTAAAATTTATAAACGGCTCTTCGTATAGAACTCCAGGAATATCACTCATAGTTTCTTCTATAATTTTAATTGTATTATCTGTAGAACCTGTGTCTAGAATAACCCAGTGATCAATAAACGGTTTATTTTTCAATAATACATCTCTAAAACCGTCACCGGCATCTTTAACCATTATTAATAAATTTAATAAATTATCGTGAAATATTTCACCGTTTTTTATACAATAATTAAATTTTTGATTAAATTTTTCTAATGAATTTGGATGTATATAAACATACCATATATGAAATTTTAAAATTGTAAAATATTCATATTTTTCCGGTTCATATACGTCTTTCAAAAATACTTTACCTTTAAATGTTAATAATTTTTTCTCAAACGATTTTTTTCTGTCATTATTTCCAGAACCTATTTCAAGTTCTAATGGATCTAAGTTTTTATCTATTACGACGGTATATTTAGATTTTTTTAAAAAAATTACGTTTTTATCATGTATGGTTATATATTTTCCTTTAAAATTTGTTAAAAATTCATTCAGGGATTTTAAAAATAAATCACTATTTTCTGAATTTTCAATATCTTTATTTATGGCTAAAACCCCTTCGGGTTCTAACATTGTCCAACACATGTTTAATTCTATTATAAATTGTAAAGAAATCAATTTAGGTTCAACATGAATAAAATTAAATTTTTCTTTTTTTTTTAATAATTTTGTTAATGCTAAAACAGAACTTGGTTCGTCTATCAATCTTGCTTTTCCTAGAGTATTGTTATAAAACTCATCTTTAAGATCGTCTATTTCGATATCATTATTTTTAGTTTTCAAATAATTTTTTAAACTATCCCAATTTTCAATCGCCGTTGCTTTTAAATTTGAGCAATTAAACATTTCGATTATCGCAGAAACGGATTTACCAGTTAATGTTCCAACATCTAATATTTTTGGGACATTAAAAGCATTTTTAACTCTATCAACAACTCTTGAAAATTTATTTTTAATACCAGCAGGTTTATCTAATACCCAATCATTAACTAAATTTAAATTATTATCCATTTTTATATTTTATTTAAAACATTATTTGTTATTTTTAAATTATTTATAAATAAAAATTTTAAAAATAAAATATAAAAATGGATATTGTAATCGAAGAATACAATAAAAAATGGATTGTTTTGCGAAATATCGATTCGACCGATGAACGATTTAAAAATTTAGGTGGAACATTTATTAAAAAAATTAAAACGTGTAATACTAGTTCGCACGGTTGGTTATTTCCAGCTACTAAAAAAGAAGAACTTATTCAAAAATTAAGCATGTTTAAAATAGAACTCAATGTTTCCGATAATTTTATGGTACAAGAAGATAAAACTATTTTTGAAAATCATTATAATATACCTAAAATTCAAGTAGAAGTTGATGATATATCAAATTCTGAAAATAGTGATATAAATTTTAATATTATAAATATTGAAAAAGATGAAACATCAATTTTAGATTCGGAAAAAGTATGTGAAAATAAAATAATTTATTTAGAAAGAAAATTTGCATCTGAACCGACAATCGTAAATTATAAAAATGGGTTCGGTTTTAAAAATAAGAGCAAAACAAAATGTGTTCTACCGATTGCCGGTTCAGCAACCTCTTATTCTTCTACAAATACAGAATATAATAACGAATATAATATAAATCCATGTATAATATCAAATATACAAGAAATTACAGATGAACAGAAAAAAAATGGTATTTTTTTAGAATTGGATAATATAGACATAATTGAAACTGATGATCAAAATAACACTAAAAATAAAGCCGTTATGTGTCATTGCGCTCTATTTTAAAATTAATAATTTGTATAAAATTATTAATTCGATAATATTATTTTCTGGTAATATCGTTAAAACCTAATGGAAAATCTGTATTTTCCATTCTGATATTAGAAACACCCATCGCGAAGTTTGCAGTATTGTGTGGTTTCATACCGTTATATATTGTATTACTAACTAGAGAAATAGGTATAGGAGCCCTTATACTTCTATAACCAACCGAATTACTTGCTGGTCCGTTATAAGAATCTAAATTTTTATAATAGGATTTTACATGACTATTTGCACCATTATATTCGTAAGACATTTATTATATATATTTATATTTTAAAAATTAAATATATAAAATAAATAAATATAATGATTGAATTATATGAGATTAGTATTCCTGTGTTAAGAAGAAGTTATAAAGCTTATTGTGAATATTGTGGTTGTAATGCAAATGTATATAATAAATATCGGAAAGGTGGTATATGTCATCCATGTATAATATTTCTTAAAAAAAGTAGCGCTGTAAAAACTATAACACAACTTTTAAAAAATTATTTATTTGTAAAATTGAAAAAATAATAAGATTTAATTATAATAAATAATAATTAAATAAATAATATGGAAGAACAAAAAGAAGATATTAATAATGAGATTCCTATATATAGAGGTTCGCGTGGTTTAGATTTTAAAAATATGATCATCTCATTTCTAAATAAAGGAAACCTTAAAGATAAATATATACAGCTATTAACAAATACCAATTCGATGGAAACTTACGATAAAGTATTTACAGCAAATTCAGCCGATTCTGTTAATAATTCAGAAATTTTTGAACTGATAGGTGATACGTCGGTTAATAAATTTATAGTATGGTATATGTATAGGAGATTTCCGCAATTAAACTGTGTTCAAGGTGTTAAAGTTTTAGCAAGATTAAAAATAAATTACGGTTCTAAACAATCGTTTTCGAGTATATCAGAATCTTTAGGGTTCTGGCCTTATATTACAGCGAGCGAAGAAGAACGTTCGAAAAGGAAGAAACCGTTATTGGAAGATACTTTAGAAGCTGTTATTGGAGCCGTCGAATATTTAATCGATTCAAAAGTGCGATTAGGTGCAGGATACGCTATAATTTACGATATTTTATCTAAGATATTTGACGAAAAAGAGATATCTTTACGGTACGAAGATTTATACGATTCTAAAACGCGAATTAAAGAACTTTTCGATTTGTACGGAGAACGATTGGGTATTTTAGAATATGTAGATGAAAAAACGGATTCTCTTACAACTACTGTTTTATACAGAGTAGAAGGGGGAGGTGGTAAAAATAAATTACAAGGAGGTCGCCGTATGCAAATCGGTCTTGGAACAGCCGCTTTAAAAGCGGACTCTCAACAAAAAGCGGCTACAAACGCGTTGGCTTTATTAAAATCTCAGGGTTTTGTAAAAGAAACACCTCAAGAATATTTATTTTTTTGTAAAAATTAAAAATGTTTTACAAAAAAATATCCGCTATAAAATAATGACAATTTTAATATTTACGAATATTAAAATGAGTATATTTCTTTTAATCATTATTATCAGTATAATAGAATTTTTTGGAGATTCTAATTTTAAACATTACGCGAGAACAAATCAATTGTTTTATTTATTTTTAGGTTTATTATTTTACACAGCAATGATATATTTTCTAGTTTTAGCATTAAAGAAAGCAAATGTTGCATACGTTAATTCTTCATGGGATGCCGTATCGGCTTTAGTAGAAACAGCGCTTGCTATCTTAATATTACATGAAACTCTAAGTAATAGAATACAATATATAGGAGTTGTTTTTATCATTATAGGAATATTTGCGTTAAATTACGGCCCTGTCCCTTATAAATAAATTTAATGATAACTAACTATCCAAAAATAATAACTTTGTAGATTTTTGAGATGGGTAATAGCAACTATTTTACATGTGCGTGAGAACGATTTTGCTCACCATTTTAAATATATATAATTTGTTCGGAATTATATACCAGAGATAACACTGAGAATTAAGAAATTTCATATTCAGATTTTCAGTGAGAGAGCTAATTTTAAAATTTTTATTTTTAAAAAGATTTAACCGTAAAAATTTCTGTTAAATCTTTTTCAACATACCCCCACAATTTATACCATTCCTCACCATGTACTTCACTCATAAAAGCTTTCTCATTTTCATCTAACATACTTGGATGAAGCCCAGACTTTAGTAATTCGCTTACGTAAGCTAAAGCTTCAACCATTGGAGGTGGTTTATTATCAACTTTCGAATTTTCGTATTGAACATCTCCATATAAAGATTCACCTAATTTTTTATATTTCTCTAACATTTCAGGAGACATCGATTTTTTAGCGGATTCAACCATTGGATTGTTGAATAAATCAAAAGCTGAAATTTCTTGTTTATGTTCTTCACTCATTTATTAAGTCTTATATATATTTTTAAATTTAATATTATTTTTCACAAAAGTAAAATATTTTACTTTTGTGAAAAATAATATTAAATATTAAGCTTTTGTAAAGTTTTGATACCTTAATAATTATTAGATGAAATTAATTACAATGAATATGTACAGCCGGTAAATGCCTGTATATAAAACAATTTTATTATTTGTTAGTGCTATGTCATATTGTCTTATCACGAGTAATAAAATTTTAGTTTAGGAAAGTAAAAAACGCGTATGAAATTTTTTATCAAGAGTTAATAGATTTGTAAAATCTGTAGAGTATGTTGCTTTTGCAACTGTATATGTTTAGCAAAAAATTTAGATTCTTGTCTTACCTTAACATTTCTATAAAATGTTGAAAATGCTTGGATATCACCGTAAATTAACATTTTATAAAGTGTGATTCTTAAAATATTCTGTTTGAAATGAATCTTTCGTAAAAAAATGCAATCTATTTACATATGGAACGTATTTAGATTTATTGTTGAATTAGAAATTATTAAATGTCTGTGGAATTATGGCGACTGATGATTATATATAAAATAGTAATGGGTGAGCTTTGATAAATTAGAATTCTGTTTACACTGCAAAATCTTTTATTGGAAAAATACGGTAATGTTTTATAGGTTTCTATAAATGTAGCAAAAAAATAAAAAATCACCTGTGGTCGGCTACTTATTTTTGAACTCTAAAATGTGAACCAATTTACACTCCGGAGACATTACATTTGAGTCCTTATTGTTCTTACACCAATACACAATAATTTTTTTAGATTTAAATAATCTGAATAATTCCTTGTAATTTAGACATATTTAATTTGACTTATAAATATATTGTATTATTACAGTTCTCTTGAGCGAATCGTGCATGAAAAGGTTGAAAACCCGGAATTGTAATAACTATCGCTAACCACATCCAAATTGGACGTTTGACCGTAACCATTTGCGGATAAGACCAATTGGCTATCTACAACTGTGGCACCTATTCTAGGGTTACTTGCCACACCATTTCCTTGAGCTGAAAATATACTTGCTCCAAGCCCTGTCCAAGTAATTCCATCACTTGAATATCCAATAATGTTTGTTCCTGCTCCTAAAGCGACCCAATAAGTTCCATTCCACGCTACACCATATCCATAACCACCTGAAAAAATACTCATTCCAAGTCCAGTCCAAGTAATTCCATCGCTTGAATAAGCGATACTATTTGTTCCTTGTCCTACAGCGACCAAACGAGTTCCATTCCACGCTACACCATTTCCTTGAATTGAAAATATACTTGTTCCAAGCCCTGTCCAAGTAATTCCATTGCTTGAATAAGCGATACTATTTGTTCCTTGTCCTACAGCGACCAAACGAGTTCCATTCCACGCTACACCATTTCCTTGAACTGAAAATATACTTGTTCCACGCCCTGTCCAAGTAATTCCATCACTTGAATAAGCAATAGAATTTGTTCCATTACCTACAGCGACCCAACGAGTTCCATTCCATGCTACACCATATCCAACTGCTGAAAATATACTTGTTCCAAGCCCTGTCCAAGTAATTCCATC
>Ga0214919_10005555_pt1 | contig 17800 bp, 13 predicted proteins | sample LL1503_MetaG_FD_177994 | JGI IMG/M metagenome (GOLD analysis project Ga0214919, IMG submission 177994) | Freshwater microbial communities from Lake Lanier, Atlanta, Georgia, United States - LL-1503 | ecosystem: Environmental > Aquatic > Freshwater > Lake | place: USA: Georgia | collected...
GTTTTATTTCTACCAACTTATTCTCCAGACCTAAATCCTATAGAGCATCATTGGTTTAAAATTAAACATCAGATAAGAAAATTGCTATGGATTTTACATATTTCTTTGAAGCAGTGAATTATGTACTGTCATTTATCTTAATGTATTAGGCTCTATGATAATTCCTAATATAATTATTGTTAATAATTCACATACCAATAAGTGAATGCTAGAATAATTACGTTACCTAAAATAAAAATTAAATCAATAAATATTATAGGTGTAAGAATAAATATTTTGATAGGGCATTGAATATTATTATATAATTTTCTCTAATTAATCATTATAGTCAATTGAATTATAGTATAAGATGACGATATTTTTTCGATTATGTAAAGTAATAATGTCAATACCAAGAGATGCTTAGAGAATAATTATTAATGAATAAAACTATAAAAATAGGTACTAGAAAAAGCCCTCTAGCATTAGTACAGACAAATTTAGTCATCAACCAAATCAAGGTAAATTATCCAAGAATAGATTGCCAAATAGTACCGATAGTTACTTCTGGTGATTTAATTCAGGATAAAAATCTATATGATATAGGTGGTAAAGCTCTGTTTTTAAAAGAAATAGAAAATTCTTTGATCAAAGGTGAAATTGATTTAGCAGTACATTCTTTGAAGGATGTACCTTGTAAATTGCCATCGGAATTGGTTATAGGTGCAGTACTTGAGAGAGAAGATCCTAGAGATGTCTTCATCTGTAAAGAATATAAATCAATCGAAACATTGCCTTTGGCAAGCTTGGTTGGGACTAGCTCGGTGCGTAGAAAAATCTTGATGCAGAGGATAAGACCTGATTTAAAAATCGTGACTTTTAGGGGTAATGTTGATTCTAGGATAAAAAAATTAATGCAAAATGAGGTTAATGCAACAATCTTAGCCTATAGTGGTTTGGAGAGGTTGGGGTTATTTGATGAGAGATATTGTCACCCAATTGATACAAAGCAAATGTTGCCATCGGTTGGGCAAGGGGTTATAGCTATAGAAATCAGGAAAGTTGATCATGAAATGCAGCAATTATGCGATAAAATTAATCATCATCACACATGGGAATTAGAACAAGTTGGAAGGGCTTTCCTTGAATATTTGGACGCAGATTGTCAAACTCCCATCGCTGCTTATTCAGTATATATAGGGCAAGAACAAAATATTTATACAGAATTTATGCTAGCTGATTTTGATGGAGGCAATATAATCTTTCATAATGAAATTTCTGCCCCTAATGATCGTCAAAATGCTGGAATTAAGGCGGCAAAAATAATGTTAAATTTGCAAAATGTGGCTAAGACTAAATTTTGATTTCTATAATTTAGCTTAGCTCTAATGCAGCTTCTTCTAAGGTATTAATTTGGTCACGTATCTTTGCAGCTTGCTCAAATTCTAAATTACTGGCAGCTGAAAACATTTCTTTTTTTAATTTATCAATATATGCTTTTAATTTTGCTGGATTATCAAATAACAAATGTTTTTGCTTATTATTATCTAACTTGCTATCTATTTTTTCTAATTCCATTAATGCGTGGATATTATGATTGATTGTTTGTGGTATTATCGAATGTTTCTGATTATATTCCTCTTGAATTTTTCTTCTCCTATAGGTCTCACTTATGGCTTTATCAATCGATTTAGTGATCTTATCTGCATATAATATTACTCTTCCTTCGCTATTTCTGGCAGCTCTGCCAATAGTTTGGATTAACGAGACTTCTGAGCGTAAAAAACCTTCTTTATCAGCATCTAATATCGCAACAAGCCCACATTCAGGAATATCTAGCCCTTCCCTTAATAAATTAATACCAACTATTACGTCAATTTTGCCTTGTCGCAGATCTCTAATAATTTCTATACGTTCAAGAGTATGAATATTAGAGTGTAAATATGATACTTTATGTCCCAATTCTTGCATATAATTTGTTAGATCTTCCGACATTTTCTTGGTTAATGTCGTTACCAAAACACGAAATCCTTTACTTACCGTGTATTTAATTTCATTTAGCAAATCTTCAACTTGGTTAGTAGCAGGCTTGATTATACATTCAGGATCTAGTAGTCCTGTAGGTCTAATGATTTGTTCGACTACCACCCCTCCTACTTCTTCTAACTCAAAAGGGCTTGGTGTGGCAGAAACAAAAATAGTCTGAGGTCTTAAATCTTGCCATTCTTCAAATTTTAGTGGTCTATTATCTAAAGCTGAAGGAAGGCGGAAGCCATATTCAACCAACACCTCTTTTCTTGCCCTATCTCCGTTATACATTGCTCTAATTTGTGGTATAGATACGTGGCTTTCATCAACAAATAATAAAGCATCTTTAGGTAGATATTCAAATAAAGTTGGAGGTGGTTGACCATTATCTTTGCCAGTTAAAAAACGTGAGTAATTTTCAATTCCCTTACAACTTCCAGTTTCCATCATCATTTCCATATCGTACTGGGTACGCTGATTTAATCTTTGTGCTTCTAATAATTTATCATGTTTGGTCAAAAATTCTAAACGTTGTTGCAATTCTTCTTCAATTTTGGATATTGCTCTTTGTACTACTTCCTTGGGAGTGACAAAGTGAGAATTACCATAGATCACGGCTTTATTCAATTTAGCTAATTTCTCCCCTGTTAATGGATCAAATTCGCTTATATATTCAAGTTCATTGCCAAAAAATGATAATCTCCAAGCTTTGTCATTGTAATGTACTGGAAAAACATCAATACTATCACCTTTTACCCTGAATGTACCACGTTCGAATCCTATATCGTTACGCTCATATTGTAGATTCACTAAATCGTTTAACAATTTATCTCGTAAATATATTTTACCCGATTCAAGAGTGATAGTCATTTTATAGTAAAGTTCTGGTGAACCAAGACCGTAAATACAGGAAACTGAGGATACAACAATTACATCACGACGTTCTAATAACGATCTCGTCGCTGAGTGTCTTAGTAAATCTATTTGTTCATTTATCGAAGAATCCTTTTCAATAAACGTATCAGTTCTTGCTATATAAGCCTCAGGTTGGTAGTAATCATAATATGATACGAAATATTCAACTGCATTATTGGGAAAAATTGCCTTCATTTCTGAATATATTTGGGCAGCTAGTGTCTTATTATGTACCATGATAAGTGATGGTCTACCAGTTCTTGCAATAATATTTGCCATAGTGAAAGTCTTACCAGAGCCAGTAATGCCAAGTAGCATTTGAGTCCGTTGTCCTGACTCTAGACCCTTAACAATTTCATTAATAGCTCGTGGTTGATCTCCTGCGGGTTCGTAATTAGATACTATTGAAAAATTATTCATCATTGAAGTTTATAACTTGCTAAAATTTATTTATATAGATAAAATACACCTGTTTTTATTAATATAATAGGATAAAAGATTATGCACTCTATTATTTTACACACTGTGATAATATATACATTATCAAGTTGCCCATATTGTATCAAAGCAAAAGAATTACTTGATCATAAAAATATATCATACCAAGAAATAAGCGTAGATAATTATAATGCAGAACAAAGATTAGAGTTAAAGCATAAAGCAGGTGGTAAAACTACGTTACCTCAGATATTTATTGATGGTAAGTCCATTGGTGGTTGCGACGATCTTCATAAACTCGAAGAAGAGGGGAAGTTAGATAAGTTGTTGCAATAAATTGTATAATTAATTTAATCTGTACAGATTATAAGCTACAACAACTCTATTATTTAAGTTTTTAGTATTAGTACAATTTATCAGTTTAGTCAAAAAACATCGTAACCTATTGATGATTATAGGCTTATTATTTTGATGTCTTGGTTTTGGAACGCTTTCAATGTGCAATAATATCAAATATATATTTCAGTAATAACGAATAATAATTTAAAAAATGATTAACAAACATATTAAATCCAACGGTCTTGGATCTCTTTTGCCTTATTTATGGTCTAATGATTGGAATACTCGTCTGAGAGTGGTCTCATCATTATTTTGCCTGATATTCGCCAAGATAGTTGGTTTAATGATTCCGATCACTTACAAGCAAACAATAGATTCCTTAACTACTCAATCTGCAGAATCTATCTTTATCTATTTATTATTAGCATATGGGGGAGCTAGAATTTTTTCCTCAGTGTTTGGTGAACTAAGAGATATAATATTTGCTAGAGTTGGGCAGCGTGCTATGCGAGACGTTGCGTTAAAAGTATTTAAGCATATGCATAATCTAAGCTTGAGGTTTCACATCACTAGAAAAACTGGGGGAATGAGTAGATCAATTGAACGTGGGACGAAAGGTATTGATACTATTTTACGTTTTTCTATTTTCAATATCATTCCAACTAGTTTTGAAATTTTATTAGTTTGTGGAGTTTTATGGTTTGTCTATGGTTTTGGGTTTGCACTCATTACCTTTACTACCATGATTGTTTACGTATTTTTTACATTGAAAATCAGTACGTGGCGTATTTCTTTTGTTAAAAAAATGAATGAAACTGAAAATCAATCTAGTAGTAAAGCAATTGATAGCTTGCTGAATTTTGAAACAGTAAAATATTTTGGTAATGAAGATTACGAAGCTGAAAGATTTAATAAGCCTTTATTGCAATATGAAGATGCGGCCGTGAAAAGTTTTGCTACTTTATCAATTCTCAATATTGGACAAAGTACTATCATGGCAGTGGGGCTTATTAGTGTAATGTTTTTAGCTGGTCTAGGGGTAGAAAATGGCACAATGACTGTGGGAGATTTCGTACTAGTAAATACTTATATAATTCAACTATCTATACCACTTAATATGCTGGGTTTTGCTTATCGTGAAATTAAGAGTTCGATCATTAACATGGAAGACATGTTTAATTTGTTAAATATTTTGCCAGAAATTACTGAACAACCAAATGCCAAATTATTGCAAATTTCTCAAGGAGAAATTGTTTTTGATAATGTTAGTTTTGCCTATGATGAAGACAGAGAAATACTTAAAAATATTAGTTTTGTTATTAAGGCTGGGCAAACATTAGCTATTGTTGGAAAAAGTGGTGCAGGAAAATCAACAATTTCTAAACTTCTATTCAGATTTTACGATGTAATAGATGGAACAATTACTATTGATGGGCAAGAAATAAGATCTGTGATGCAACAATCTCTCCGCCAAGCAATAGGAATTGTACCTCAAGATACCGTGCTGTTTAATGATACTATTTATTACAATATTGCATATGGTAACGTTCATGCTAGTTATGACGAGGTCATTAATGCTTCAATCAGAGCTCATATTCATGAATTTATCATATCATTGCCAGAAGGATATAATACGATGGTAGGGGAGAGGGGGTTAAAACTTTCTGGAGGGGAAAAACAAAGAGTGGCAATAGCTCGTACCCTTTTGAAAAAACCTTCAATATATGTTTTTGATGAATCTACCTCATCTCTTGATACTAATACTGAAAAATCTATCCAAGCTAGTCTAAAAGAATTATCACGGCATCATACAACCCTAGTGATAGCACATCGCTTATCAACAATTATTGATGCCGATGAAATTATAGTGATAGATAATGGTAGTATAGCTGAAAGGGGAACACATAGAGAATTACTTGCAACAAAAGGTCTTTATGCCCAATTATGGCATAAACAGCAAGAAGAATCTTAGATTTATTTAATGAACTTATGTGATATGCTAAGTTAGTGGATAGTTTATGAAATAGCATACTAGTAAGATAATAGTTTTAAATAGCAACTTAGAATATTTGACATAAAGCAACAAATTTCATACTATATGGATCTTTATTGGAGAGAGAATGAAATCAAATCGGTTATACTTGTTTAAGGATATGCGTTTTTTGCCTATTTTTATAGTACAATTTTGTGGTTGTCTGAACGATAGTATCTTGAAAAATGCTATCATTATATTAATTACCTATAAATTATCGACTCAATTAGTTGATTCAACTCAATTACTTGTACTGGTAGCCAATGCGATTTTTGTATTACCTTTTGCAATATTTGCAAGTATAGCAGGTCAGGTAGCTGATAAATATGAGCGATCAACTATAGTAAAAATAATTAAATTATTTGAATTAGCCATCATACTTTTTGCAGTATATGGATTTATTAATAATAATTTGGTGATACTTTTTTTATCTATATTTTTTATGGGTGTACATTCAACGTTTTTCGGACCAATCAAATATAGTGTTTTACCAGATCATCTACAAAGAAATGAGTTATTAGGAGCTAATGGATTTGTTGAAGCTGGGACATTTACCTCTATCCTCATAGGCACTATTATTGGCGGATATTATACAATAAATGGTAACTTAATAGCTTCTATATTGGTAGTAGTCTCCGTAAGTGGCTTGATAGCAAGCTATTTTCTACCTAAGTCAAATAATCACAATTCTAGTATTAAAATAAATTTTAATGTAGTGCAAGAAAGCATCAAAATGCTTAAATATGCGAAAGCTAAAAAGCAAGTATATTTGTCAATACTTGGAATATCATGGTTTTGGTTTATTAGTGCCGCAATAATTGCACAAATTCCTTCTCTTGCTAAAGATACATTTGGAGCTGATGAAAATGTTGCTAATTTATTTCTTGCAACATTTTCAATTGGAGTTGGAGTTGGCTCTTTTTGGTGTAGCAAGATTTTTGAAGATGAAATCACCACAAAATACGTTTTTATTTCAGCAATTGGTATCAGTATATTTGGCATAGATTTGTTTTTTGCTAGTCGTATTAGTACCATTAATTATGAATTAGAACAGTTAAGGAGTATATTTGTCTTTTTATCCAAAAAGCATAATTGGCGGATTATTATAGATCTGTTTTTTATATCGGCTATTGGTGGTTTGTATATCGTACCACTTTTTGCTGCATTACAATATTTCAGCTCCTCAGCTCATCGTAGTAGGATAATTGCTATAAATAACTTTGTTAATTCTATATTTATGGCAGGATCTACAATCATACTATCACTATTATTTTATTGGGGATATTCTATACCATTCATTATATTATTCATTAGCCTACTTAATATGGTAGTAGCTTATTATATATACCAATTAATTCCTGAAGTTAAAATTATCCCCTTTGCCGTTGTTAGATTTGTTCTAAAATTTATTTTTGATTTTATGTATAATGTAGAGATTAAAGGGATTGAAAATTTTCATAAAGCTGGAAAAAGATCGGTAATTATAGCTAATCATATTTCTTACCTAGATCCTGCTTTACTTGCAACTTATTTACCTGAAGAAATGACCTTCGCCATTAATACAACGGTGGCGAAGGCGTTATGGGTAAAACCATTCTTAAAGGTAGCAAAAACTTTACCAGTTGATTCAACTAGTGCAATGGCTATAAAAACCTTAATTAAGGAAGTGAAGAAAGATAGAAAAATTGTTATATTTCCTGAAGGAAGAATAAGTATCACTGGTTCATTAATGAAGGTATATGAAGGTCCTGGAATGATTGCGGAAAAAGCAGATGCAACATTTTTACCTATTAGAATAGATGGTACCCAGTTTACTCATTTCTCTAAACTTAAAAACATTTTAAAAAGGAGAATATTTCCTAAAATTATTATCACTATTTTACCGCCCATAAAATTTTCTGCTCAACAGAATATGGATAATAGAGAAAAACGTAAATATATGGGTCAAGCTCTTTATGACATAATGGCTGATATGATGTTTGAAAGCACTGATTATAAAAATACCATATTTCAATCTCTTATTGAAGCTGCAAAAATTTATGGTTTTAATAAAAAGGTGATGCAAGATATTGATAATGATGTTGCTTCGTATCGTCAGTTAATATATAGATCTTTTACTTTAGCAAATTTAATCAAACAAGATACTGAAGAGCTTAGCTATTTAGGGTTGATGCTCCCTAATGTGGTTGATAGTATGGTTGCTTTCTACGCCATGCAAGCTTGTAATCGTAAACCAGTTATGATTGATGGCATGAGTGGGGTTGATAATGTAATTACCTTGTGCAAAAAAGTTGCAATTAAAACGATGTATACTTCAAGGAAATTTGTCGAAAAATCTAGTTTACATGAGGTGATAACGCAAATTTTGCTTGATAAGATAAATATTATATATATTGAGGATTTAAAGACAAGGCTGAATCTATACCTAAAAATCAAAAATATAATTTGTAGTTTTTTCCCACAAAGCTATTACAATAGAATCTGTAAGGATCAAAATGACCAGCAACCATCGGTCGTTGTATTTACCTCTGGTATCACCTCTGAACCTAAGGCCGTAGTACTATCACATAGAAATTTGCAAGCGAATAGATGTCAAGTTTTGGCTAAGGTGCATTTTAGTCCAGATGATTTTGCTTTTATAGCTTTGCCCTTATCACATTGCTTGGGCTTATCTACAACTATAATGATGACCCTTAACGGCGTTCAATCATTTTTCTATCCTTCCCTTATGCAATATCGAACTATTCCTGAGGTAATATATGATATTGGTGCAACGATTATTTTTGCTACAGATGTATTTTTGTATGGTTATGCACAATATGCTCATCCATATGATTTTTATTCAATTAGGTATGTTTTCGCTAGTGCTACTAAACTTAAAGAACAAACAAGGCAATTGTGGCTCGATAAGTTTGGAATAAGAATTTTTGAGATGTATGGTTCTACGGAAACATCATCAGTGATAGCGTGCAATACTCCAATGCATTATCGTTCTAAGAGCGTTGGACGTTTGATGCCAAAAATAGAATATTTTCTTAAAAAAATTAATGGAGTAGAAGAGGGGGGGCGTTTATTTGTCAAGGGTCCAAATATCATGCTTGGATATATGAATAATTCTGGCTTTATTACCTCTACATCCTCCCCAGAATTAGGAGATGGTTGGTGTGATACTGGCGATGTTGTGCAGATTGATCAAGAAGGCTACCTAATTTTATTAGATCGTGCTGATGATTGTGTAACGATAAGGGGACAATTAGTTTCATTTACATTAATAGAAAATTTGGCTCAAATGATTGATGCTAATAGTGTAAATATTGCCATTTATTCAGATGCCAGCATTCAAGGAGATGGAATATTTCTCCTAACCACAAGTGGAGTAATAGATAAGGAAAATTTTATGGAAATAATTAACAAAAATTTACTCTCATTAGAACATTTACCAATTATTATCAATGTCAAAGAAATCCCAATTTTGCCAATTGGCAAGGTAAATTGTAAAAAAATAGCAAAAATTATCAAGAAATATAACGATAATTAAAAAACTTGGGATATAGAATTATGTTATTCTTTGACTTTGTTAAATATATTCTTTATAATTAGCAGTAATTTGATAGAAAAGATTAATTATTTATGCATAACGTTGTTAACAAAGTATTATTTATTACGGCTATCGTTCTTATAGCATTGTTTGCCTACAAGACGATTAAGACACCTAGTGCTATTTCTACTACAGTTTCAATTAACTCCGAGGAGCAACGATCGCTGGCTGAAACAAATCAAGTTGAAAGAACCGAAAAAATTGTTCAAGAGTATTTATTGAATAATCCTGAAATAATTATTCAAGCGATAGAAAGTTTTCAACAGCGTAAAATGCAGGAAGTGGAACTGCAGACAAGCCAATATATTATGGACAATAAAGCCATTATTGAAGATTCTATTATGTCTCCAGTGCTAGGAAATCCAGATGGTGACGTTGTTATCGTTGCTTTTTATGATTATAATTGTAGCTATTGTAAAAAGGGTGACAATTTTATTGAGCAATTAATAAAATCTGATAATGCTGTTAAGATTATTTTAAAAGTATTTCCAATTCTTGATGAATCATCTAATTATGCTGCAAGCGTCGCTTTAGCAGTTTATAAAATTTCTCCTAATCAATTCAAGAATATTCACAATGGTTTAATGAATCTTAGGACTATAACTAAAGATTCCGTAACAAAATTATTATTAGCAGAAAACATCAGTCCAGAAATAATTGCAACAGAAATTAATAAGGAAGAGATAAAAAATTTAATTAGCTCAAATAAACAATTAGGAAAAAATCTAAAGATACAAGGAGTTCCTGTTTATATTATTAATGGGAGGCTAATATCTGGAATGATTGATTTAGCTCAATTGCAAAAAATTATTGCTACTACAAGAAATCAAAATAAGAAATAATTATCTAGTATAATTTGTTTTTTTGGTAGCGATTCTTAGTGGAAATCCTAATATTTGGTGTAATTTAGTCAATAGATTTTAGTTGAGAGTTGTAATTAAAGATGAGATTTACAATTATACTTGCATGACTAAATTATGAATATACTAAATTGCATTGTAATAAAAGCAAAAATGCGGTAAATTTAACTTGTGTGCAGTGGAAAGCTTTGTTGCATGCGAGTTATTACTTATCATTTTGGTCGTATTTATGGAGCTTACTAGCTATTTTATATTACATTCTGTGTAAAAACAAATATTTCTTAGCTAAGTTAGTATTTTATGTTGCTGTTGTTATTCTTAAAATTATCGGTAAATATCTGTTACTTATCTGCACCTATTACAATATAATTTGCTACTGTTATTAAATGTAAATGAAGGGGTCAAGAGTAAAAATAACCATTAACTATTGTTGCTAAAAGTTCGTTATTTTTTGAAACGTATGGATAAGTGGCATCCTAATAGTCTAATTTTACTATTTTAGTAATCTTGATTTGTCATGAGTTTCTAAATTTTTAAATAATTTATAATTAACTAATCTAAAAAAATAGGTATGATAAAAAATATAGTCGCTGATAATAAAGAATCACTTGATAATGGTAATGGCACTAAGTGCGATATTTCCAATCAAGATGATGTTCGTACTATCAATCTTAAACAATTAAAACGTAAATTACCTGAAGAATTACAAATTCAGGCAGAGAGTCTTAACGTAGAAAATGTAAGTTCTTTATTAAAACAAGAATTAGTATTTGCTATACTTAAAAAATCTGCAGACCAAGGCGTTTTGATTTTAGGGGAGGGGGTTTTGGAAATTTTACCTGATGGTTTTGGTTTTCTTAGATCGCCAGAAGTAAATTATTTATCAGGTCCAGATGATATTTATATCTCACCTAGTCAAATACGTCGTTTTGGATTACGCACAGGAGATACGGTAGAAGGTCAAATTAGAGCTCCAAAAGCTGGAGAGCGCTATTTTGCTTTATTGAAGGTTAATAAAGTGAATTTTGAAGAGCCTTCCAAAGCTTATCATAGAATACATTTTGATAATTTAACCCCACTTTACCCTGAAGAAAAATTATTATTAGAAATAGAAAATAATAATAAAGATTTTAGTACTAGAATAATTGAATTAGTAGCTCCTATGGGTAAGGGGCAACGTGCCTTAATTGTGGCTCCCCCAAGAACTGGCAAAACTGTCTTATTACAAAATATTGCTCATGCAATTACTGCTAATCATCCAGAAGTATTTTTAATTGTTTTATTAATTGACGAGCGTCCTGAGGAAGTTACAGACATGCAACGTTCAGTGCGTGGTGAAGTTGTTAGCTCCACTTTTGATGAACCAGCAAGTAGGCACGTACAATTAGCTGAAATGGTGATTGAAAAAGCTAAGCGTTTGGTAGAACATAAAAAAGATGTGGTAATTTTAGTAGATGCAATAACAAGGTTAGCTAGAGCTTACAACACAGTAATACCATCTTCTGGTAAAGTATTAACTGGAGGGGTTGATGCAAATGCACTTCAACGACCAAAAAGATTTTTTGGAGCAGCGAGAAATATTGAAAATGGTGGTTCATTGACTATAATAGGAACAACTTTGATTGAAACTGGTTCTCGTATGGATGAGGTGATTTTTGAAGAATTTAAGGGTACTGGTAATTGTGAAATAGTGCTTGATCGAAAAATTGCTGATAAGCGTATCTATCCTGCTATAGATATAACCAAATCTGGCACGCGTAAAGAAGAATTATTAGTTGATAAAGCAATTTTAACAAAAATGTGGGTTTTGCGTAGGATTATTAACCCTATGGGAACAATAGATGCAGCAGAATTTTTAATTGATAAGCTTAAAAATACTAAAACTAATCTAGACTTTTTTCATTCAATGAATTCATAAAACTATTTTAAGGAGAAAATATGGCTAAAAGAGCGAAAATTGCTTTAATTGGTGGTGGAAATATTGGTGGAACACTCGCACATTTAATTAGTTTGAAAGATCTTGGAGATGTCACGATGTTTGATATATCTGAAGGAATTCCACAGGGTAAAACTTTGGACATATCCCAGGCTGGAGCTATTACTGGTTCATCAATGATTATGCGAGGAACGAATAATTATCAAGATATAGAAGGGGCCGATGCTGTAATAGTTACAGCTGGCGTGGCTCGCAAACCAGGAATGAGTAGAGATGATTTGATTAGCATTAATTCGGATGTGATGAAGGCAGTTGCTCAAAATATTAAGCAATATGCTCCCAACGCATTTGTAATTGTTATAACAAATCCTCTTGATGTTATGGTATATGTTATGCTAAAAGAAAGTGGATTGCCTCACACTAAAGTGATTGGTATGGCAGGAGTGTTAGATTCTGCGAGATTTAATCTTTTCTTAGCTAATGAATTTAATGTTTCCGTAGAAAATGTTAGTAGTTTTGTGCTTGGAGGACATGGAGATTCGATGATTCCATTGATTAGATATTCTACCATTAATGGAATTTCAGTTTTAGATTTAGTAAAAATGGGCTGGTCAACAAAAGAGCGTATTGATGCGATAGTGGAACGCACACGGAATGGAGGTGGAGAAATAGTCTCTTTGCTTAAAACAGGTTCAGCTTATTATGCTCCAGCAACGAGTGCAATTGAGATGTTAGAGAGCTATTTAAAAGATAAACGTAAAATATTATCTTGTGCAACTTATCTGCAAGGCGAATATGGAGTAAAAGATATATATGCTGGCGTACCAGTTATTATTGGTAAAAATGGTGTAGAAAAGATAGTAGAAATATCTTTGAGTGATGAAGAAAAATCTTTATTTAACCAATCAGTAGATGGAATAAGAACATTAATAGATTTAGTTAAAGTCTAAACCATAAGATTATATCTATATAGATCTAGTTAATCTGATACTGAAGGTATAAAAGTCTATATAATTATAATCTATATCTTCAGTCTCAGAAAATGAATATAGCTAATCCACCTTAGCGATAGTGAATAAATTGTTTATAATAAATACGTAGATTTAATTATTGTGATTACCATAATTTCACCAGCCAAAACTCAAGACTTCACTTCAATAATACCAGCTATTCAAGCGACATTACCTGGTTTTTCTGATAAGACACAACAACTTTTATTGCTATGTAAAAATCTATCAAAAAATCAAATTAAACAGTTAATGAACATCAGTGATAAGCTAGCGGAGCTGAATTATCATAGATATCAAGACTTTGATAATTTGACCACCAGACAAGCTATATTTGCCTATAATGGAGATGTATATGATAATATAGACAGATTAAGTTTTTCTGAAGAAGAAAGAGACTTTTTGCAATCACACATGCTTATTATATCAGGACTTTATGGTTTATTAAGACCTTTAGATCAAATAAGAGCATATAGACTAGAGATGTCAACAAAATTACCAAACTTAAACAAATTATCAAGTTTTTGGGAAAAGGATATTACTAATTATATAAATCAAATATTAGCAATTCAGAGCAATAAATACCTTATTAACCTTTCTTCTAATGAATATTCTTGTGCAATAAATGCGGATGAACTGAAATATCCAATGATTAACATTCATTTTAAAGAAAATAGAAATGGCAAATTACAAACAATTGGTATTAATGCTAAAAAAGCTAGAGGAAGTATGCTAAATTTTATAGTAAAAAAGCTTATAGATATACCCAGTGCCTTACAGGAATTTTCATCTCATAATTACCAGTACAATAAAATTGAATCTTCTGATAAAAATTGGGTGTTTATTAAAGATAATTCTATTTGATAAACACCCAGTTATTTAGTTATTCTAGTGCTTTTAGTCCATCTTTAAGACCTTTAGCAGAAAGAGGATAATTCACTTGTTGACCAGCCGAATTTATTATGCCAACAAATAAATCCCCTTCACTTGATAAGATAGTTTTTATATCTCCATCTGATATATCAGTCATCGCATTACAAAAATCTTTATTACAACCAATATATTTACCAGCAGAGAGCAATTTTTTATTACTGATGATTAAGGTGCCAGGGGTGATAGAGACGTCATTAGGAATCATTTGAATCATTTTCAATTTTTTTACCTTAGAATCGGCTTTATCAGTAGGGAAGTAACCTATTTGGTACACAGCGATAGTTTGCTGTTTTTCCTCTTTAGTTTTTTCATCTTTAGTAGTAACATTAACGCTTTGGGTTAAAAAACAAACTTGTTTTTTATTTGCATCCACAGCACAATTAGCTACCCAATCTGTAAATTTTTGTCCTTCTTTCACTGCAGCATCTACGTTACTAGGGTTACCCAAAAAAAGTCCAAGTCCAATTACTGTAAGACCAACAGTGACAAATAGTGATTTTTTAATAGATTGTATCATAATAATATATTTAAATAAGGTTAATTTACATTATATAGTTTGGTGGGCGATGACAGACTCGAACTGCCGACCACCTCGGTGTAAACGAGGTGCTCTACCAACTGAGCTAATCGCCCATATTCATTTATACAAGTGATTATGTATTAATTATTATAAAAATCAAGCTTTTTATATAAAATTTTTAAAATTCCTAAAAGCTATTTATAAGATTTTCTACAATGTTTTTTCCATCTATTGTGAAACCAAAACCATTGCCCAGGATTTTCTTTGATCCATTCACCTAAAATATTGTTAATAGATAACATGATATTATAACAATCTAACTTATTATTATTAGTTTTTTGTAATTTGATTGGTGGGTGAATTATTGCTTTAAAGTAACTATTATTAGTGCGAATTATTTGTAGTGGTATGATTGGGTAATCGAATTTTAAGGAAATTTTCGCTATGGCATCGGCAGTCATCGCTGGTTGACCTAAAAATGGAACTTCAATACCATTATTCATTTTTTGATCTACTAGCATACCAATAGCATGTTGAGATTTTATTGCTGAGATTAAATTTCTTGCACCTTTTGCTCCTTTAGGAATTAGTTTTATATTATTGTTATTACGCATATTATTAATTAACTTATCAATATATGGATTATTTGCCTTGCGATAAATAATAGCACATTTAGGGTAAAATTTATTGCTAATTTTAAGTGCAAAATCCCAATTTGCAAAATGCCCAGTAAATAATATGAAAGGCTGATGTAATTTTTGCAATTCAGCTATATTATTTAAACCCTGTATCTCTATTCTTTCGTCTAATTCTTCTTCAGACATTTTACTAACAAATGGAAATTCTCCTATAAAGCTGCCAAAATTATCCCATACTTGTTCAATAGTTGATTCAACATCGATCTTTTTATCAAAAACATCTCTCATATTTGCTTTTGCAATTTTATTAACTGATAATAGAGGACCTATTTTTTTTGCTAAATATCGGCAAATGGTCACAGATTTATTTATACCAAACATTTCAAGTATTTTGATCATTATTAGGGTCATTAAATATTCTGCTAAATATTTAATATTTTTAGAGAATTTTTTCATATATTAAGTCTGTTAATAAATTTTGATTATTGATTGATAAATGCACATCGCAACAGATTATTTGTAAATTATTATCACTAATTTTTACGTAATCTTTTCTAGTAGTTATTAAACAGGAATGATATTTTTCTGATTGTTTTTTTAAAAATTCTAAATCTTCCTTGCAATATTGGTGATGATCTGGAAAAATTTTATAACTCGATAAGTGCAAACCATAATTCTTTAGTGTGGCAAAAAATCGCTCAGGATTGCCTATACCGCAAAAGGCAAAATATTTTTTACTCTTATCTATTTCTATAGATGGTAGGATTTGAGCGTCAAAAAACTTTCCTCCTACTAGTGATGATTGATTAGAAACGGCAAAGTCATAACCTACTGAAATTACTATATCTGCATCTTTAACAGCTTGCTTTGGGTATTGACGCAAAGGTCCAGCTGGGATTAAAAATTCGTTACCAAATAATCTATTAGCATCTACGGTTAGGATAGTGCAATCCTTATAAAAATTAGGATTTTGTAGAAAATCATCTACTATAATTACTTGGGGCTTAATCCTTTCTATTAAGGGTAATATATGCTTAATGTTTTTCGTGGCAATTACTGTGCCATATTTCGCTAGTAACAGTGATTCATCCCCAACATCTAGTGCCGTGTGGTGTTCTTCAACCATTAAGGCTTGTTGAATATTACTACCATAACCTTTAGTAATGATGACAAATTTCACATTAATAGCTTGTAACAATTTAGCAAGGAAGATTACTATTTGCGTTTTTCCTGTGCCACCAATAGTGATATTACCAACACAAACGACTTTGCTGGGGAAAATTATAGGACGAGCTATAATTTTTCTAATATAACCAGCAAAAAGATATAACCAACTACAAGGTAACAATAAGTAGGCAATAAGATTTTTATTTTGCCAAAATTTAGGATAAAGGAGTCTAATCATCATTACCACATCATAGCAAAATAGTTGAGATATTCAAAATTTATTTTGCTATGATGCTACAATGATATTATTCTGGCATCTCTATCATTTGGGCAATACATTCAACATTGTCGTCAAACTGTTCGGCGGTAAGGCGCGTGCAATTAAACTTACCACCTCCTGAGCCTCCATCTTGTTGGTGGTAGTTAGCATCTCATCAAAGCTAGATTCGGCGGTCTTCAGCAATTTTATTAGCTTTGATTCCTCAAGATTTAAGATAGGATTATCATATTTGATCGTGTGGAGTATATTAGCTTTAAAGTATTTATTTTTGGACCAGTTCCAAAAAGAGAAGATTTAGTCGATAGCATCTTCTAAAGCTTTTTTATCATTAGGGTGATTATATTTTTGTATCTCCTTTGCCTCATATTTTATCTTAACGAAAAACTTATCCTTTATCAAATCTTTGTTTTCACCTTTACTATTTAATAACTTAATAGCATCGGTATAAGCCTTTGCACTATATAATCCTTCACACACTTTTTGATAAAATTTGGAAATATATTCATTGGTTTCCTTAGATAGACTATCCTTTGTCTCGATAATAGTTTCCCAATCTTCCTTTCGATCATTTTTATAAGCTTTACGCAACTCATCTATCAGTTTATCTTTATCATAACCATGAGAATTATTCTGTGCTATAGCTTTTTGAGGCTGAACTTGTTTGCTATTATTAGCAATATATTGAGTTTGTTGCGTTGCTTTTATAATAAATTTTTCGAACCATTCTTTTTCTATTTTGGATAAATTGCAGTATTGTATAGCCTGTTGGGCATAGGATTTAAAATTTACTCAGTCCTGATTCTTTTGCAGTGTTAAGATGGTATTCCAATAATCATCTTTATTATATGGGTTTTTTGCAGATTGATCATTTGTAATATTTTGCTTATTAGTTTGAATTTTAGATTGTTGGATTATTTCAGATGATTTTTGTTGAAATTGCTTTTGCTCATGACCAAACTTTTCTGGTATTGCAACTATTTGAGCTATCAAAGCCTTTAGAGCTTAATACATTAAGATAAATGACAGTACATAATTCACTGCTTCAAAGAAATATGTAAAATCCATAGTAATTTTCTTATCTGATGTTTAATTTTAAACCAATGATGCTCTATAGGATTTAGGTCTGGAGA
>Ga0214919_10005556_pt1 | contig 17795 bp, 17 predicted proteins | sample LL1503_MetaG_FD_177994 | JGI IMG/M metagenome (GOLD analysis project Ga0214919, IMG submission 177994) | Freshwater microbial communities from Lake Lanier, Atlanta, Georgia, United States - LL-1503 | ecosystem: Environmental > Aquatic > Freshwater > Lake | place: USA: Georgia | collected...
GACTCAGCACTCGATGCAGCCCTCCGTACTCCGTGCTCCATCCCTCCGGCCAACGGATCAACCCATCCACTCGTCGCTCAAACTTACTTCTTCCCCGCCTTCGGCTTCGCCTGGGCGCGGTTGATCTGGCGCACCGACGGCCGCGACGCGCGGGGGCTGACCGGGGCTTTGACGCGATGCCGGGCGTGACGGGATTTGATCGACATGCTAATAGAATGCCCGACGGCACCGGTTAAGCGGCAGCTATCGTCAGGTGTTTAAATACGCGTAGGAACTGCGCAGGGGAAAGAACCCCGCTGACCCTGACCCTGACCCTGGCCCTAGCCCTGGCCCTTACTGCATCTCCCCTCCCCACCCCTACCCCTTCTTCCCGACCTTCGTCGCGCAGCCGCAACCGCCGGCACAGCCGCCGGATCTGCGGCGCAGCCAGGCGGCGCCCCAACGGAAGCCGAGCCAGCCGGCGGCGAGGCCGACGATGCCGCAGATGCAGAGGACGTCGAGGTTCATGCGAGGCGGCTGACGAGCTGGTAGACGCCGACGGCCATGAGCCAGGCCAACGCCGTCATGTAGACGAAGGAGATCGCCGCCCACTTCCAGCCCCCCGTCTCCTGGGCGAGCGTGGCGACGGTCGGGCCGCACTGGGAACAAAGCGCGAAGAAGACCATCAACGCGAGCACGGCGGCCAAGGAGAAGATCGGCGTGCCCGCGCGGGGGCCGTCGGGCCATTTGGCGTCGCGCATCGCCTGCTGCAGGTGGGCGCTATCGGCCTTGGCGCCCTCGCCGACGGAATAGGTCACCCCCAACGTCGAGACGATGACCTCGCGGGCCGGGAAGCTGGCCAGCACGCCGACGGTGATCTTCCAGTCGAAGCCGCACGGGTCGAAGGCCGGCTGCACCGCCTTGCCGAAGCGACCCATCCAGGACTGCTCGACGTAGGCGGCCTGGACGCGGGCCTGGACGACCTCGGCGGACTCGCCGGCGGCCGCCGCGCGGACGCGCTGCGCGACCGCGGGATCGCGCGGGAAATAGGACAGCGCCCACACGATGATCGTGATCGCGAAGATGACCGTGCCGGCCTTGGAGACGAACTCCGCCGCGTTCTGCCACATCCGCCAGAGGACGTCGCGCGGCTTGGGCATCTGGTAGCGCGGGAGCTCGAGCACGAACGGCTGGGGCTTCACCTTGAGGACGAAGCGGGTCAGGATGAAGGCGGTCGGGACGGCGAAGAGCAGGCCGACGCCGTGCATGCCGACCATGACGGCCGATTCCCAGCCGGGGCCGTACAGCGGGCCGATGAACGCGGCGCACATCAGCGCATAGATCGGGAAGCGCGCGGAGCAGCTCATGAACGGCACCGCGAACGCCGTCGCCAAGCGGGCCTTGGGGTCCTCGATGGTGCGCGTGGAGAGGAGGCCGGGGATGGCGCACGCGAAGCCCGAGAGCATCGGCACGAAGCTCTTGCCGTTGAGGCCGCACCAGCTGAACAGGCGATCCATGATGAAGGCCGCGCGGGCCATGTAGCCGCTGTCCTCCAGGATGCCGACGAACAGGAACAAGATCAGGATCTGGGGCAGGAACGCGAGGAACGCCCCCACCCCGCCGATCATCCCGTCGGTGACGAGGCTCTGCAGCATCGGCAGGCCGTCCAACAGCGGCGCCACCACGGCCTTGAGCCCATCCACCCCCCCGGAAATCCACTGCATCGGGAACTTCGCGAGCCAGAACACCGAGGCGAACATCCCGAGCATGATGCCGAGGAACAGGACGGGGCCGAGGACGCGGTGGAGCAACAGGCGGTCGACGGCGGCGGTGCGCCCGGCCTTGCCCGCGCCCTCCGTGAGGACGCCGGCCAGGGCCTTGCGCAGCCGCTCGTAATGGACGAGCGGCTCGGCCGCGAGCGGGTTGTAGCCCGAACGCCGCACCTGCTCGCGCGCGGCGCGGATGGCCGGATCGCGGCGCGCCTTGTCCCAGCCCAGGCGTTCCGGCAAGGTCGGGCTCGTGTCGAAGAGCAGGCGCTGCGCCTCCGCGGCCGACGGCGCGTGGCCGGTGTCGGCGGCGACGGCGCGCGCGAGCTCCGCCAAGGCCGCGGCGATGTTGGCCGGCCAGGCGACGGGCGGCAGCAGGCGACGCTCGTCCGCGGCGCGCGCGATCGCGCGGCGCACGTCGGCGACGCCCTCGCCTTTCCAGGCGGAGGCGAGCACGACCGGGATGCCGCCGAGGCGGGCGGACAGCAGCGCCGTGTCGATGCGCAGGCCTTGCTCGCGCGCGACGTCGGCCTGGTTGAGCACGAGGACGGCGGGCCGGCCGAGCTCGGCGAGCTGCGACGCGAGGAACAGGTTGCGCAGCAAGTTGGTCGCGTCCGCCACCAGCACCACGACGTCGGGCACGCGCTCGCCGGCGATCTTGCCGGCGAGGGCGTCGGTCACGACCTGCTCGTCGGGCGAAGCCGCGGCGAGCGAATAAAGGCCGGGCAGGTCGATCAGCTCGACCTTGCGACCATCGCCCAGGTCGCAGGTGCCGGACTTGCGGGCGACGGTGACGCCCGGGTAGTTGCCGACCCGCTGGCGCAGGCCGGTCAGCGCGTTGAACAACGTCGACTTCCCGGTGTTCGGGTTGCCGACGAGGGCGACGGCCAGGCTGGGCACGGGGTCGCTCACGAGGGACGGGGACGTTGGATGGGGCAATCGGCGGCGACGTCGACGATCAGGCTCTCGGCCTCGGCCAAGCGGAGACTCACCACCTGCCCGGCGAACTCGATCGCCAGCGGGTCGCCCAAGGGCGCCTTGCGGACCAACTTCAGGCTCATGCCAGGGAGGAGCCCCAAGGCCATCAGGCGTTGATCGACCGCCCGCTCGGGGTTGAGCGAGGCCAGTTTCCCGAATTGACCGGGGAGAAGCTGGGAGAGCGGAGTCACGCTAGTTGAGAATGAGTCTCAAAAACCTACGCCTAGGAGGGGGTTTGTCAACGCCGACCTGCCGATGAGCCCCAAAGTCATTGCCTGAAAAGCCCGTTTCCAGACGCTTCCCGCCACCCCGCATGAGTTCGCCACGCCCCATCCCCGATCCGACCCCCCATGTCCCGGAGGAGTTCCACACCGGGGGCATCGCCGGCCACCCCAAGGGCCTGAGCAACCTCTTCTTCGCGGAACTATGGGAGCGCTTCTCCTACTATGGCATGCGGGCCCTGCTCATGCTCTTCATGGTGGCACCCGCGACGCTGGGCGGGCTGGGCTTCAGCCAGAAGGACGCCTCGGTGGTCTACGGGAACTACGTGATGTCGAGCTACATGCTGTGCATCCTCGGGGGGTACATCGCCGACAACTTCATCGGGGCGCGGCGCGGCGTGCTCATCGGCGGCTTCATCATCACGGCCGGCCACTACACCCTCGCGTTCGACTCCGTCGGGACCTTCTACGCGGGCCTCATCCTGGTGGCCGTGGGCACCGGCCTGCTCAAGCCGAGCATCAGCACGCTCGTCGGCGGGCTCTACCGGCGCGGCGACGCGCGCCGCGACGCGGGATTCTCGCTTTTCTACATGGGGATCAACATCGGCGCGTTCGCCGCGCCGCTGGTGACGGGCTACCTGGCGCAGGACGAAGGCTTCAAGGCGATCCTCCTCGGGTGGGGGCTGGATCCGCGGCACTCCTGGCACTGGGGCTTCGGCGCCGCCGGCATCGGCATGACGCTCGGCATGTGGGTCTACGTCCGTCGCCTGAACTGGATCCGCCACGTCGGCGACGCCCCGGACGCGCACCATGCGCGTCCCTGGGAACGGCTCGCGCTCGTCGCGTTGGCGACCGCGGCGCTCCTGTGGCTGATGATGAAATCCGACGAGGTCGCCGGGCTGGCCTACGCCATCTACTCCCTGCCGGTGCTCGTCGTGGTTTACTTCGGGCTCCTCCGCCGGGACGAGGACAGCAAGCGCATCGCGGCGATCGGCGTCTTCTTCATCGCCGCGGTCCTGTTCTGGGCGGTCTTCGAGCAGGCCGGGACGACGCTCACGCTCTTCGCGGACGAGCTGACGCGGACCGAGCTGCTGGGTTGGTCGTTCCCCTCTTCCTGGTTCCAGTCGGTGAACTCGCTCTTCGTGATGGCGCTCGCGCCGGTCTTCGCGTGGCTCTGGGTGACGCTCGGCACCCGGCAACCGTCGGTCGCGCTGAAGTTCGTCTTCGGACTCGGGTTCCTCGGGCTCTCGTTCGCGCTGATGGTGCCCGCCGCGCAAGGCATCGTCGCCGGCAAGGTCAGCCCGTGGTGGCTGATCGGCGTCTACTTCCTGCAGACCCTCGGCGAGATGTGCCTGAGCCCGGTCGGACTGAGCACGATGAGCAAGCTCGCGCCGGCGCGGCTGACGGGCCTCGTCATGGGCGTGTGGTTCCTGGCGACCTCGCTGGGCAACAAGCTCTCGGGGACGCTGTCGGCGGACTTCTCCGCGAAGGACCCGGCGGCGCTCGCGCATTTCTTCCGCAACCAGGCGATCGTCGTCGGGCTCATGGCGCTCGTGCTGCTGGCGCTCGTGCCGTGGGTCCGCCACCTGATGGGCAAGGAGCACCACTGAGCGATGCGGGCGGAGCCGTTCATCCCCGCCGCCGAGCCGCCGCCCGCGGACCAAGGGATCCGCTCGGCTTGGGCGCTGTTCTTCATCGCCCTCGGTCTCGTCGGGGCCGGCGTGGTGCTGGCGTACATGCTGCCGATCAGCGCGGAGGCCCAGTGGGGCCACCCGGCCGCCGAGGCGCGCGTCGCGGCCAAGGAGACGCCGGCGGGCGGGGACTCGACGACCAGGTACGTCGTGACCTGGACGACGCCGGAGGGCGCCCGCCTCACCGGGAAGATCGCGCCGTTGCTGGCCGACCCGCAGGTCGGCCGGACCATCGCCATCCGCTACGCCCTCGGCGAGGACGGGAAGCCCACCGTCTTCCTCGACACGCCGCTGGAGGTCTGGGGTCCGCCGCTGGGCATCCTGGCATTGACCGTGGGCCTGCTGGGACCGATCGGGGGCGGGATCGTCCTCCGCCTGGTCAGAGCGCGGCGTGCACGCGCACCGAGACCGGGCAGTGGTCCGACCCCATGACCTGGTCGTGGATCTCGGGCTGGGCGTACTTCAAGCCGTCCGACGTCAGGCAGTAATCGAGCCGCCACCCGATGTTGCGGGCGCGGATGCCGGGCCGGTAGGACCACCAGCTGTAGCGCCGCGCGAGCGTCGGGTGCGCCGCGCGGAAGGTGTCGGTGAAGCCGTGGTCCTGGAGCAGGACGCCGAAGGACGCACGCTCCTCGTCGGTGAAGCCCGCGTTGCGGCGGTTCGTGGCCGGGTTCGCGAGGTCGATCTCCGCGTGGGCGACGTTGAGGTCGCCGCAGACGACGACCGGCTTGCGCTTCGCAAGCCGGGCGAGGTACTTCCGGAAATCGGCGTCCCACCGCAGGCGGTAATCCAGCCGCTCGAGCTCGCGCTGCGAGTTGGGGACGTAGGCGCTGACGACGAAGAGGCCGTTGAACTCGGCGGTGACCACGCGCCCCTCGGCCGGATGATCGCCGGGGAAATCGACGGCGACGGCGAGCGGCGCGACCTTGGAGAGCACGGCGGTGCCGGAGTAGCCTTTCTTCTCGGCTTCATGCCAGGCCTGGTGCGGGAACGCCAACCCGAGCGCGCGCGCCGTGGCGGACTCGCACTTCGTCTCCTGCAGGCAGAGGACGTCGGGGTCGGCCGCGGCGACGAAGTCCGCCAACCCCTTGCCCAGGGCCGAGCGGACGCCGTTGACGTTCCAGGAGAAGACCTTGGCGACGCTCACTTGGCCGGCGTCTTCTTCTTCTCGGAGTCCTTCGCGGCGGCCTTCTCCTCGTCGGACATCTTGCGCCCGAAGAGCGAGTTCATCTTGTCGTCGAGGGAGCCGCCGGAAGGACGGGTGGGCGAAGGCTTGGTCGCGGGCGAGGCGGAAGACGGCCCGGTCGACGGGGCGGGGGTCGGGGCGGTGACGGTGGGCTTGGGCGCGGGGATCACCGGGATGGGGGCGATCGGCGGGACGTAGACCGGAGCGGACTTGAAGGGCGGCGGCACCTTGCTGCCGGCGTCGATGACCTCCTGGATCTTCTTGCGGACGACCGCGTCGAAGTCGGTCAGGCGATGGTCGATCTCGAACTGGAAACCTTGGGCGCGGACGACCAGGGCACCGTCGCCGAGCACCTTGGAGATCTGCAGGGTGGTCCCGACGTCGAGCGGTAAATCGGCCACCTTGACGCCTTTCTCGATGAGCGGCGTGCTGGTGGCGGTGGTCACGGCGACGGCGGCCGGCCAGAAGAGCGGGCGACCGTTGAGCAAGGTGAAGTCGATCTTCTCCTCGACGGCGGGCTTCGCCGGCTTGGCGGGCTCGGCCGGCTTCTCGTCGACCTTCGCCACCGGCTCGGCGGGGGCTTCCTTCATCGGGGGCTTCGCGGCGACCGGCTCCTCGACCTTCGCCGGCTCGGCGGGAGTCTCCTTCATCGGAGGCTTCGCGGCGACCGGCTCCTCGACCTTCGCCGGCTCGGCCGGCTTCTCGTCGACCTTCGCCACCGGCTCGGCGGGCTTGGTCGGCTCGGCCGGCTTCGGCTCCACCTTGGCCGGGGTCGCCGGCTTGGCGGGCGCGACCTTGGCGACGGCGCGATTCTCGGGACGATTGCTGAAGGTCACCGAGAAGGTCGGCAGGAACAACAGGATGCCGACGGCGCCGAAGACGGCGCCGAGCAGGAAGACCAGGAGGCCACGGAAGAAGGCGAGCATGGGAAGAAGCGGTAAATTATCAGGAACCGGCCTTGATTTCAATCACGTCGTGGGGGGCCGCCTCGCGCTGGCCGGCCGGGGTGACCCGGATGTAGCGGGCTTTCTTGCGATGTTCCGCGAGATTCTGGGCGCCCAGGTAGCCCAAGCCGCTCTGGACCCCGCCCGCGAGGGTACCGAGGACCTGGTCGACCGACCCCGAGACCTCCTTGAGCGCTTCGATGCCTTCGGCCGCGACCTTGTTGAACTTGCCGCTGGCGGAGTGGCCGTAACGGGCGGCGGAACCCTTGCGCATGGCCTCGTGGGAACCCATGCCGCGGTACTCCTTGTAGGTCTTGCCGTTGATCTCCATCAGCTTGCCCGGCGCCTCGCGGCTGCCGGCGAGCAAGCCGCCGAGGATCACCGCGTCGGCGAGGGTGAGCGCCTTGACGATGTCGCCCGACTTCGTGATGCCGCCGTCGGCGAGGATGCGCACGCCCCGGCGCGCCGCGGCGCGCGAGGCGACGTAGAGCGCGGTGAGCTGCGGGATGCCCACGCCCGCGACGATGCGGGTCGTGCAGATCGAGCCGGGGCCCTGGCCGATCTTGACGGTGTCGGCGCCGGCGGCCGCGAGGAACTCGACGCCTTCGCCGCTGGTGACGTTGCCGGCGATCAGGGTGAGGCCCTTGTGCGACTTGCGCAGCAGGCGGATGGCGTCGCCGACGCCCTTGGTGTGGCCGTGGGCGGTGGAGACGGCGAGCGCGTCGGCGCCTTCCTCGACGAGGGCGGCGGCGTGCGCGAGGAAACGGTCGCGGTCGATCTCGCCGTCGGGCTTGCGCGGGACGGAGACGGCCACGCCGACGCGCAGGCGGAAGTTGGCGTCGCGGGTCGGGCGGACGTGCGCGCGGGATTCCTCGGAGATGCGCTCGATGTCGCTGAGGGTGAAGAGGCCGCGCAGCTTGTTCTTCGCGTCGACGACGAGGAGCTTGTTCTGGCCGACGTGGTCGGAGAACTTGCGGTCGGCGGTGGCGATGGGATCCTTGCCGAGGTCCTTCTCGGCGACGGTGAAGACCTTGTCGCGGGGGATCATGACCGCGGCGACCTTGCGCTGGCCGTGGCGTTCCTTGACGGTGCTGCCGGGCAGGAGGCCGAGGAGCGTCCCGTCGGGAGCGGTCACCGGGAAGGTGCTGAAGGCGAGGCCGTCGCGCTCGATGCGGGCGAGCACCTGGGCGATGGTGTCGTCGGCCGAGACCACGGCGGGGTCGCCGATCATGCCGTGGATGTGGTTCTTGACGCGGCGGACCTCGGCGACCTGATCGGCCTCGGCCATGTTGTAATGGACGAGCCCCAGGCCCCCGTTGAGGGCCATGGCGATGGCCATGCGGTGCTCGGTGACCGTGTCCATGTCGGACGAGACGATCGGCAGGGAAAGCGGGAGGGCGGTCGAGAGGGCGGAATCCAGGCGGGTCATCCGGGGCAGGACCTCGGAATAACGGGTGGCCAGGGAGACGTCGTCGTAGGTCAGGCCCAAGCCCGCGTTGGCCGGGAAGAACCGGTCGGCGGAGAGGTAGAAGCGTTCGTCGAGGGAAACGCGGCCCGGAGATTTCGAGGAGGCCATGAGAGGTCGGTTTCCCCCAAGGGTGTTAGGGAGCCCCCCGAAGGCTGGCAAATTGATTTTGCGGGTTTGTCCGGATTGCCGTCTATTGGTCCCATGACCGGGGGCTTTTTCGACTTCAAACGCGTTCGTCGCCGCCTGCGGTCGACGCTCACGACGGGCGCGGGCGCCGTGGGCAGCGTGGACCGCATCCTCCTCCGGACGCAGTCCGACCAAGGCACGGGCTACGGCGAGATCGCCCCCTGGCCGGGCTTCCCGACCGAGACGATCGAACAGTCCCTGGAATTCCTCCGCTCGGCCCAAGGCAACCTGCCGCACCTCCTCGCCGCCGTCGACGCCTCACCCGCGCCGTTGCCTTGCCTGTCGGCCGCGCTCTCGAGCTGCCGGCACTGGGAGGCGATCGCCGCCTTCGCGGGCAACCTGCCCTGCGCCGGGCTGCTCACGCTCTCCGCGATGGAGGCCGACGCGAAGATCGCCGCCGGCTTCCGGACGTTGAAGATCAAGATCTCGCCCGAGACTTCCGAGGCGACCATCCGCGGCGTCCTCGACCGCGGCTCGTGCCGGCTCCGCCTGGATGCGAACGGATCGCTCGACCTGCAGGCGGCCCGACGCTGGACCGAATTCGCGCGGGCGCACGCGCAGGTGGAATTCCTCGAGCAACCCCTGCCGGTCGGTCACCCGGGCTACGCCTCGCTCGGGACGGAGAAAATCGCCCTCGACGAATCCTTCCTCACGCCCGGCGGCGTCGACTGGGCGGGCACGATCGTCGTCAAGCCGCTGCTGGCCGGCGACTGGGATGCGTTGCGCGCCTGGCGGCGGGCGCACGCCGGCGAGGTCGTGTACTCGTCCTGCTTCGAGACGGCGATCGGCCGGCAGGCCGCGCTCTGGCTGGCGGCGCAGGATGCGCGCGCCGGCACGGTCGGCTTCGACACCCTGGGTCGCTTCGAGCTCGATGGCCGCGACCGGCATGCGCCAGGACCGCTGGCCGCGGGCCTGCCGGACCAAGACTGGGCCGCCTTCTGGCGCGAACTCGCATGAACGGGGTCGCCATCTTCCACCGCGATCACGGGGCGTTCCTCGCCGCGGTCGCCGCGGCCTGGGGCGCCGAGGAGCCGGTCTTCCTCGGCAACCCGCACTGGGGGACCGCTGAGCTGGCCGAGGCGAGGCGGCTGATTCCCGCGGGCACGACCGTGCTCGGGATGGAACTCGCGCCGACGGGCGCCGCGCCCGCGGATTGGCCGGCGGGCTGGCGTGGCCGCACGATGATCCCGACCGGCGGGACCGGCGGGCGCGTGAAGTTCGCCGTGCACGACCCCGCCTCGCTCGCCGCGGCGGTCCGCTCGCTGCGCGATTTCCTCGTCACGCGCGGCCTGGCCCCGACCTTGCACGGGGCGACGCTCACGCCGCCCTGGCATGTCAGCGGGCTGATGCCCTTCGTGCGCGCGGCGCTGACCGGCGGACGGCACGTCACGCTGGACGGGCGGTTCCCTCCGACCGGACCGTTGCCGAAGGTGGCGCTGCCGACCGACGGGACGCGCCTCGCGTCGCTGGTGCCCGCCCAACTGATGCGCCTGCTCGCGCGACCGGACGGCGAGGCGTGGCTGCGCCGCTTCAAGGTCGTGCTGCTCGGGGGTTCGGCCGTACCGCCGGAATGCCTGCGCGCGATCCGCGAACGCCGCCTGCCGGTCTTCCTGACCTACGGGATGACGGAGACCGCGGCGGCCTGCGCGCTCTGCCCGCCCGAGCGTCTGTGGAAGAACCTGCCGCCCCGCGGGACGCCGCTGCCCGGCGTCCGCTTCGGCTTGGAGGGAGACCTGCTGACCATCGCGACGCCGGCGCTCGCGCGCGGGCTGTGGCCGACGGAGGATTTCCCGGCGAAGGGCCTGCGCACGCAGGACCGCGCGGAGCTCGCCGCCGACGGCACGGTGCGCATCCTGGGCCGGGCCGACCGCATGATCGTCACGGGCGGCGAGAAAGTGGACCCGGCGCGCGTCGAGGCCGCGCTGGGCGCGGTCGCGATGGTCCAGGTGTTCGGCGTACCCGATGAACAGTGGGGCGAGCGCGTCGTGGCGCTGGTCCTCGGCGAGGCGTCGCTCGAACCCGGTTTGCGTCAGGCGGCGGCGCGGCTCGAGCCGGCGGCCCGCCCGAAAACGTACGCGTTCGTGCCGGAATTCCCGACGGATGCGCGCGGCAAGTTCGACCGCGCCGCGGCGCGCGCGCGGTTCCCGGCTTAGGTGCGGACGGCCTTCCAGACGCGGAGGCAGGCCTCCACGAGCGCCGGGAACTCCGCGAGCGGCACCTGCGAAGGACCGTCGGAGATCGCCTTCTTCGGGTCGGGGTGCGTCTCCATGAAGAGGCCGTCGGCGCCCGCGGCGAGGGCCGCCTTGGCGAGGACGGGAACATATTCGCGCTGACCGCCGGAGGAACCGCCGGCCGCGCCGGGGAGCTGCACCGCGTGCGTCGCGTCCATGATGGTCGGGTGGCCGAACCCGGCCATGATCGGGAAGGAGCGCATGTCGACGACGAGGTTCTGGTAACCGAAGGTCGTGCCGCGGTCCGTCTGCCAGATCTCGGCGGCGCCGGCGCCCGCGAGCTTGTCCACGACGAAGCGCATCTCGAACGGCGAGAGGAACTGGCCTTTCTTCACGTTGACGACCTTGCCGGTCTTGGCGGCGGCGACGAGGAGGTCCGTCTGCCGGCACATGAAGGCCGGGATCTGGAGGGCGTCGACGACCCGGCCGACGGCCTCGCACTGCTCCGGACCATGGATGTCGGTGAGGACCTTGAAGCCATAGTCCTTCTTCACCATCGCGAGGAGGTCGAGGCCGGCCTGCAGGCCCGGGCCGCGGTCGCCGCCGAGGGAGGTGCGGTTGGCCTTGTCGTAGGAACCCTTGAAGATGATGTTCAGCTCGGGATGCTTCGCGGCGAGGGCCTTGAGCTCGGTCGCGACGGTCCGGCAGTTGGCCTCGGACTCGAGGGAGCAGGGACCGGCGATGAGGAGCAGGCGGCGCTTGTCGTGGAGCATGCGGCACCCTAGGGCGGACGGGGCCCGCAGGGCGAGCCGGAAGCGGGCGCTCAGCGGCCGAGCCAGCGGAGCACCTCGGGCAGCGGCCGCGTGTTGAGCACCTGCGCCTTCGTCAGCCAACCCTTGCGGGCGATGCGCACGCCGTGGGCGGCGAAGTCCAGCTGGTCGACGTGGTGCGCGTCCGGGTTGATCGAGCACAGCACGCCCTTCTCGGCGGCGCGCCGCCACCAGCGCCAATCCAGGTCGAGCCGCCACGGGTTGGCGTTGAGCTCGAGGATCGTGTCGTTGGCCGCGGCGGCGTCGATGACCTTGGCGACGTCCACGTCGTAGGGCTCCCGCTTGTTGAGCAGCCGGCCGGTCAGGTGGCCGATCATGTCGACATGCTCGCTCTCGATGGCCTTGATGATCCGCGCCGTCTGGGCCTCGCGGTCGAGGGTGAAGAGGTTGTGCACCGAGGCCACGACGAAGTCCAGGCGCGCGAGGACGTCGTCCGCGAAGTCGAGCGAGCCGTCCTTGAGGATGTCGACCTCGCTGCCGGAAAGCACGCGGACCCGGTATTTCCCGGAAGCGTTGAGCGCGGCGATGGCCTCGAGCTGCCGCGCGAGGCGGGCCTCGTCGAGGCCGCCGGCCTGGAAGCTGGACTTCGAGTGGTCGGAGATGCCGAGGTAGTCCCAACCCCGCGCTTCGGCGGCCGCGGCCATCTGGTCGAGCGTATGGTCGCCGTCGGACTCCGTGGTGTGGTTGTGGAAGACGCCGCGGAGGTCGGCGAGCTGGACGAGTTCGGGCAGCTGCCCCCCCTCCGCGGCGTCGATCTCACCGTTGCCCTCGCGCAGCTCGGGCGGGATCCACGGCAGCCCGAGCGCGCGGAAGACCTCTTCCTCGCTGGTCGCACCGGGGGCGACGGTCCGCTCATCGACGGACTTGAAGCCCCATTCGCTCATGCTGAGCCCGCGGCCGAGCGCGCGCTGGCGCATCGCGACGTTGTGCTCCTTGGAACCGGTGAAGTGGTGCAGGGCGAAATAGAACTGCTCGGCCGGCACGACGCGCAGGTCCGCCTGCAGGCCGTTCTCGAAGCGCACGCTGGACTTGGTCTCGCCGTGGGCGGTGACCTCCTTCACGCCGGGGTAGGCCACGAACCAATCCATGATCGGCTTCGGCTCGGCCGAGGCCACGAGGAAGTCGAGGTCGCCGACCGTCTCGCGGGCGCGGCGCAACGAACCCGCGGCCTCGGCGAGCGACGCCTGCGGGAGCGCGCGCAGCCCGGCGAGGATGGGCTCGGCGATCGCGGCCGCCTCGTACCAACGGTGACGCTTGCCGTAGGCGACGCGGTTCTTGATGCCCTCGAGGATCTTCTCCTGGGTCTTGGCGCCGAAGCCCTTGAGCTCGGCGACCGCGCCGGACTCGCAGACCGCCTTCAGCCTGGCGAGGTCCTCGACGGCCAGCTGCGTCCAGAGCGCCCGGACCTTCTTCGGGCCGAGGCCGGGGATCTGCATGACCTCGAGGAGGCCGGCGGGGATCGAGGCCTTGAGCTTCTGGTGGAACGGCAGCACGCCGTCGCGGCGAAGCGTGGTGATCTTGTCGACCAGCGCCTCCCCGAGCCCGGGGATGTCGGCCAGCCGACCGCTCGCGATGAGCTCGCCGAGGTCCTCGGTGAGGTTCTCGAGCACGCGGGCGCCGGCCGAGTACGCGCGGATCTTGAACGGGTTCTCGCCCGTCAGCTCCAGCAGCGTCGCGATCTCGTCGAGCACCTCCGCGATGGCGGACTTCTCCATCATGGCCGGCGGGCCTTCTCGGCGAGGTAGATCGCCTGGAGCGCGGCGAAGTCCGCCTCGCGGCTGCCGCTCTCGATCACGTGCTGGTAGGCGCCCGCATGGCGGATCTCCTCCTCGGCGGCGGCGACGCGCCGGTCGATCTCGTCGGCCGGGTCGGTCCCCCGGCCGGTCAGGCGGCGGCGCAGCTCGGTCCGGTCGCTGACGCGGATGAAGACGGTGACGAGCGCGGCGGCGAGGCGCGGGTCGGCGGCGCCCTTCGCGCGGATCGTGGCGGCGCCCTGGACGTCCACGTTCAGCAGCGCGTCGAAGCCGGCGCCGAGGTGCGTGGCGACGTCGGCTGCGCGCGGACCGTAGAGGTTGCCGTGGACGTGCGCGTGCTCGAGGAAGACCCCCGCGCCGACCTGCTGTTCGAAGCTCGCGCGGGTCAGGAAATGGTAATCGACCCCGTCGACCTCGCCGGGCCGGGGGGCGCGCGTCGTGCAGGTGATCACGCGGCGGATCGCGTCCGGGTAGGCTTCGGTCAGGCGCGCGCACAAGGTCGTCTTGCCGCTGCCGGCCGGACCCGAGACGACGATGAGGAGGGAGCGGCTCACGCCAGGTGGAACGCTTGGTAGACGCAGGCGACGCCCAGGCCGGCGAGGCCGGCGCCGACGACGCGCGCCCGCAGGGTCGAGGCCAGGAGCCAGTCGCAATGGCGCACGAAGGCCGGAGGCGAGGACGCCCACCAGAGGCCGGGGATGACGAGCAGCCCGTAGCTCACCGCGGCGGCCAGCAGGCTGTAGGGCAGGTGCGTGTAACCGGCATCGAGGACGTGGCGGGCGAGGAACATCATCAGGGCGCCGAGGGCGCGGACGGAAAGCAGGTCGGGCAGGTATTTGAAGGTCGCGAAGCTCGCGATGGAGAAGACCCCCAGCACGAGGTTGCGGTTGATGCCGGCGAGGTCGGGCTCGGGCAGGAACCAGAGCCAGGCGATGAACCAGAGGATGGCGGCGAGACCGAGGACGGAGGTCGCGAAACCAGAGCGGCGAAAGGTGCGCAGGACGGACGCACCGGTCACGAGCAAGCCGCCGGCGAGGAGCAGGACCGCGGCGAGCGCGAAGTAGGCTTGGGCGAGGGTCACGGCGTCCATTAGGACGAGCCCGGAGGCCGAGGCAACCCGTAGCTTCAGCGGGCGCGCAAGCGATCGACCGCCCAGGCCGCGTGCTCGGCGACCATCGGATCGGCGGAGCCGAGCAACGCCTCGGCCGCCGGGAGATCGGCCGCGGCGCCGACGTTACCCAGGACGGTCAGGGCGTTGCGGCGCCAGCGAGCCAACCCGAGCCGTTCGACCGGCGTGCCGCGGAAATGCGCGAGGAACTGCTCCTCGGTCCAAGCCAGCGTCTCCCGGAGCGGCGGGTGCGGACGCGGGGCGAAGCGGACCTCGCGGGTGGCGACGGCCCACTTGTTCCAGGGACAGACGTCGAGGCAGTCGTCGCACCCGAAGACGCGGTCGCCCAGGGCCGCGCGGTATTCGACGGGGATGGCGCCCTTGTGCTCGATGGTCAGGTAAGCGAGGCACTTCCGCGCATCGAGCCGGTAGGGGGCGATGATCGCCGCGGTCGGGCACGCGTCGAGGCAACGCGTGCAGGAGCCGCAACGATCCGGCTCCCGGGTCGTCGTAGCCTCGAGTTCCAAGGTCGTGAGGATGACGCCGAGGAAGAGCCAGGTGCCGGCGCCGCGGTGGATGAGGATCGTGCTCTTGCCCTGCCAGCCGAGCCCCGCCGCCGCCGCGACCGGCTTCTCGAGCACCGGGCCCGTGTCGACATACGGTTTCTGCTCGCCGCCGAGCGCCGCCATCTCCGCGGCGAGCTGCTTCAGCCGCCCGAGGATCACGTCGTGGTAATCGGCGCCGAGCGCGTATTTCGCGATGCGGTAGCCCGCGGGCGGATGGGGCTGGTAATAGTTGAGCCCGACCACGACGAGGCTGCGCGCCTCGGGCAGGACCCGGCGGGCGTCGGTCCGGCGCGCCGGGTCGCGCGCCAACCAAGCCATGTCGCCATGCATGCCGTCGGCGATCCACTTCCGGAAATACTCCGCCCGGACGTCGACCTCGACCGGCGCGACCCCGAAGGCGTCGAAGCCCAGCGCCCGCGCCGATGCCTCGAGTCGCTGGCGGAGGGCGCGCGGGTCCATCGGGCTCAGCCCAGGATCGACAGCACGCGGCTCACGATCTCCTCGACCGGGGCGAGCTTGCCGACGCCTTCATAGCCGCAGGCGAGCATCCCCTCGGCGGGGTCGACGACCGCATGGCCGCGGCCACGGAGGGTCTTCAGGTTGGCCTGGGTCGCCGGGTGCTCGTACATCTTGCCGTTCATCGCCGGGCACAGCAGCACCGGCCCGCGCGTGGCGAGGTAGATGCTGGTGAGCAGGTCGGGCGCGAGGCCGTGGGCGAACTCGGCCAGGACATTGGCTGAAAGCGGCGCGACGAGGAGCAGGTCGGAGGAATCGGCGATTTCGATGTGTCCCGGGATGGAATTGGCGCCTTCGGCCCAGAGGTCGAACGCCACCGGGCGGCGGGAGAGCACCTGGAGCGTCATCGGGGTGATGAACTGGGTCGCTCCCTTGGTCATGACGACCTGGACCTCCGCCCCGTACTTGACCAGCTGGGAGGTCAGATCCGCGGCCTTGTAGGCGGCGATGGACCCGGTGACCCCGAGGGTGATGCGTTTGCCGACGAGCTGGGACATGCGGGTTCCGAAGATGGGAGGCGGCGGGATCGAGGCGAGGGGAAAGGCGCCCACGCCGGGCTGGCCCCCCGCCATTTTGAAGGAAAACCGCCGTTTTCTGGTTTGCCATGACCGCCGACGGGGGTTCGCATGGGCTCCTCTTATGCAATCCGACATTGGTCTCATCGGTCTGGCCGTCATGGGCCAGAACCTCGCCCTCAACATCGCCGACCACGGCTTCGCGATCTCGGTCTACAACCGGACGACCGCCAAGACCGACGAGTTCGTGAAGGAGAATCCCCGCACCCCGGGCAAGCTCACCGGCTGCCCGACCATGAAGGATTTCGCGGCCTCCCTGAAGAAGCCCCGCAAGGCCATCATCCTCGTCAAGGCCGGCGCCCCCACCGACGCCGTGATCAACGAGCTCGCCGCGGTCTTCGAGGCGGGCGACATCATCATCGACGGCGGCAACGCCCTCTGGACGGACACCATCCGCCGCGAGCGTGAGCTCAAGGCCAAGGGCCTGCGCTTCATCGGTTCCGGCGTGTCCGGCGGCGAGGAAGGCGCCCGCTTCGGGCCGTCCCTCATGCCCGGTGGCGACCCCGCGGCCTGGGCCGAGCTGAAGCCCATCTGGGAGGCCGTCGCCTCCAAGGTCGACGCCGCCACCGGCGTCGAGCTCACCGGCGCGACCCCCGGCAAGCCGATCCAGGGCGGCGTCCCCTGCGTGGCCCACATCGGCCCCGACGGCGCCGGCCACTACGTCAAGATGGTGCACAACGGCATCGAATACGGCGACATGCAGATGATCTGCGAGGCCTACGACCTGATGCGCGGCCTGCTCGGCATGACCCCGGACGAGATCGGCACCACCTTCGAGGAGTGGAACCAGGGCGACCTGAACTCCTTCCTCATCGAGATCACCGCCAAGGTGCTCAAGCAGAAGGACCCCGAGACCGGCAAGCCGCTGGTCGACGTGATCCTCGATACCGCCGGCCAGAAGGGCACGGGCAAGTGGACCAGCGCCAACGCCCTCGACATGGGCGTCGCCGCGCCGACCATCGCCGAGGCCGTCTTCGCCCGCTGTCTCTCCGCCGTGAAGGAGGAACGCGTCGCCGCCGCCAAGGCCCTCCGCGGCCCGAAGCGCGCGATGACCAACCCGGACAAGGCCAAGATCATCGCCCAGATCCGCGACGCCCTCTACTGCTCCAAGATCTGCTCCTACGCCCAGGGCTTCCAGCTCATGCGCGAGGCCCAGAACGAGTACAAGTGGAAGCTCCACTTCGGCGAGATCGCCCAGATCTGGCGCGGCGGTTGCATCATCCGCGCCCGCTTCCTCCAGAAGATCACCGAGGCCTTCGGCAAGAAGCCCCGCCTGGCGAACCTCCTCCTGGACCCGTACTTCAAGAAGACGGTCAAGAAGGCCCAGAAGAACTGGCGCAAGGTGATCGCCCTCGCGGTGAAGCACGGCATCCCCGTGCCGACCCTCGGCTCGGCGCTGTCCTACTTCGACTCCTACCGCACCGAGGATCTCCCGCAGAACCTGCTCCAGGGCCAGCGCGACTTCTTCGGCGCCCACACGTACGAGCGCAAGGACAAGCCCCGCGGCGAGTTCTTCCACATCGACTGGCCGGACCCCAAGCGCCCGCAGATCAAGGCCTGAGCGCCTTGACCGGCAAACGAAAGGGCGTCCGCGCGGACGCCCTTCTTCTTGGCCCGCTTACTTCGCCGACCAACCGCCGCCGGTGGCGGCCGCCAGACGCACCGCGACCTGCCGGCGCTCCCAGACGACCGTCGAGAGGGTGCGCGCGGCCAGGGCCTCGTCGCGGCGGGCCGCGGTGACCTCGTTCTCGGCGGCGAGGCCGGCGCGGCGACGGGCCTCGGCGTTCGCAAGACGTTCGCGCACGGCGGCGAGCACGCGTCCGGTGAGCTCCTCCTGCAAGGCGAGCTCGCGGAGG
>Ga0214919_10005557_pt1 | contig 17795 bp, 19 predicted proteins | sample LL1503_MetaG_FD_177994 | JGI IMG/M metagenome (GOLD analysis project Ga0214919, IMG submission 177994) | Freshwater microbial communities from Lake Lanier, Atlanta, Georgia, United States - LL-1503 | ecosystem: Environmental > Aquatic > Freshwater > Lake | place: USA: Georgia | collected...
GCGGCGATGTCCGCTCAGGACTGGCTGCGAGGTGCGCGCGTTGTTGTTGGCGACAACATAAGCGAGTGACAAAAGGTACGGTTGATCTATGACACAAACGCGAGCAAAGGTACTGACCGTGAGCGACGGTGTAGTCGCGCGCACACGTGATGACGTATCTGGACGCGCACTCGTTGATTACTTGACGTCATCAGGTTTTGATGTTCAAGAACATCGTGTGTGCTCCGACGGCCAAGAACCTGTTGCCCAGTCGTTGCGAGAGATGGCTCACGATTTTTCTGGAGTTATTGTCACAACTGGCGGAACCGGGTTCTCTCCCCGCGATGTCACCCCCGAGGCAACACTGATGGTCATTGATCGTCAAGCGCCTGGTTTGGCCGAAGCGATGCGGGCCGGAAATCCGCTTGGTCGATTATCACGAGGGATTGCTGGTATTTTCCAGAACGCCGTCATCATCAATACACCTGGATCGCCTGCTGGATGTGTTGAGCAATTGGCTTGCGTCATTGATGTACTTGAGCATGCTGTGTCATTGCTGAACCAAACCCCCACAGAGCACTAAGTCGCGTTTGGCGCTAAATCCCTCGTGAGCAGGAGGGTGACATCGGTAGTCTTGCTAGGTGCTCCGTATCGTCATTCCTAAAGGCTCACTTGAAAAGGCAACCTTTGAGTTGTTTGAGGCGGCCGACCTTCAAATTCGACGGTCATCATCTGTTGACTACAAGGCGACAATCGATGATCCCCGAGTGGCCGACGTTCGCATCTTGCGTCCGCAAGAGATTCCCGTATATGTAGCAGAGGGTCTGTTTGACATCGGCATCACCGGACGTGACTGGATCGAAGAAACATCCAGCAATGTCGTGAGTCTTGGCGAACTCAAGTATTCCAAAATCACTGACAATCCAGTACGCATCGTTGTGGCGGTCGCTCAAGATTCTCCTGCTCAGTCTGTTGAAGACCTTGGTGCGGGTGTGCGCGTGAGCACCGAATATCCAGAGTTAACAAAGCGCTTTTTTGCAGCACGCGGGGTGCAAGCCGATATTCGATTGAGTTACGGTGCGAGTGAAGCAAAGATTCCAGACATTGCCGATTGCGTCGTTGATATCACCGAAACCGGAAGAGCATTGCGAGCTGCGGGGCTCCGCGTGATTGACATAATATTGACGAGCTACACCGAACTCATCGCACATCCAGAGGCCGCAGAGAATCCCCAAAAGCGTCATGCGATGTCGCAACTATTGACACTGCTCAACGGAACTCTCGAGGCTCGCGGCCGGGTGTTGGTGAAACTCAATGTTTCAGAGGCGCAATTAGAGGCCGTTCTTAAAGTGTTGCCGTCTGCAAAATCACCAACTGTTTCTCGCCTTGCTTCTGGTGACTATGCAGTGGAGTCTGTCGTGCCCAAGCAAACCATCAACGTATTGATCCCCGATCTCAAGGATGCTGGAGCGACTGACTTGCTCGAAATCCCCATCTCTAAAATTGTCCACTAGTCAAAAATCAAGTTCCACAGATGCCCCAATCTTTTATTGCAGTCAACGGTGAAGTCAGTCATTTTGACTCGGCATCTGGTCTCGGACAGATCTTGACGATGCAAGGTGAGTCATATCGCTTTCATTGCATCGAGATCAATGATGAGTCTCGCGAGATAAACATTGGGGCCAAAGTAACCTGTGAGATCTGGCCTGTACTGGGTGGGTACGAGGCAGTCAATATTGCGCCTCTAGATAAATAGGTCTTATGTGTCGCTTCCGACACTGCTTTTGACCTGAACAAACGCCAAGCGAATATTGCTCAACGCGGTCAAGAGTGTCTCAGATTCTTCGCCGAGACGCCCCCCGAGACCTTCCACCAAACAGGCAACTGCGTCAATGGCGAGTGCTGCCTCGTGTAGGCGCGGTGGAGACGCGGAGAGATGAATCGCCGCAAGTTCATAGAGCCCCATCACATGATTGACGACCACAACTTCGGCTGGGGCTTCGGAGAGGCGCTCACGGGCTTGACTCAGTGCGGCATCGGCCTGGGCCAATTGAGAATCGGCGCCTGGCGAGGTGTCTGCGGAAAAAGTGTCATCTGTACTCATGAGGCTGTACCCTACAGGGGGTTAATCGAGCGAAGCGGGGTGCAGCAGCACTCCCACCTTTCCACCCGATTCATGATGAGAGTCGTGACACGGAGTTGACAGGTTGTGTGCAGGTGGCGTTCGCGCCCTCTCATGGCTTTGTGCGTGCGACGCAGGAATCCAACGAAGGAGGGTCATACCCATTGCATCAGAGTAGACAGTCATAGCTCCGCCAACTTCAGAGCCTCGCTACAACGAACGCATTCGTGCGCGCGAGGTTCGTCTCATTGGACCGGATGGCAGCCAGATGGGTGTTCGCAATACTGCGGATGCTCTCGTGCTAGCCCGTGAAATCGATCTTGATTTGGTCGAAGTTGCACCATTGGCAAATCCGCCAGTATGCCGCATCATGGACTACGGCAAATTCCGTTACGAAGAGGCACAAAAGGCCAAGGAGTCTCGCAAGAAGACAACTCACGTCACTATTAAAGAAGTGAAGTTCCGTCCCAAAATCGGCAAAGGCGACTTTGATACCAAAGTTCGCCATATGCATGGTTTCTTGGAAGACGGACACAAAGTGAAAGTCACCTTGCAGTTCCGTGGACGCGAGATGGCACACCCCGAGTTAGGTTCCCGAATTCTTGATGCAGTCATCGAGCAACTCGGAGACATTGCCAAGGTTGACACCCAGGCACGACTTGAGGGACGCAATATGACATTGGTGTTGTCTCCAGACAAAAAGCCAACTAAAAAAAGTGCAAATAAGGATTCAAAAAGTTCTACAGAGTCAAAGGGGTCAACAAATACTGTTGCCGCCACAAGTAATACGAGCGATTTAGTCACAGAAAGCCAAGAACATGCCAAAGATGAAGACCAGCAAGACCGCAGCGAAGCGGTTCAAGAAAACGGGAACGGGCAAGTTGCGTCGCCAGCACGCGAACCGACAACACCTGTTTGAAAAGAAGTCAAGCGTCGTTACTCGACGCCTGGCCGGAACCGCCGACGTACACCCCGGAGATGCTCGCAAGATCAAGCGTCTGCTGTGTGAGCGATAGTCAAGCATTTAATTTCTACGAGAGGAACATCAGATGGCACGTGTAAAAAGAGCAGTCCATGCTCGCAAAAAGCATAAAGAAGTTTTAGGAAAGGCAAAGGGTTACTACGGCAATAAGAGCCGTTCGTTCCGTGCCGCCAACGAGCAGGTCATGCACTCAGGGCAGTATGCCTTCCGTGACCGTCGCGCAAAGAAAGGTGAATTCCGTCGCCTCTGGATTCAACGAATCAATGCAGGCTGTCGTATCAACGACCTGTCTTATAGTCGCTTCATCGCTGGCCTTAATGCTGCCGGAATCGAAGTTGACCGCAAGATACTTGCTGAACTAGCTGTGAGTGATGCAGCAGCGTTTGCAAGTCTCGTTGCAACCGCAAAGGCTGCGCTCAACTGACAAGAGAAATACTTTCGGTTACGAACCCAAAGGTTCAACGTCTGCGGCGCCTTTTGGGGCGCCGCAGTTCTCGTTATGACGAGGGTCTCTTTGTCGTGGAAGGCGAACTACTCGTCGCCGAGGCCTTTGACGCAGGCTGGAACGTTATTGAGCAGTTTCAAAGTATCGATGCACGCGATCAATTTCGCGATGGTCCACCAGTGTCTTTTTTGTACGGCGACGACTTTAAAAAGATCAGTGACGTGATGTCACCACAGGGAGTTGCAGCGATCGTCTCAATGGAACCCCCAGCGAAATTAACAAAGACCGCCATGACGTGGTGCGTGGTTTGTGACTCCATTGCTGACCCGGGAAACCTCGGAACCATTATGCGTTCCGCAGAAGCCGCAGGAGCATCAACGATCTCCCTTGTCGGAAACTGCGTCGACCCGTTCTCTCCGAAGGTTGTGAGGGCCAGTGCCGGGGCTGTGTTTCACGTGCAGATGAGGCTTGCTGACACGTATGAGCAGTTAGTGGCACAAGAAGTTCGTCTTTTGGGCTTGACTTCACATCACGCGATAGCGGGGAAGTCGCCATCATCGCTCTATGACGTGGCAACATCGGGTCGGCTAGGTCTGGTGGTCGGAAGCGAATCTCACGGAATATCCCAATCTGCTCCAATCCATGAGTGGGTCACTATCGCCCACGTAGGTCGATCAGAAAGCCTCAATGCGGCGATGGCAGCCACGGTTGCATGTATGTATGTGGCCCACAATAGAGAACCAGCGCGTTAAGCGCCCCGTCTCGGGCGCCGTGCTCCACTAGCGTCTACATCGGTTATGGCATCTGATACTTCTTCTTCGAGCACTGCGCATGATGCGCTGAACGCAGTCGTGGCGGGTGTTTTGGCCACGATGAAATCAGCCCCAACGACTGATGCACTCAAGGCCACGCTTGCTCAGGCTTTGGGGAAAAAGGGAGAACTGAGCATTCTCAAAGCATCTCTTGGAAAAATGACTGATGCCGACGAACGGCGAGAATTCGGTCAACTCATTAACTCAGCAACAGAGGCGATTACGGCGGCATCAAATGAGCGTCGCACTGAACTGGAGCATGTTGAGCGTGATGCACAAATTGGGCGCGAGCGTCTCGATATCACAGAATTGTTATTAGCGCCATCTGCAACACAACGCCGGGGGCGCATGCATCTTGTCACGCAGTCAACAGAGCGTCTAGAGGATGTGTTTATCGGACTTGGTTTTCAAATTGCAGAGGGCCCCGAGGTCGAGTCCGACTTTTATAATTTTGAAGCACTTAATATGCCGCCCACACACCCTGCACGCAGTATGTGGGACACACTCTTCATTGATGCAGATCCACAGGGAAGTGTTGTTTTGCGCACGCACACATCGCCAGTACAGATTCGCATTATGCAGGAGTGGCCTCCGCCGATTTACGCCGTAATGCCTGGTCGCGTATTTCGTCGCGACACACCGGATGCCACCCATATGCCAGTGTTTCATCAAATTGAAGGCTTAGTTATCGATAAGAACATTACATTCGCTGATCTCGCCGGAACTATCGAAGCTTTTACTCAAGCATTTTTTGGCAGCGAATTCACAAGCCGATTGAGGCCGTCGTATTTTCCGTTTACTGAGCCCAGTGCCGAGTTTGATATCCGCAGACCAGACGGAACTTGGATAGAACTCGGTGGATGCGGAATGGTGCACCCAAGTGTGCTGCAAGCCGGTGGACTCGATCCACAGGAGTGGAGTGGATTTGCCTTCGGATTCGGAATCGACCGCATGGCAAAAGAGCGTCATGGCGTGGGTGACTTGCGAGACATGTACAGCAATGATGTTCGATTCTTGGGACAGTTCACATGAAGGTGCTTTTGTCGATTTTGCGTGAGTACGCAGATGTCGGTGATGACCAAGACGTCATTGCAACGGCTCTCAATACATTGGGTTTGGCAGTTGAGTCAATAGAGGTTGTCGGAACTCCTGTTGTGGGTGTCGTGACAGCACGAGTTCTGCGAACGCAAAAGCATCCAGAGGCAGATCGCGTGACACGCGTCTGGGTGGACAGCGGTGACGGCATAGAAAAGCATGTATGGTGCGGCGCCACCAATATGAAAGCAAACGATGTTGTCGCATTAGCGACCATCGGGACCACGATGCCAGACGGACGAGACATCGCTCGTCGTGGAATATTAGGAATCGATAGCGAAGGAATGTTGTGTTCAGCCATCGAGCTCGGGCTTGGTGATGACACAAGCGGAATCATGATCTTTGCGCCCGACACGCCGCTGGGTCTCAGTCCATTCGCCATGTTAGGTATCGAGCGTGACGTGCTGTTTGATCTGGATCTCACCCGCAATCGACCGGATTGCTGGGGGCACCTTGGTGTGGCGCGCGATCTTGCCGCTCACTTTCAAATACCAATGCGTCAAGCACAGACATTTGCTGCTGGCAAGTCCGTTGGGCCTAGCGCGTCGGTTGACATTGTTCGAGATGATCGCTGTGCAATGTTTTCTGTTCAAGTCATCTCGGGCATCAAAGTTGCCCCCTCCCCAAATTGGGTAGTGAGTCGTCTTCATGCACTCGGCATGCGGAGCATTAACAATGTCGTTGATGCCTCAAACCTCGTGATGCTGGAGTTGAATCAGCCCAATCACGCCTATGATGCTGATGTCGTCAACTCTTTTCGCATTCGTTGCGCACACAAAAAAGAGACAATCGTTACTCTTGACGGAGTCACAAGAGTTTTGCACGACGATGATCTTTTGATCTGTAACGCCGCAGATGATTCAGCCGTCGGGCTAGCCGGAGTAATGGGTGGTCAAGATTCTGAGATTACCGATTCAACGACTGTGTTGGCTCTTGAGATTGCGGCGTTCGTCGCTGACCCAATTCGCTTCACGGCGAATCGTCACGGTTTGCGAAGCGAAGCATCGGCGCGTTTTGAGCGCGGGGTCGATCCAGAAGGAGTTCGTGGGGCGATAGATCGGTTTATCACAATCTTGTCGCACACATGTCCTTCGGTTTCTTTGTGCGGAGAGATTGTTGTCGCTAGAGCCCCAAACCAAGTACATCCCGATGCGATTGAGCTGCGCCTCTCTGAAATCGAGCGCGTACTTTCGGTGCAAATTGACAAGACGACCGCAATCCAGATCCTGTCAGGGATTGGATTCAACTGCGCGGAAAACACTGGTAATCGCGCAGAGATAATTAATGTTCAAGTGCCGTCATGGCGACCTGATTGCACAATTGAAGTTGATCTCATCGAAGAAATCGCTCGGCACTACGGATATGAAAAAATCGGCAAAAGAGTACCCAAATCGGCCGTACACGGAAGACTCTCGGTGTTTCAGCAGCGCCGCCGCCAGCTACGCCGAGTGCTGTTGGGTCTTGGGCTGGACGAAGCGATGCCCTCGCCATTTTTGTCTCCTGGTGATCTAGCGCTTGCAGGGCTTAACGAGAGCAATGTGTTAGTGATCGCAAATCCACTAGTCACAGAAGAGTCCGTTCTTCGAACGAGTCTGCGACCCGGATTGCTGCATGCAATTCGCTACAACCTGTCACACCGTGCCCAAAGAATTGCTTTGTGGGAGATCGGACATGTTTATCCACGAGGTAGTCAAGCGCTGCCGGACGAGGCTGAGATGTTGTGCGTGCTCGTTGCTCATGCAGATGTTAGTGAAGCCGCCAAACAATGGAACACGATCGCTGATTCGTTGGGGATTGGCGCAAATATCGAACAGTCTCGTGTGCCAGACGGATTACATCCAACCCGATCGGCAACACTTTCGCGTGGAAAGAGCGTGCTCGGCGTGATCGGAGAAATTGATCCAGGAGTACTTGCTGCGTTCGGAATCGACTGCCGAGTGTCGTGTTTAGAGATCAACCTTTCGACTGTCTTAGCTGAAATGGCTCAACCAGCACAGGCAAAAGATTTGAATCGGTTCCCATCAAGCGATATCGATCTATCTTTCGTGCTTGAAGATTCAAGCACGGCTCTGTCTTTACAACGCGCATTACGACAAGCCGCTGGCTCTCAGTTGGTTTCAATCGAACTCTTCGATGTGTATCGCGGTACGGGTGTTGATGCGTCTGCACGAAGTCTGACATTTCGATTGCGACTACAGATGCCAGCAGACACATTGACCGAAAGCGATATTGTAGGTATTCGAGAGAAGTGCATCGGTGCTGCGCTAAAAATCGGAGCAGTTCTCCGTAGTTGATTAGTCTGACGAATTAATTTAATTCAGGATGATCGGGATATAGAGCGAGACTGCGCAGTTCATCTACTTGTCTGGCGATGATTCGTCGCCATAATGTTGCGGGTTCTTGGTCAAAGACATCATTGACAGAACTATCAACCACGAACCAACCGTTTCTGAGTAGTTCGTTGTCGAGTTGTCCCGGGGCCCAGCCGCTGTAGCCACGAAACATTCGCACAGATCCAGAGTGATCTTCGTCAACTCCAAGAGATAAATCAATTGAACTAACACCCGTATCTTGGTTCTGGGCATCTGCAACAATGCCGATAATTCCGTCAGTTTCAACAGGGCCTCCACTAAACAACACGCGGGGTTTTGGCGTGATGGCGATCCACTCGGCTAGGGGCGACACCAAGTCGGATGCGTCCACCTCGGTTGGGCGGTTTAGGACGATTCCCATCGCGCCAGCGGGGGAATGAGCCAGGATGTAGACCACTGCCCGTTCAAAATTGGGGTCGGCCACGTCAGGGCGCGCCAGCAAAGCCTTTCCGGCGATTCCAGGGGTGCTTGCATAGTTATGCATGATGCTGTATAGTAATACACATATGATCTCTGTAGGAATTGTAGGCGCATCGGGATACACAGGCGCGGAGCTGTTGCGTCTGTGTGCTCAGCACCCCGAATTTGACGTGCAGTATGCCACTGGCGACACGCAGGCCGGAACATTGGCCCGAGTGCTGTATCCGTCGCTGGCTGCGGCGTATCCGAATCTTGTGTTCCAAGAGTTCGATGCAGCACGTGCTCAAGAAATGGATCTTGTATTTCTGGGGCTTCCACACGAAGCGTCGCTTGAAGTTGTGCCTCAACTTGTCGGGAAAGTGAAGTGTGTTGTTGATTTATCAGCGGCGTATCGCCTCAAGGATGCGGCGGCGTATCCGCAGTGGTACGGATTCACCCACACACAACCAGCATTACTTGCGCAGGCTGTCTACGGTTTACCTGAGTTGTTTCGTTCCGAACTCGTAGAGGCCAGTCTCATTGCAACGCCAGGCTGCTTTGTGACAGCAGCAAGTCTTGCTCTCACGCCACTCGTACGTTCAGGAGCAATCGAGGCAACAGGAATCATTGTCGATGCAGCCTCTGGAGTGAGTGGGGCAGGGCGAAGCCTCAAACATTCGTCGCTATTTTCAACGGTTGACGAAGATTTTACGGCGTATGGATTATTGGATCATCGTCATACTCCCGAGATCGAACAAGTGACCGGCGCGCAAGTTCTTTTCACCCCACATCTTGCGCCAATGAACCGCGGAATTCTGGCGACGTGTTACGCCAGGCCATCAAAGAAGACACCAACGACTGCATCGTTGCTTGCTGAACTCGCTCGTTTTTATTCGAAAGAAGCCTTTGTTGTCGTAGGCAAAACCAGTCCGTCAACAAAAGCAACGCTTGGGTCAAATAGTGTTCATCTCACCGCACGGTTTGATGAACGGACCGGATATGTCATGGTGATAGCAGCACTCGACAACTTGGCTAAGGGTGCATCGGGTGGTGCTGTGCAATCCGCCAATGTCGCACTTGGTCTCCCCGAGACAATGGGGCTGTCGCAAGTCGGGATGTATCCATGAGCACCGCTGACGTACTTGTCGAGGCACTGCCGTATATCCGCAGGTTCGCAGGCAAGACAGTTGTCGTCAAATATGGAGGCAACGCCATTGCCGGTACGTCAGAGCACGACGCTTTGTCTCTTTTTGCACAGGACATTGTTTTGATGCACGCAATCGGAATCCGTCCAGTTGTTGTACACGGCGGCGGACCTCAGATTAACGAGATGCTGGCACGTGTCGGTGTGGAATCCACGTTTGTTGACGGAAGACGCGTCACAGACGCGCAAACGATGGAAATCGTACGAATGGTGCTTCTCGGCCAAGTGAACCCGCAGATTGTCGCTGCAATTAATACCCATGGCACGGTTGCCGTCGGAGTCTCGGGCGAAGACGCAGGTCTTATTCGTGCGGTTCCTAGGGGAGATGGCCTGGGATTTGTTGGTGATGTGTCACGAATAAACCCAGACGTATTGATTCGACTCCTTGATGATGGATTTGTGCCAGTGGTTTCCACGGTTGGCGTTGATGAATCTGGTCAGGCGTACAACATCAATGCCGACTCTGTGGCTGGAGCCATTGCCGAAGCTTTGCACGCAGAAAAGATTATCTATCTCACCGATATTGAAGGTCTCAGAAAAGTAGTTGACGATCCTGCGACACTTATTCAAAGAATTACCGCTGACGAACTCGTTCTGTTGGTTGACAACGGAACCGTCGCGGGTGGAATGATTCCAAAAGTAGAGAGCTGTATTCAAGCGGTTCGCGGAGGAGTCAAAGGTGCCCATATTTTGGACGGCCGTATCCCGCATGTTTTGTTATTAGAACTACTGACAGACTCAGGAGTTGGCACAATGATTACGCCAAAAGGATCACGGTCATGACGCACGAGTTTGTCAAGAGTCCAGCTGCAGAAGCAATCCTCAAGGGTCAGGAGTACTGCCCGTTTATTCCTGTCTTCGGGCCTCCTGCTGTGATGTTCGAGCGAGGTGCTGGAACTGAATTGTGGGATACCGACGGCAAACGGTATTTGGATTTCCTATGTGGCATTGCGGTGACATCGCTGGGGCATTGTCATCCCGCGGTCACAGAAGCGATTTCTCGTCAGGCCGAAACTTTGTTGCATGTCAGTAATTTTTTTGCTAATCCTGTAGCGACACAAACTGCCGTAATGATTAATGATCTTGTCGTCGAGGCCGGTGGCTCACACGGTCAAGTGTTTTTTTGCAACTCTGGAGCAGAGGCGAACGAAGCAGCACTCAAGTTGGCCCGCAAATTTGGAGGGCGTGGTCGTCACGTTGTTGTCTCTGCGCTAGGGAGTTTTCATGGACGCACATTGGCCGCTCTTGCAGCAACTGGCCAACCAGCCAAGCACGAACCGTTTCAGCCCATGCCTGACGGTTTTCGTCACGTTGAATACGGCGATCTTTCTGCTTTGCAAACAGCACTTGATCCGACAGTTGCTGCTGTCTTGCTCGAAACAGTTCAAGGTGAAGGCGGAGTCATTCCGGCATCGGTTGAATATCTGCGCGGTGTACAAGCAGTCTGTCGAGAACGTGGCATCTTGTTTATGTTGGATGAGGTACAAACAGGTTTTGCAAGAACAGGCAAGTGGTTTGGATTCCAACACGCAAAGCTCGATCCAGATGTCTTGACTTTTGCAAAAGCGATGGGCAACGGGATGCCAGTCGGAGCGTTATGGGCTAAAAAAGAAGTCGCGGCTGTATTTGCACCAGGGGATCACGGATCGACATATAGCGGCACCGCATTAGCAACCGCAGCAGTTCAGGCCGTCATCACTGAAATGAAGCGCATCGATGCTCCTGCTCTGGCGCACACCAAAGGCAAGTATCTTTACGATGCGTTAAGCGTGCTGCCAAAAGTACAAAGCGTTCGCGGACAAGGTCTGTTGCTGGGCCTAGAACTCGGGGCCGGAGCCGATGCTAAATCATTCGTAAATACGATGTTGCAACGTGGGCTTGTAGTGAACCCAGTAAATGCAACAACTATTCGGCTTGCGCCACCCATCACGGTGTCGACTGCCCACATGGACGAAGCAATTTCAATTATCACGGAGGTGCTGTCATGACCGTGTCACATTTGTTGAATATTTCGGATCTCAGTAGCGACCAAATTACAAAGATACTCGCGCTGTCGGCGCAATCAGTTGAGTCTCATAAGACGCCTCTGCAAGGGCAGGGTGTTGCCATGCTGTTTGAAAAACCATCGAATCGCACACGGCACTCCATGGAGATCGCTGTTGTGCAACTTGGGGGACATCCTGTCTACACCCGAGCAGAAGAAGTAGGCCTTGATGTGCGTGAGTCTGTAGAAGATGTCACGAAAATCCTAAGCGGTTACCATGGCGTCATTGCGGCGCGCGTGTTCAAACATTCTTTTGTTGAACGAATGGCCAAGGTCTCTACGGTTCCTGTTGTCAACATGTTGAGTGACCACTCGCATCCTCTTCAAGCGCTCGCTGATGCCCTGACAATGATTCAACATTTGGGCGAACTGTGTGATCTCACTGTTGCATGGATAGGTGACTACAACAATGTTGCCCGTTCCTTGAGCGAGATTGTTCTCATCTCCGGGGGCCGCATGCAATTAGGTTGTCCTGTCGGCTACGGCGCGTCTGATGCCGAACTGCAACGTCTCAGGGCTCTGGGTGGTTCGATTGCGCAGTCAAACAATGCCCAAGATGCCGTGAAAAATGCCCAAGTTGTGCATACGGATACGTGGATCTCAATGGGCCAAGAACAAGAGTCAATAGAACGGCGCAAGATATTTGCTGATTTCAGCGTGACTCAAAGTTTGATGTCAGATGCTCAACAGGGAGCAAAATTCATGCACTGCATGCCTGCGCACAGAGGCGAAGAGGTTTCAGCCGATGTCTTTGATGGGGCGGCGAGTTTGGTTATTCAGCAAGGACACAATCGCCTGCACTCCGCGCGCGGTGCACTTGCGTATTTGACAGGAGCAAAACAATGAGCAGCAAACAAGAGCGTCAAAGGGCAATCACCAAACTGATCGCCAAAGACGCAGTGACAAGCCAACCCCAACTAAAAAAATTGCTTCATGCTCAGGGGATAGAGGCGACCCAAGCGACTGTGTCGCGTGATCTAGAAGAGCTTGGTGCAGTCAAGGTGCGCGTGCGTGACGGCGATTCCATTTATGCAATTCCAGAATTTGAACCGGAGCGCATAGCGCCCACGGATCAATTGAGGCGTGTAATGGGTGAGTGGGTGGCCGAGATTACATGCAGTGGGCCAATTGTCGTTGTGCGTACACCACCTGGATGTGCACACGTGGTTGCGTCGGCTCTTGACCGCAGTGCAATGACATCGCTGATCGGAACCGTGGCCGGAGATGACACTATTTTGTGTGTGGCATCAGAGGCCGCTGGTGGTGCTGGCCTCGCCAAGCAGTTGTCAGACCTTGCCGGTTTGACGACACATAAAAAAACAACTTCAACAAAAAGGTCCAGCCATGGCGCCGCAGTCTGATTCAGGCAAGAACGTTCAACACGGTGCTGCATTGTGGCATGGTCGTTTTACGCAAGAGCCCGCCCAAGAGTTGATGGCATTCACTCAAAGCCTTTCGTTTGATCAGCAACTTTGGCCATTTGACATCATCGGTTCGCTCGCTCATGTACACATGCTCGGAGCAACAGGAGTTTTGCCTTCTGGCGATGTTGCTGTTATCACTGATGCACTGCATGCGGTAAGAACTGAGTTTGAAAACGGCGTTTTCGTTTTCATCGAGACTGACGAGGATATTCACACCGCAATCGAACGTCGTGTCACGCAACTATGCGGTGACGTTGGCGGCAAATTGCATACCGCCAGAAGCCGTAACGACCAGGTCGCTACAGCACTGCGGTTATGGTGCAAATACAATGTTGCTCAAATTGTGCAACGCACATTTGGGTTAGTCGAGACACTGGTTCTTCGTGGCGACGAATCCGGATGGGGTCAAGACGGCATCTATCTGCCCGGATACACGCATCTGCAGCGTGCCCAACCCGTGCTTCTAGCTCATCATCTTGCGGCACATGCATGGGCCATGCTGCGCGACATTGATCGATTGCAACAATCCCTCGAACGACTAGATGTCTCTCCTTTAGGAGCGGGTGCTCTGGCTGGATCCTCTTTGCCAATCGATCCATCTGTGTCTGCAGCACAGATGGGGTTCAGCAAAGTTTTTGCTAATTCACTTGATGCTGTGTCTGATCGTGATTTTGTCGCAGAGATACTTTTTGACCTTGCGCTTCTTGGAACACATCTATCCCGAATGGGAGAAGAGTGGGTCTTGTGGACCACTGAAGAATTTGGCTTCGCCCATCTCGACGATGCTTTTGCGACAGGGTCCTCGATGTTGCCGCAGAAAAAGAATGCAGACATCGCCGAACTGGCGCGCGGCAAGACTGGTCGGCTGATCGGAAATCTCACATCAATTTTGGTAGTTCTTAAAGGTCTTCCGTTGGCGTACAACCGTGACTTACAAGAAGACAAAGAGCCATTGTTTGACAGCGTGAATCAAATCAGTTTGGCTCTAACGGCAATGACCGGAATGATTGCGTCAGCAACATTTCACCCTGACGCAATGGCCCACGCCGCAGATGCTCAGGCACTTGCAGCCACTGATCTTGCCGAATGGTTAGTGCTACAAGGAATGCCATTTCGTCAGGCTCATGCGGTGATCGGAGACCTCGTGCGACAAGCACTGGTCTCAGGTGAATCACTAAAGACCTTGACCGCAGCACATCCGAGTCTCGGAGACGAAGCAGCACAACTCATCGGTGCTGGAGTCGGTGTGCGTCAGCGTAAATCGCCTGGTGCCGCGGGGCCGTCACCCGCATCGGTACAGCAAAAGTTACTGCGCCAAGAAATCGACAGACTGCGCAAGATCAGCGCATGACATATGTGCACTCGCTTCGCGTTCGCTACGGCGAATGCGACATGCAACGGGTTGTATTCAATGCAAACTACTTGGTGTATTGTGATGATGCAGTTGATCGATGGATGCGAGTGTGCCTGAATCTTGAGTTCGGCTATGACCCCGACGCACATTTCGATATGACGCAGTTGTCTTTTGATTTCATGCTGAAGACCTTGACGATAAGTTGGGTATCGCCCGTTATATATGGAGATGTCTTAGATATGACATGTCGCGTAACTCGTTGGGGAAACACAAGTTTTGATGTTGAGGTGGCAGGTCGTGTTGGTGGTGAGGAGAGGTTTTTGTCGACAATCACTTACGTCAGTGTTAATCCGTCGACGCATCTGCCCGTCACCGTGCCCACTCGCGTGCGACATGCTCTAGCCGCGGAGTAATTAATACAACCACCGCATGTGTTGTCCGTGGTATCCGACAGTCGCAAGCACGGATTCCGAGGTCGATGAACCATCCCACACTGTGACGCGAACGTCTGCAACATCGCCTGCTGGCTCCATTCGAGCCCAGACAAGAGGTCTTTCTTGAGTGGCAGATCGCCCAGCGCGCGTCAATGCATCTCGAACTCCATCGTGAACTTTGTGACCAAGGTATTGCCACACAATGGAATGGAACACAACCGTTGCGCCTGCTCGCGGGTTGTTGAGTAACTCATCAAGCCACGAATCAGCGGATGAACTGTCGACGGTGTGTTCAGAATCTTGGGCGATTGCAATAGCCGCATCCATGCGCTCGAAGCGGTCTATTTGATCGGGCCAAACAAATGAACGCAGGCGGGATGCATCAGATGTGTTGTGGATATTGATAGGCGAGATATCAACGCCGCGTCGCACAACAACGCGTGCCGGTGAAGCACACACAGGTGGTGCGACATCAAACCAAGCAGGGGAGAACCACACTGCGGATTGTTTGTCTCCCATGACACCAGAACCTGTGTCAGCGCCAAATCGATCAAACGACAAATTCAGACCTGCGCTTGCGCCGATCTCGTACCAAATCACCTCGGTAACGCCAAGTAATCCGAGCCAATTGACAAGCGCTAGTGGCACCACACTGCGCCCGACTTCATTTGTTTGCACCTGGCGTTGGAGTCCATCAGCAATGGCATCTTTGTGGCGCGGTATCGCGTCAAGAAAATCCTGAGCAAAGGACTCGCCGACCGTGCCGCCAATCGAGGGGTAATGCTGCGCAAGAGCGGGATCTAGACCATCAAGAACAACCCGATGCATCGCTCCCGCAAGCCGCAGTGGTGTTGCGTCATGCAGGGGCGTGGCTGTGGTCCCGCTCAATATGTCTGCAGCGATACCGCCAGAGGCGTAGTCCTGGGCAAGCCGTAAAAATAGATCGCTATACATTGTCGACCCAAGTCTCAAACAGCCCTTGGCCTGACGCACGAGCGCATCATGCATATCGTCAATAGGTTCTTGCATCACAGATATTGATTGTATGGTCGCCATTTGTCCGTGTTGGCGTATCACTCGCGTGGCAACATAGGAAGGTGCCGAAACACGGGTTAATCGCTGATCTCCAAACCAGGGGACTCATTCATGATTCCACCGACGCGACCGCCCTTGAAGCCCGCCTTGATTCGTCACCGATGGGCGTTTACGTTGGCTTTGACCCAACGGCAGATTCGTTGCATGTCGGACATCTTCTTGGACAAATCACGCTTCGTAGATTTCAATTAGCAGGACATCGTCCTTTCTCGCTTGCGGGCGGAGCAACCGGAATGGTGGGTGATCCGTCTGGTCGCAGTGACGAACGCAATCTTCTTGATGGTGACGTATTGCGTCACAATGTTTCTCGAATCACATCGCAACTTGAAAAACTGCTCGACTTTTCCAAAGGCGAAACGCAGGCGACATTAGTGAATAACGCTGACTGGACTGAGCCAATGTCAGCGCTTGATTTTTTGCGTGACGTAGGTAAACACATCACGGTTAATCAAATGATGGCCAAAGAGTCCGTCAAGAATCGTCTTCAATCAGAGAACGGGTTGTCCTACACGGAGTTTTCCTACATGTTGCTTCAGGCAAATGATTTTCGTCATTTGTGTGCAGCGCACAATGTAGAAATGCAAATGGGTGGCTCTGATCAATGGGGAAACATTACGGCAGGCATTGATCTCATTCGTAAGACATTGTCACGACAAGCATTCGGCGCAACATGGCCGTTGGTGACAAAGAGCGACGGAACAAAGTTTGGCAAGACAGCCGACGGCGCAGTGTGGCTCGACAGCGCGCGTACATCTCCGTATCAGTTTCGACAATTTTGGATGCAAACAACAGATGATGATGCTGCAAAGTTTCTTTCTTGGTTTTCGTTGTCATCGACAGAAGAAATTGGTGCCTGCGTTGCAACTCATTTGAATGCTCCCGAAAAAAGACACGCACAACGCGCGCTTGCAGATGAGATGACATCGCTTGTTCATGGAGCGACTGCCGCCTCCGACGCATCGGCCGCTGCTGACATTTTGTTCGGCGCAGATCCCGTGCGTGCATCTCGCGAAGCATTCGATGTGGTGTCCCACGAAGTCGAAACTGTCAGCGTCACGACGGATGATTTGCTGGATACGGTGGCTGTGCTTGTGCGCAGTGGTCTTGCTGTTTCAAACAGCGATGCCCGCCGGAGCCTGCAGCAAAAGGCGTTGAAGGCAAACGGGTCCGTTCTTGATGACGAAAATCCGCTGTCAAATACAGCCCTTTTGCATGGCCGATACATCCTTTTGCGCAAGGGCAAAACCACGTATCGGCTGCTCGATCTCGGGCGTTAAATCTTTTGCAAAACCTTGTGGGTCAAGGGTTGCGAGGGTCCCTTTGACGGCGATAGGGTAATGCCCTTGTCACCCAGAAATGGTTCGCCATTTTTGTGTGGAGGGCACCTCTCCGCGATGTGCCAATGAGAGCTCCTTGAAAACGGAAGAGAAAACTGAACGCCAGTGCGGACAGTATGAAGGGTTTTCCCTTTGTACTGCTCGTCAATTCGGGTCGGCTTAATATCCGACCCAAAAGTAATGCTCAGAGAAATCTGGGAAGTAATAAGACAGGTTGTGATGGCGGCTATGGAAATTTATTTCCAGTTCATCACAAACTTTCCGAACTCCCTCACTTCGGTGAGATGTTCTTGATGGAGAGTTTGATCCTGGCTCAGGACGAACGCTGGCGGCGTGCTTAACACATGCAAGTCGAACGGAATCCAATGTGTAGCAATACACAGGAAGATTTAGTGGCGAACGGGTGAGGAACACGTGAGAAACCTGCCCCGAACTCTGGGATAACAGTTGGAAACGACTGCTAATACCGGATGCCGTCGAGGAGTCGCATGGCTCTTTGACGAAAGAATCTTGGTTCGGGAGGGTCTCGCGACCTATCAGCTTGTTGGCGGGGTAATGGCCCACCAAGGCTACGACGGGTAGCTGGTCTGAGAGGATGATCAGCCACACTGGGACTGAGACACGGCCCAGACTCCTACGGGAGGCAGCAGTGGGGAATCTTGCGCAATGGGCGAAAGCCTGACGCAGCAACGCCGCG
>Ga0214919_10005558_pt1 | contig 17795 bp, 10 predicted proteins | sample LL1503_MetaG_FD_177994 | JGI IMG/M metagenome (GOLD analysis project Ga0214919, IMG submission 177994) | Freshwater microbial communities from Lake Lanier, Atlanta, Georgia, United States - LL-1503 | ecosystem: Environmental > Aquatic > Freshwater > Lake | place: USA: Georgia | collected...
CGACTGAAAGGTCAGGGCGCTCACCATCGGGCATCGTGCGCAACGGTTGCTTCGCAAGCGCGGCGTCGAGCGCCTTCAGTCCGGCCGGATCTGCCTTGCCGCGCACCAGCGTCAGCAATGCCAGAGTGGCCGCCGCATCGTTCGCCGACGAAGGTTTTCGGCCAAGCGAGGAATCCACGCCAAGAAGCTGCGACCGAACCTGTTTCCACTTTTCCACCCGCCCGCCGAGCAATTCGAGGGAACCGGTCATCTGCAACGCGTCTGAAAAGTCGGCTCCGCGCGACGCAGCCCGTGAGCTGTCCACCGCGCGGCGGGCCGAGTCCACCTGTCCTCGGAAGTACATGAGGCCGATGGCTTGCAGGCGAGGGGCCGAGGCCTTCGGAAATCGGCGCAGGCTCACCCGTATCATCGAATCCGCCTCGGCGAACTTGCCCTCGAGGGTGAGCACGTCGACGAGGTTGTTGTGACCGATCTGGAAGCTGGAGTCACGACGGACATCGGCGCGAAACAACGACTCCGCCCTGGCAAATTCCCGCCGTGACATCAATCCATTGGCCATGTTGTTGTTGCGGAGATCCATCAACTGGATGGCTCGTTCGTACGCGGCGATCGCCTTGACTCGGTCCCGCCCCGGGCCGTCGCTGAAATACGTCGCGGCGATCGAGGCCTGCTCTCCTTCCGGCAAGCGGCCGCGTAACAGGTACGCGTGTGCCAGCGAAGAGTCAACCACACTGCGGGGCAGCCCATGATTTTTCTGAGCGATTCCCATCTTGCGCCACGCCTCGGCGAATGCGGTGTCGATCGTCACGGCCTCCTTCAGCAGGCGGATCGCCTTCGCGTTGTCCAACTCGACGTCGACTGCCGTGGCGCCTTCGCTGTACTTCTTGAGCGCCTCGAGCGACGCCGTCCGCGCGCGGGCCAGCGGGATCGCGCCCTGGACCATGCGCAACGATTCACCCGCTTTGGCCCGTAAGTCACGCGCCACCTTGTCGGCCGCTTCTATCAGCCCCTGCGGTCCGTTGCCGCTGGCCTGCACCGTCGCGAGGACCTTGGCTGAATCGGTGGTGAGGAGGCGGAGCGTGAGCACGTACCCACCGCCCACCGCGGTGACTTCACCATCCACAATGGCCTTGACGCCCTCGCGCGTGGCGATGCCCTGCGCGAGCGGAAGATCTACGCGCTCCTTCGGTGAGTGGTCCATTCTCGCGAGCGCTCCGGCCACCGCGCTCTGGTTCATCACGGCGATCACCTGCGACTGGCCGAGCGCCGTGCGCACGGCAAAGCTCACCACGCGCCCGAGGGCCGTGTCGCCGCTCGAGACCGTGAAGTCGGTCATAATGAGCGGATCCTTCGCCCTGAGCTGGCCGGCCGCAATCAGCGACCCGAACGGCCCGATGCCGAACGCACGCATCGCCATGAACGCCGCAATCAGCGCGATGAACGCGCCGAACACGTACATCCCGCCGCGCGCGGTGCGGTACCAGCTCATCCTCGGCGCGGCCTTGAGCGCCATCGTCGCAATCGTGCCCTGCATCATCGACGGACTGCCGCTAGGCGTATACGTCGGCGTCATGGTCATCGCACGGCGCGCCACGCGTTGCACGTAGCCGGTCCACAGGATCATGGGAAGCCCGAGCGCCATGACGATCAGCGAGCCCGGGAATACCCAATCGGGCAACCCGATGCCAACGATGGCGGCCTTCGCCAGAATCGCCACCGCCACGAACGCGCCGGCGTACATCGCCAGGGCCTTCTTGAACATGCCCGGGCCGCCAAGCAGCACCGGCGCCATGGACTGCATCCCGCTGCCGCTCGTGATCGGCTCGAGTACGCGGGCAATGTCACCGGCGCTCTGCGGCCGGTCGCTCGCCTCTTTCGCGAGGCACTGCATCACCAGGTCGGCCAGCGCCGGCGGAAGGTCTCCACGAAGCTCGGTGATCGGCTTCGGCGCTTCGCCCATGTGCGCGGCGAGCATGCGCTGCGGCGTGCGCCCGGCGAACACCGCCTGACCACTGAGCAGTTCATACGCCATCGCGCCGAGCGCGTAGATGTCGGCACGGTGATCGATGTCCGGATCGCCCGCCGCCTGCTCGGGCGCCATGTACGCCGGCGTGCCGATGCTCGTGCCGATTTGCGTGAGCGTCGCGTTGCCCGAACTGGTGCGTGATGCGCTGATGGCCTTCGCAATGCCGAAGTCGGTGACGACGGCAACGCCGCCCGAGATCAGCACATTGTCCGGCTTGATGTCGCGGTGCACCACGCCGCGCTGGTGCGCGTACGCGAGCGCCTTCGACACGTCACGCATGATGCCAATCACTTCACCGACGGGCAGTGGACCATGGCCGAGCCGCGCGCGAAGTGATTCGCCCTCGACGAACGGCATCGTGTAGAACGGCAGGCCGTTCGTGTCGCCCGCCGTGTGCACCGGCACGATGTTGGCATGCTGCAGCGCGGCCACGGTCTGGATTTCGCGCTCGAAGCGATCGACGCTGATACCCTGCGCCAGCTCCGGCGAGAGCACCTTCACCACGACCTTTCGTTTGAGCCGGAGTTCCTCGGCCACAAACACCTTCGACATGCCACCGCCACCGAGCTCGCGCTCGATGGTGTAGCTGCCGGACAGCGTGGTCTGGAGTTGGTCGCGGAGGTCGCCGGCCATTTAGTGCCTGGGCTTCTCGACGGGCGACAGTTTGCGCAGGCGGTCCTTCACCTCGGCCACCCTCGGCTGAAGCTCAGGGTCGGCGTTCTTCCAGAGGTCGACGAATCGCGTGTACTGCTTGATCGCGTTGTCCTTGTCGCCCTTGGCCTCGTAGAGTTCGCCGAGACGCTTGAGGGTGGGAGCGAGATACAGCGCGTCACTTTGGAGCCGCCCGAACTCCGACCCTCCTGTGTAGCGGGCGTAGACTGCAGTGGCCGAATCGGTGTTGCCGGCGAGTTCGTACGCGCGTGCAAGGTCGGGAAGGCGTTCCCACGGACGATCCGGCCGGTGTGCTTCGCGGTACGCCACTGCCGCCGCATCGTAGCGCTTTTCGGCTATTGCGATGTCCGCCGTCATCTGGGCGCGCTGAAACGGATCTGACATGAGCGTGAGATCTCGCCGGGTGCGGTCGAAATCGGCGAGAGTTGCCTTGGCCGCATCCACCTTTCCGGCGAACGCTTGCGCGCGCACCAGGGCGACGTGCGGCCGGTCGCCAGGATCGAGCGACGCGATCGGCGTTGCCGCGAGCGCCGCTTCGGTCCGGCGGGCTGCCCCGACGCGATCGTTCCGGAACCAGGCGTCACGGAATGCATGGCCAAGGCTGGCGTCAAGGCTTGCCGAGCGCGATCCCGCCTCCGTGAGCGCCGTCGCCTGTGTGTCCCTGAGCTGTTCACCCGCACTGACCTTGCCTCGCGCCGCCAGCACGGTGGCCTGTGCGACAGCAGCCGCGGCGCGCATGGTGGGACTGCGCCCGGCCAGCGCCGGAAGCCGCTCGGCGAGGCGTGCCGCAGAGTCGAGCTGCCCCGCCGCCCACGCGATGCCCACGCGCTGCACTGCGACCGGCGTCGCGCCGCGTGGAAACAGTTGTTCGGCTTTGGCGGCAACCTTGTCCGCCTCTTCGAACCGGCCGGCGAGCGCGGTGACGGCAATGAGGGCGGTGTGAATGACGTTTCGCGTGGAATCGAGTGCCATCGCCTTCCGAAACAGCGGCTCCGCTTTTGCGAAATCCCGGGCCTCCGTATGCATCGCGCCCAGATTGTTGAGCGCGGCGAAGTTGTCGGGCGCGATCTCGAGCGCCGCTTCGAACGCCTCGATGGCCTTGGCGCGATCCTGTCGCGGGCCGTACCTCCAGTAGTAGGTGCCTTCCGTGACGAATCGCTCTTCGTCGCTCAGGCGGGCGCGGTGGTCATACGCCTTCTGCAGCAGCGCGTACATGCGAGCCGATTGACCACCTTCGTTCCCAACGGACACCCCAAGCCGGCGGTAGGCCATCGCAAACCCGGTGTCGAGCGCGACCGCCTCTTCGAGAAGGGCGTGGCCGCGCTGGGGATCGCCTTCGCCGATGGCCTTGTCTCCCTGGATGTACTTCTTGAGCGCGGCCAATGACGGTGTTGTGACACGAAGCATCGATTCCGTCGCATGAATCGAGCGCAGAGACTCACCGACGCGCTCGCGAAGATCGCGCGACAGACGGTCGATGGCGCCGATGATCTCGTCGTCGGTCTTGGCCGTCTCGCGGAATGTCGCGAGTTCGTCGCCCGTTTGCGCGGCAACGAGCCGGGCGACGACCACCCGTGTTGTCCCAAGCATCAACACTTCGCCGTCAATGATCGCCTTGAATCCCTCGCGTGTCGCCATTTCGCGCGCCACCGCAAAGTCCACACGAGTCGTGGCCGGGCGCTGCATCCGCAGAAGCACTTCACGAATTCGCGCCGAGGGAACGATCACGATGCTTTTCGACTTTGCGAGTTGGCTCCGCAGCGCCTCGGTGACAACGCCACCGAGCGACGTATCCGATGCCGGACTCCGAAAATCGACAAGCAGGATAGGCTCATCCTTCTTGAGGGCACCGGACGCGAGCAGCGACCCAAACGGCCCGATCCCGAACTGCCGCATGGCCATGAATGCGGCGATGAGCAGAACGAACGCGCCGAACGCGTACATCCCGCCGCGCGCGGTGCGGTACCAGCTCATCCTCGGCGCGGCCTTGAGCGCCATCGTCGCGATGGTGCCCTGCATCATCGACGGACTGCCGCTGGGCGTATACGTCGGCGTCATGGTCATCGCACGGCGCGCCACGCGTTGCACGTAACCGGTCCACAGGATCATGGGAAGCCCGAGCGCCATGACGATCAGCGAGCCCGGGAATACCCAATCGGGCAACCCGATGCCAACGATGGCGGCCTTCGCGAGAATCGCCACGGCCACAAACGCGCCGGCGTACATCGCCAGGGCCTTCTTGAACATGCCCGGGCCGCCAAGCAGGACGGCCGGCATGGCGTTGCCGGAACCAGAACTCGTCACCGTCTCGAGCCCGCGCACCAGATCAGCCGCATGCTGCGGCCTGTCTTCCGCCTCTTTCGCCAGGCAGCGCATCACGAGGTCGGCGAGGGCATGCGGCGTATCCGGGCGGAACTCGGTGACCGGCTTCGGTTTCTCGCCCATGTGCGCCGCGAGCAGCTTGCGCGGCGCACTCTCCACGAACGGAGGCCGGCCCGCCAGCAACTCGTACGCCATGCAGCCGAACGAGTAGATGTCGGCGCGATGATCGGTGTCCGGATCGCCCGACGCCTGCTCGGGCGACATGTACGTCGGCGTGCCAATGCTCGTCCCCACCTGCGTGAGCATCTCCGTGCTTCCCTGCGTGCGCGACGCGCTGATGGCCTTCGCGATGCCGAAATCCGTGACCGTCGCCGAGCCGCCGGTGATCAGGACGTTGTCGGGCTTGATGTCGCGATGCACGATTCCCCGTTCGTGCGCATAGGCCAGCGCGCGTGATACATCGCGCAGGAATCCAACCGCCTCGGTGATCGGCAGCATGCCGCCGCGCGCGAGTCGCGCGCGGAGCGATTCGCCTTCCACCAGCGGCATCGTGTAATACGGAAGCCCGTTCGTCTCGCCGGCGGCGAGCACCGGCACGATGTGCGGGTGCTGCAGTTTGGCAGCGAGCAAAATCTCGCGATTGAACCGCTCGACATTGACGCCTGCGGTGAGCTCGGGTGGCAACACCTTCACGACCACTTTACGCCGTAAAGCGGTCTCCTCGGCCACGAACACGCGCGACATCCCGCCGCCGCCCAGCTCGCGTTCGAGTGTGTAGGCGCTGCCGAGTGTGGCCTGCAGTTGATCGCGAATCTGCTCGCTCATGTGAGGCCCGGTGGGGGGGGGAGCCTACAAGCGGTCTAATGTATGAACAGGGGCCGGATCCGGCCAGAAGGCCAGTCAGGCCCCGGCCGAACGGGACTACCCGCCACCGCCCTGAATTCTCAGCATTGCCTCCAATACCAGTATGTCGGCCGCGTCCTGCGGACGGCCCGTTCGTTTGGACTCAATGAGATCCTCAATCGACGCCGCCGGAACCCGTACACCTTCTACCGTGAACGTCGTGGCGTGCGCCTGGGCCTGTGTCCATTTCAGGTTCCAGGCGCTGGTCAGGATGTCCACGTTGGGCGCATCACCGACAACTGTCACTGGACGCGAAGCCATGTCTTCCGCCAAAAGTTCGTTGGCCAGCCCGAATCCAACCGACCCGAGCGCGCGAAGAACGCACTTGGCGTTCTTCACCGTTGGTTCGATGAGGATGTCGATATCGTTTGTGGCCCGGCTCGTCCCCCAAAGTTGCATCGCCGTCACGCCAACCATCACGTAACGGGCTCGCTCCGCGTGAAGCCGACTGCACACGAGCGCAACCCTGCTCTTGTACTGTTTCACGGGCGGATTGCGCTGAACTTCTTCCAGTCGAGGAAATCCTCGTACCGGTCGAACGCCAGTACCTGGTGCCGCCGCGGGCGTAGTGGGCCCACTTGATGCAGCGTTTCCTCGGCTGCCAACACCCGCTGCTCCGGCGTCAGCTTCATGTCACTCACGAGCTGGGCAAGGCGATAAGGGTCGAGTTCTCCGTCCGAAGCAACCGCATAGGCCGATGCGGGCTCGGCCACGCGTAACGCGGCCCCGCGCACAGGAGCCGCGGACTCCCGGTGATCCGAAAACCGGCGCACGGCTTCCGCAATTACCCAACTGCGCGAGCGGTCCAGCTGCTTGGCCAGCCGGTCGGCAGCCGCCAGGTCCTTTTCCGGCAGCGTGATGGCGATGCGGGCGTAGTGTTTGGCTTTTGGCATACTGGGTAATACTCAATATGCCAAGCAATGGCCCGGCAGGCAAGCCCGGGCCAGCGCCCTACGTGCCTATTTCTTCCGCGCCGTAATCAGGACATTCACTTCATCAGGCCGCGGATTGATGAAATCCAGCCGCGTGCGCCCGTCGGGCAGTTCGGTGACCGCCGCCGGAATCGAGCTGTTCGTGAGCGCCCATCCTGCCGGCAACACCACGGCATTCGTCGGCCGGCCGAAGGCCCGGTTCCAGATGAGTTCGCCATTCAGCACCTTGTACCGCGCCGTATCGGTGTACGTCTCGTACATCCGGAGCCGTGTGGATCCGCCCTTGGGCACGGGCGCGAACCGAAAGACGACAATCTCGCTTGCCGCCGTCACATTCCGCACGCCCACGTTGGCTTTGGTGATCGCCTCACCCTTGATCACTTCGTGCTTGAGTTCTTCGCCCGTATCAAGCACACGCGCCCGCGGATTCGACACCGTGCTCCCCGCGCGCACTTCGTTCACGTAGTAGCTCACGCCTTCACGCAATTCGGTGTAGTCGTGGTACAGATCGAAGGCGTGCGTCTCGGGTTGCTGCAGGAAGTAGACGATCTCGCGGTTCTGGTGCGCGCGTTCGTCGAGGCGCCCGGCGCGATCAGCCGGTTCTTTCGCATTCGCATTCGCAGCCGGCGCGCCACCAGCCACTGCCGCCGACTTTCGCGCGCGCAAAAGCACCGGCGCCGCGGCAGGCGTGTTGTTCCAGAAGGCGATCGCGATACGACCATCGGCTTCCTGGAGTACCTGCGCCGGATAGTTCGACGAGACCATTTCGTAGCCGAGCGGCAGGACGACGGCGTTGCGCACGATTCCCAGTGAGCGATTGAAGACGATCTGCCCGTTCTCTTCGAAGTACGACTTGGGGTCGTAGTAGGTCTTGTCGATGAGCACGCGACCTTCGCCCTCTTCGGGCACGGTGCGCGCGAGGTACACACGGATGTACTTCTGCAGCGTGTCGACTGCGCCGCGGCCAGTGCCAACACCGCCGGCGCGCGCGACTTCGGCCCCGACTTCATCGAACTTCAGCGCCTTGCCGGTCATCCGGTCCCACACCGACTCGTCGCTCGCCACGCTGCCCTGGCGAATCGCATTGAAGAACTGCGTCGCACCAGGGGTTGTCGCGGTCACTTCGTAGAGAATCCGGAACTTTCCCGTGCCCGGCGCGAGCAGCTCATAGCGCGTGTAATCGTCGGACTGCGTCTGGCGCGGCGGACCGGACGTGGCGCCGGCACCACGCTGTGCCTGAAGGACCTCTACGCACGACGGCGCGAGGCAGAGGACCAAGAAGAGGGCCTTCACTCTCGCGCCGAACATGGGAACTCCTTCGATTGTGGTAAAAGTCCAGCGAGCCGTTCGCTACTTCTGCAACGGCTTCGCCGGCGCCTTGAGCAGCTGTCGGATCGGCATCAGGGCGTCGCCCTGGCCAGCGTTCTTCTTCATGATGTCTTCGAGGAGCGTGATCACGATCCCGTCGTCATCCACGAGCGTCGGTGCCGCGTCAAAGCGCTTGCCATGACCCATGTGACGGGCGGCGTCGAGGACGACTTCATCCTTGAGCACGACTTCCGTCGTGCCGTGCACCACGCGCACGGCGCAGAACTTCTTGCCCGCCTTTTCCATGTACCCGATGCACACGCCGTCAGCGCCAGCCGGCCAAGCCGGAACCGGGTGGGCGGTACCGTCGGTCCCTTCAAAAGTCGTTGTGCCGGGCTTCAGGTTCGGAAAGTTGCGCTCGAAACCGCCCTGGTACATGAAGCAGTGATTCATCGGAGAAATAAGTGGAAAGAATATGGGAAATAACTGCGCGAAACCGCGGATTGGAGGGCCGGCCTGTCCTAGAACACCTCCCAATGTGGCACCGAATCGCACTGTGCGGAAGGCGCTAGCCCGGAGAAACGGACCATGAGCCGTCAGAGACCTCCTACGAACCGGCCTTGAGGAGCTTTTTGACCCGGTCCGCAAAATCGGCTTCAAAGTTGCCCGTCGACCCGCAAGCGACCGGGTCAGACGAGCTCCCGCGCATGTCGAGCCCCGACGCCACGTACCCAACCCCCAGCTTCGACTTGGTCGCCGACACCGGTGAGATGATCGCCACCAGGACGTGGCTGATGCGGTAATTGTCGGCATTCGGACCGGTGATCGAGGTGCCGCAGTTGAGCACCTTCGACATTGGAAAGTTTTGCATGTAGGTGGACTTCACATACCTGGTCGTCCCTACCACACCACCCACAGAATCTCGAAGATCGGTGGGCATTTTGTAGTCGTAAAAGACCCGCGCTGCCGCAGCCCAGAGCGCCCCCGCAGATACCTCGTGGTCGGTCACGAGCATCACGGTGTCGATCGCAATGGCGTTTCGGAACGCCGGGAGCACCACCCGCACCCGTACGGCCGGCTGCTGAGCCGCAACCGTCATGGCCAACAGGGCGGAGGCCGTCGCGATCAGGCCCGTGCGGACGAACAGGTCTTGGGTCATCAGATAACCTCACCAACTCCAGTACCATTCGCTAGAATCTCGGGTGGCGGCAACCCGCCCATTCCCCTCCCCACCAGGGTGTTCCATGCGCTTTCGCCGCCTTTTCGCTCCCGTCCTCGCCGCATTCGCGATTACCGCGCCGCTCGCGGCGCAGCAACTCACGCCGAACCAGCAGGCACTCAAGGACATCTACAAGGAACTCATCGAGATCAACAGTTCGGTGATGACCTCGGGCACCACGGTCGCCGCGCAGGCGATGGCCAAGCGGTTCCGTGACGCCGGATTTCCCGAGCAGGACATCTACATGGGCGGTCCGCGCGCCGACAAGCACAATCTCGTCGTGCGCTACCACGGCCGCGGCGGTGCGAACGCGCCGAAACCGATTCTGCTCCTCGCCCATCTCGATGTGGTCGAGGCGCTCAAGACCGATTGGTCGCCCGACCTCGATCCGTTCAAGTTCATCGAGAAGGACGGCTACTACTACGGGCGCGGAACCGCGGACGACAAGGCGCAGGGCGCGATCTTCGTCGCCAACCTCATCCGCATGAAGAAGGAAGGGTACGTTCCCGACCGCGACATCATCGTCGCGCTCACGGCCGACGAGGAAGGCGGCGGGTTCAACGGCGTCCGTTGGCTGCTGCAGAACCAGAAAGCCCTCGTGGACGCGGCGTTCGTACTCAACGAAGGCGGACGCGGCGCCATGAAGAACGACAAGCCGCTCTTCAACGAACTGCAGGCCACACAGAAGAACTCGACGGGCTTCACCGTTACCGCCAAGAACAAGGGTGGCCATTCGTCGGTGCCCCGCCCCGACAATGCCATCTATGAGCTCGCCGAGGGCGTCGCGCGATTCTCGAAGTACAGCTTCCCTGTCAAGCTCAACAGTGTCACGCGCGTCTTTTTCGAGCGCACGGCCGCCGTCGAAACGCCTGAACTCGGCGCCGCCATGCGCGCGATCGTAAAGAACGAGAAGGACGCTGCGGCCGCGGCTGTCATTTCCAGCGACCCTCGCTACAACTCGATGCTGCGCACGACCTGCGTGGCCACGGGCCTGACCGGTGGCCACGCGGCCAACGCGCTGCCGCAGACCGCCGAAGTGCGCATCAACTGCCGCATGCTGCCGGACGCGGATCCCGCCGAGGTACGTGCGCAGATCGTCGCTGCTTTTGCAGATACCGCGCTCGAGGTGTCGAAAGCCGGCAACCGGGCGTTCGTGGAGCCGTCGTCCATCGGCCCCGAAATGCTCGGCCCGGTGGAGCAGGTCACGCGCGAACTCTACGGCACCATCCCCGTGATCCCGACGATGAGCACCGGCGCAACGGATTCGCAGCCGTTTCGCGTCGCCGGCATTCCCGCGTATGGAATCCAGGGAATCATGAGCGACATGGACGACATTCGGTCGCACGGCCGCGACGAACGCGTCCTCATCAAGGCACTCTACGACGGTCAGGAATTCCTGTATCGCCTCACGAAGCTGCTCGCGACGACCAAGACGATTCCGTAACCCAACAGTTCTTCGACCGAGCCCACTCATGATGTTCGTCCGGCCCAAAGTCGCCATGCGCACCACGCTCTGCACGATCGCGCTCGCTGCATCGCTCGCACCTGCCATCGCCCGCGCGCAGGCAACAGACGCGGTCGCACGCGCCGTGTCATCCTGGATTCTGCTCGACGCACCACCCGGTTCCGAAGGCCGCACCGCAACGAACAAGATTCTCTCGGGCTGGTCCGTCGACGCATGGGGCAACTACTCCAAGCGCGCCGGTAGTGGAAAACCGCGCCGCGTCGTGGCGTGCGCGCTCGACCAGTCCGGCTACGTGGTCAGTCAGATCACCGATGACGGCTACCTGCGCCTCCGCCGCACCGGCCAGGGTGTTCCGCATCAACTCTGGGATCAGTTTCACGAAGGGCAACGCGTTCGCATTCTCACGAAGACCGGCGTCGTGAAAGCCACGACGGCGGTCGCCAACGGACATTTCGCCCCGCTCCATCGCGCCGACTCACTTGCCGCAACTGTTGATCAGCTCTGGGTGGATGTCGGCGCCTCAACCCGCGCAGACGTCGAGCACTTGGGCATCGCGATGCTTGATGCCGTGCTCTACGACCGGCCGATGTGGATGTTCGAGGGATACGCCACCGGACCGAACGCGGGCGCGCGCGCCGGTTGTGCGGCCGTTGCCAGCGCAGCGAAAGGCACGCCGCGTTCAGGCGAAACGATCTTCGTGCTCTCCACGCAACGCATCTTCGGCTGGGTCGGGCTCGGCGCCTTCCTCTCGCAGCTCGGGCCGGTGGATGCCGTCACGGTCTTCGATGAAGGGCGGGCCATCCCGTACCATCTCCGCGCGGTAACCGCCGGCGGTGGTCGCGGAGCCGGACAGAATGCGCTGCGCGGCCTGATGCAGGGTGCCCGCGCCGATTCCGTTCGCGCATCGGCGCCGCAGGTGCGTTGGGCCGGAACTCTGGTGGAGTCGATCCACTCGAGTGAGGCACTGAAGCTCCTCGACGAAGCGGCCACCGCAGCCGATGTTCCCCTCAGCGGCGATCCCTGGCTCGCACTTCCTGTCGACACCGCACGAGTCCTCGCCGCGCGAACTGACGCATACGGCGCACTTGAAAAACAGTTCTTGACGATCGCCGATCTTCCCGGCGCGCCAGGCAGCGAGTGGCGCATTCGCGACAACCTCATGGCCGCGCTCCCCAAATGGGCGCGCGACATCGCAAAGGTGGACTCGGCCGGCAACCTGATCGTCGCCGCGGGCCCGGACAAGAATCCAGAAGCCATCATCGCGCACATGGACGAAGTTGGGTTCGAGGTTGACCGGATTCTTCCCGACGGACGCGTCACGTTACGTGGCGTGGGCGGCGCGGTGGTCACCGCGTGGGAAGGCCGGCCCGCCTATCTCCATTTCAATAAAGGCGCAGACGGCCGTACACCGGAATCGCTCCGCGGCGTGTACATCCCGCGTGATTCCGCGCGCCTTCGCGCGCCCGGCCCACTCAGCGCATGGTTCGGTATGGACTCGGCAGCGCTCGTTGCGCACGGCGTACGCGCTGGACTGCCAGTGCTCGCGTACAAGCGTGGCGAACGACTCGGCGGAACACGCGTCGTCGCACGCGCCAACGACGATCGCTCAGGTTCCACTGCGCTCCTGTTCGCCGTGCAAAAACTCGATCCAACCAAGTTCACGAAGAAGACCTACTTCGTCTGGTCGGTGCGCGAGGAGGGCGGACTCAACGGCGCGCGCGCATTCGGCAACGATCATGGCCGCGAACTGACGCGGATCTACAGCATCGACACCTTTGTCTCCAGCGATACGCCGCTCGAGTCACCACACTTCGCCTACGCGCCACTCGGCAAAGGCATGGTGTTGCGCGGACTCGACAACGGCGCGCTCACGCCGCCCGGTGAGCGTGAACGCATTCTCGCCATCGCGCGCGCGCAGCAGATCCCGATTCAGGTCGGCACAACGATGGGCAGCACCGACGGTTCGGCGATCACGGCATTCGGGCCCGTGAACACGTCAATCTCGTGGCCGGGGCGGTACTCGCACTCGCCGGCCGAGGTGCTCGACCTGCGCGACGTGGACGCGCTCTCGCGACTTATTGTCGCGCTGGCACTCGCTCCGTCACCGGGACGTTAGTCCGCCGGAACGCTAGCTCGCAGCAAGCACCCGCATCGCGGTACCGAACGGGTCGCGCGCCATCACCGCGGCAGCGGTTTCATCGGTGACGGTGGCACCTGTTGCACGGATGCGATCGCCAACGGCGCGCACCTCGGCATCGTCAGGAACAATCAGTTCCCAGTGCAGAAGCTGCGCTTCATCCGGCGCCGGGGCTGTAGCACCGCGCGCCCAGGTGTTCGCGCCGAGGTGGTGGTGGTAGCCGCCGGCACTCATGAAGAGCGCGCCGGGATAGCGGCGCACGACAACATCAAAGCCAACAACGGCTGAGTAGAACTGCTCGGCGGCAGGAATGTCGCCGACATGCAGGTGCACGTGACCGATCGTTGTTCCTTCCGGCATCCCACGCCACGCATCTGCGCCCGCTTCGCGAAGCAGACTCTCGACGTCGAGCGGATCGGTTGCCATTCGCAATTCGTTGCCGTCTCGCGGCCACGACGCGCGCGGCCGATCGGCGTAAATCTCGATGCCGAGTCCGTCCGGATCGCTCAGGTAGAGCGCTTCGCTGACGAGATGATCCGACATACCGAGTGGCACGTGGCGGGCATGGAGATGGACGATCGCAGCGGCAAGCGCCTGTCGCGTCGGCAACAGAATCGCGAAATGAAAAAGTCCCAGACGGCCTCGCGGAGGCACCGGACTCGCACCGGGCCGCTCGACGAGCGTGACCAGCGGTCGTTCTCCGTTCGGCGCGCCGAGCGAGGCACCGAGCGAGGCACCGAGCGAGGCACCGAGCGAGGCGTCGCCGGCAGGTCGCTCGAGTTCCGTGAATCCGAGGAGGTCGCAGTAGAACGCCACGGACCGGCCGAGGTCCGCCACCTGGAGCGTGACACCCCCGATATGCGCTGCATCGCTGAGGTTCTGGGCCGTCATCGTGCCAAGGTGTGATTCAGGTACTCCGGTTCGTTCGTGACTTCGCGAACAACGCACCGTTCCAGCCACTCCGGTACGACCACCTGATCATGCGCGGATGCGAGCTCGACTTCGGCGAGGACGAGCTCGCGATCAGTGAACTCGTCAATCTCCCAGACATGCCCAGCATCAGCGAGCTGATACCGCTTTTTCGTCAGGCGTTTGCCCTTGGTGAGCGGCCACATCGCCTTGAACACTGAATAGGACGCCGGCTCCTCGACTTCTGTTCGCACGAGCCCACGTCCAAGTTTCACTGTTCGGAGATAGCTCGTTTTGCCCGAGGCGGTCACCCGGCGCAGCCGCTCGACGAGGGATTTCCCGGGCAGATAGCCCTGTTCGATTTTGGCGAACGGCGCGCGTTTGGTTTCGGGCGGAAGTTTGCGGAGCAGGTATTTCCGCTCGATCTCGACCCCCGCACCACCGATCTCCCGCAACTCGCGCACGATGCCGTGCACCAGCGCCGCGAGCTGCGTGAAATCACGTTCGAGCCAGACTTCGGTAAACGCGCGCCACGACTCCTCGCGCCGGAGCTCGAGTCGTTTTGCCAGCGCGCGAAGCCCTTTGCGCGGATCGGTTTTCGGCTTTCGTCGAGCGGGCGCGCGAGCGGGCGCGCGCGCGCGCGTGCGCGCGGGCGTTGGCACATGTCGCCGCACCAACCGCGAAAAAATATGCGCGTCGTGAATTGAGCCGATCTGGTCCTGCACGGTTTTCAGGAGCCCTACACTCTTTGGGACCGCAGCGAGGACATCGGTCAGCGGCTCGAGCAGGTATCGGAGTCGCTTACCGGCAATCCGCGCCCGATGTGCATTCTCGTCATCATCCATGCTCTCAACGGCCGTGAGTCGCCGGCGCAGAGAGAGAAACGCGTCCTGGATCTGATTCGCCGCCGTGATCGCCCACCGGTCGCTCGCTTCCTGGTCCCACACCGCTACGGCGTAGCGCGAGAGCTTCTTTCGGAGCCGCGCCGACAGTGGAGTAAAATCCGCGGCCAGGCCTTCGCTGAGCGCGGCATCGGCGCGGCGCTTGTCGGTGATCAGGCGGTCGCGCAGCCAATGTGCGCCGACAAGATCAGCCGGCTTGAGCTTGGCCTCCTGCGCCGTGAGCCACTCGAGATGTACTTCGATGTCTCGACTGTCCGTGGTAACGTCCGCCAGTGTCGCGAGACTTCGCATCCCCTTCTTGCCAACGCTATCGCGGACGTCGCGCCGGTATGCCCGCAACCAACTCCGCAACCGCCTGAGCGCTACACGAAAGTCGTGCAGCGCCTCGAGGTCGCCGGGCTGGTCGAGACGCGTGTACGACGCGTCGAGTACGTCAAGCAGCTGCAACGCCACCGCGCGAGCCGCGCGCGGCGTTGGTTCAGTCAGGAGCGCACGGACATCGGTCACGCGTGACCATCACCGCGAACACCCATGGCGTTACGGCCGAATAGGCGTCGTTGGTTGCGGCACCTGTCCCTTCAGAATCTTCTGGCGTTGCAGATAGGTCTCGCCATTCGCGATCCAGTCCGCCGCGGGTTCGCCCTTCAGGTAGTGGCCAAACCATTCAATCTGCCGGTTGTGGTAGTCACGCTGACTCTCGACGCGGGCCACGTTGTGGTTCTCGCCCTCGTACACGAGATACACCACTTCCTTCCCGAGACGACGCCCGAAGTTGTACAACTCCTGACTCTGGAATGCGTTCACGTTGCCGTCCGCGTCGCCTTCTTCGAGCAAGAGCGGGATACGCAGCGAGTCCATCGCGAATACCGTGGAGTTTCGGATGAATGCGTTGCGATCCTCCCAGAGCGAAACGTCCATCCGCTCCTGGCCGGTTTCAAAGTGCTGAGCCTCGGCGAGCCCTGAGTTCCCCGACGTGTAGCCGTAGAACGACACGAGGTCGGTGAGTGGTGCGCCGGCGATCGCTGTGGCGAACGTTTCCGGTGCATGCACGGCGTAGAACGCCGTCTGGTAGCCACCCCATGAGTGTCCCATCGCGCCGACTTTCTTGGCGTCAATCTCGGCGACGGCAGCGACGGCCGTCTTTACCGCCGAGGTGACGCAGTCGAGTCCGGACCAGCCGGGATTCCGTTTTTGGAACACCACGTCAGGACGGAGGACGAAGTAACCCTCCTGGCTGAAGTTCTGTGTGTTGTATACCGTGCGGTCGCTGGGTCCAACGTATTGATGGAAGCCCTGCGAGAGTTTTTCGTAGTAGTAGACCAGCATCGGATACTTCTTCCCCGGCTGATAGTTGGCCGGGTAGGTCAGCATCATCTGCAGCTTGTCGCCACGTTTGTTCTTGTAGTCCATCAGCACCTGTTTGCCCCACCCGTAGTCACTCTGGAAGGGGTTCGTCTTCGACACGGGCGCCGCCGTCGACAGCGCATCCGACGTCGCCGCCAGATAGTTGGGTGAGTCGGCATAGCTCTGCTCCGTGAAGAGATAGCTCTCCGCGTCGCGCGCCTTTTGCAGCCCGCCGATTGCCTTGTCGCGCCAAACCAGCCGTTGGACCTTTCCGCCCGTGAGCTTGGCGTACCCGGCCTTCTTGTTCCACTCGCCGGTCGACGACAGCATCACCGGCTTCGACAAGTCGATCGTCGCGGCGCCACCACCGCCACCACGTCCGCCCCGACCGCCTCCACCGGCTCGGTCCGCGTCAACCGAAACGTGCCGGTACACGGTAGAATCTTCGCGGCCACGCGTCAGGCGTTCGGCGCCAGACCCATCGACGTTCAGGCGCCACATATCGAACTGGTCATACACGAACACCGCATTCTCTGCCGGTGCCCAGCCCGCGACGCCGTACAGCGCACGTTCAGCGGTCGGATGGTCGTCTTCGACATCAACGAAGGTGCCCTTTGATTTGTCCGTCAGGTTCGCGCGCTTCCCACTCTGCGCGTCGTAACTCCACCACTGACCCTTCTGCGCGTAGAGCACGTAGCGCCCACTTGGGCTGATCATGGCCGTACCGGCGGTGCGGCTGATGACCGGCTCGCGCTTTCCCGTTGCGGCATCCACACGAACGATGTCGCGGTACGAGCGGCCCGACAGCATTTCCTTGAAATACGCGGACGGGTCCACCGCGAGCGCGGCGTTCCGTTGCTCCGAGAACTGAAGCGTCTCGTAGGGATCATCAGACAGCTTCACGACGGCATTCGTGCCCACATGCCAGCTCACCGGCAGCGTGCGGGTGCGATCCTGCGCGGCATTCACTTCCTGCTGACGGAACTGACGCACGTCCTTCCAGTGCCAGACCTGCACGCGCGCCGGCGTGGAACCGCCACGCCCAGCCGGAACTGGCTTCGGTTCTCTCGGCGCCATGCCGAACATCAGGGCGCTGCCATCGCCATTCCACTGGAGCGCGCGATACGACGCCACGCGCATCCCTTCGGGAAAGCGATTGTCGGTTGAAAAGTCGTAGATGGCACGTGCGGGATTTGCCGAGCCGGCGTTCTTCCAGGTCACCACCACCTGGCTCGTGTCGGCGAACGCGGTGTCGGTGCGACTGCGGAAGAGCGCGAGGTCGGAACTCTTGGCGCGCCAGAGGATTCCCGAGTACGTATGATCCCCGCCGTCGAGCGACCGAAGCGTGCCGGTGGAGGCGTCGAGCACCTGCACGCCATTTCCCGTGCGTCCCTCGACGTCCACGGTCATGGCAAGCAAGGTTCCTTCGTCGCTCCAGACGAAGTCCGCCACATTGCCAAACGTCACCTGGGTTCCCTTGTCCAGGTCGCGCACCACGAGGTCAGCCCCGCGTGGCGCGGGTGCGCCGGCGGCGCCCGGCGCACGGTATCGCCTCAGTGCCACCTGCGCCCCGTTCTGCGACAGGGCAAATGATTGCACGTCATCAAACGCGAGCGTAGCGCCACTCCGCAGGTCCACAATGCCCACTTTGCTGCG
>Ga0214919_10005559_pt1 | contig 17792 bp, 22 predicted proteins | sample LL1503_MetaG_FD_177994 | JGI IMG/M metagenome (GOLD analysis project Ga0214919, IMG submission 177994) | Freshwater microbial communities from Lake Lanier, Atlanta, Georgia, United States - LL-1503 | ecosystem: Environmental > Aquatic > Freshwater > Lake | place: USA: Georgia | collected...
CTCAAGAACTCGCGCTGCCACCTGTCAAAATCCATTGTAGCATCCTTGCTGAAGACGCCATCAAAGCCGCAGTAGCAGATTACCGTAACAGGCATGATCTCGTTAACTGATACTGCCCGAACCAAAATCCAAAGATTGCTAGAGAAACGCGGCGGTGTGGGTATCCGGTTGGCAGTAAAAACTACAGGTTGCTCTGGATTGGCTTATGTGTTAGAATACATTGATCAACACACTGCCGACGATACCACGATAAACTATGCTCAACCAGGTTTTTCTGTGATAGTGGACAAACGACACGAAGTATATCTATCAGGTATGACCGTGGACTATGTTCGCCAAGGCCTCAACGAAGGATTTGAATTTTCTAATCCTAACGAGCGAGATCGCTGCGGATGTGGAGAAAGTTTTAGAGTTTAACTTGTACAATCCAAAATTTAATTATCAACCCATACCCAGAGTCACAATAGAAGGTAAACGATTTTATGCCACACCAGATGGTAACAATCTACCATCAGTGACCACTATCCTTGACAAGACCAAGAGTGAGGCCAGCAAAGCAGCATTGCATAATTGGCGGCGTGCCGTGGGTGTGGAAAAAGCACAACAGATAACCACAGAGGCAGCCAACCGTGGTACCAGGATGCATACCTATCTTGAGGACTATGTGAAAAAGGGCGAGATCAAAGAACGAGGAACTAATCCTTTTTCGTGGTCAAGTCACGAGATGGCCAAGACTGTGATCCGTGAAGGATTGAAAAATGTGTCAGAGTTTTGGGGTATTGAAGTTCCCTTATACTTTCCCAAGATCTACGCAGGCACCACAGACGGTGCCGGCCTACACTTGAATCAAGAATCCATACTGGATTACAAGCAGACCAACAAGCCTAAAAAACGCGAATGGATTGATGATTACTTTGTACAGTTATGTGCTTATGCAGAAGCGCACAATGAACTGCATGGCACAAGCATACGCAAAGGCGTGATCCTCATGTGTGTGAAACCCAATCTTGATGAGAATCACAATCTCATTTCAAAACCACAATATCAAGAGTTTGTGCTAGAGGGCACAGAATATGATCGATACCGTGATCTGTGGTGGCGCAAAGTAGAAGAATACTACACCCGGCACATCTAGCAGCCCAGGTGGATTCTGGCTAAATACAGCACAGAATTAGGACTCCCATGGCAATAGTTCAAGTATCACGAATAACAAACCGCAAAGGTCTCGCAGAAAACCTGCCGCAATTAGCTGGCGCAGAATTAGGCTGGGCCATTGATGACCGCCGATTGTACATTGGCAACGGCACACTACAAGACGGCGCTCCTGTAATAGGTAATACAGAAATTCTCACTGAGTTTACTGATCTTCTTTTAGTAGGCGGCGCATATACCTACAAGGGTGAGGCTGCTGGATATACAGTACAGACCGGTGCCACATCAGGCAGCCCGGTAAGTTTAAATCTACAGCAATGGCTAGATCAATTTGCTAGTGTATTGGATTTTGGTGCAGTTGGCGATGGCGTCACAGATGACACCGAAGCCATCAACCGTGCTCTGTATCAATTGTATTGCAGAGAATCTAATCCACAAATACGCCGTTCGTTGTTCTTTCCAGCAGGTAGATATCTAGTCAATGAATCAATTGTGATTCCACCTTATGCTATGTTGTATGGTGAAGGTATCAACTCCAGCGTGATCGTGTTAGACACATCCAGCCCTACTTCTGCGCTCAGTGAGTATGTGGCAAGATTTGGAGATAGTTTACAGCAAACAGGTGTAAACATTGGCAACAATGGAGCCACACCTCCACGCGATATCATGATATCCAACATGGGATTTGAAAGTTTGGAACTGGCGGATGTGTTCTTGGTGGAAGATGCTACCCAATGCACTTTCGTAGATGTGAGTTTCCAAGGCTCATTAGTACCAGCTGATCTAGTGGATACTGTTGACAACATAGCCGGCGTGCGCTTCTCATCCACATTGAGCTTGGTGTGCAACAATATCACTTTCCGTAGATGCCTGTTCAGTGGCACCACCTGGGGAATCAACACACCCAATCAAGTAGCCGGTGTGTTGATTACCGAAAGCACATTTGATACCTTGTATCAAGGCATCTTGTTAGGTGACCCCACACCGATCAACGGCGGTCCTACAGGATTCCGTATCCTGGGCAATGTTTTTGATAACATCTATGAGCAGGGTATTAGTATCGCAGCCAATACTGAACTGAATGCCAGTGGATACAACATGTTCTATGATGTAGGCAATCACTTTAATGGAACCACTGCGCCATCTGCATCAGTAATCGATTTCATAGGACAAAACAATGTCAGTATCGGTGACATGTTCCAACGTACCTCTGCCTATTCTACTACCTATCCTCGTATCAACATCAACGCCGGGGTCAGCATAGCCATTGACAGTGCTAATCAGATACAACAAGGCGTGTATATTCGTGAAACCGGAGTTCGGAGCACACTGACCAACAACGCTTCGCAGACTATATTAACTTTCAATGCCACCGCGGTTCGTGCTGTTCAAATCAATTACACAATAACTCGAGGTGTAAATACACGCACTGGTGTATATACCATCGTGGCCGGCACAGATGCATCGGGTACTAATATACAAGGGTCCGACACCGGCGTACAAAATGCATCAGTTGGCGTAGCATTTGGTCAAAGCGAAACAGCCAGCGTGGTAAGTTGGACAGCAGCAACCACAAACACTGGCACTGATGCCATTATAAATTATTCAGTAACCAGACTTGCCTAATGTGGTGTTCAACTTTTGAACAACGCCTTGCGGCGTGGAACTCGTTGCGCGATCGTGTTCGAGATCTTCCTGCACACGAAGCATTGAAAGAGATCAATGCTTGGTGGCAACAAACTCCTTGGCGTGCATACCATTTACACTGGGACGATCGGCAAGATTGGCCTGATCCTTGGCAACTTTTGAGCGATAATATCTATTGTGATCTTGCTCGCGGGTTGGGAATCATGTATACTATCACTGTGCTGGACCGTGATGATATGCAAGACGCTGAATTGATAGAGACCGAACAAGGCAATTTAGTCCAAGTTCAAGGTGGAAAATATATATTGAATTGGGGTCGCGACCTTGGCTTAAATACCCGTCTCCAACAAAGCAAACATCAGATCGCGCAAAGCGAAGTAAAACAACAACTATATTGAGCAGAAATGACACAGATCACAGTTATCAAACGCAATGGCCGCAGAGAGCCACTAGCACTAGAAAAATGGCAGACACAGATTGCCAAGGTATGTTCGGGTATAGCAGACGTAAGTCAAAGCATGGTAGAGATCAAAGCACAGATGCATTTTTACGATGGCATCACTACCAAAGAGATTGATGGTATCACACTGAGAGCTATTGTGGATCTCATTGATGTAGAATCAAATCCTGATGTAGGACATACCAACTATCAATATGTGGCCGGCAAGCAACGCCTATCAATGCTACGCAAAGATGTTTATGGCAGTTACGATCCTCCGCACTTGTATGAAATCGTAAAGAAGAATGTGGCCACCGGGCTGTATACTCCTGAACTGCTGGAGTGGTATTCAGAGGACGACTGGAACCGCATGCAGGACATGATTGATCATGACAAAGACGAGACGCTGAGTTATGCTGCCATCGAGCAGTTGATTGAAAAGTATCTAGTAAAGAATCGTGCCACTAAAGAAACATATGAAACACCTCAAGTTCGTTACATGGTTGCTGCGGCCACAGTATTCCACAAGGAAGAGCCCAACACAGCCAGGATGCGTTATATCAAAGAATATTACAATGCAGCCAGTGATGGTTTGTTTACACTCGCTACCCCTGTGCTGGCTGGATTGGGAACACCTACCAAGCAATTCAGTTCTTGCGTTCTTATCCGTAGTGATGATGACCTGGATAGCATATTTGCCTCGGGAGAGATGATGGCCAAATATGCCAGCAAGCGAGCCGGCATTGGTCTTGAGATTGGAAGACTGCGCCCATTAGGCAGTCCTATCCGTGGTGGAGAGATCATGCACACCGGCATGATACCTTTCTTGAAGAAGTGGTTCGGTGACCTACGCTCATGCTCACAAGGAGGTATCCGCAATGCAAGTGCTACTGTTTTTTATCCTATTTGGCATCATCAGTTTGATGATCTTATTGTTCTCAAGAACAATCAAGGCACAGAAGAAACTAGAGTCAGACACATGGACTATGGTGTGGTTCTATCCGCATTTTTCTGGCGGCGTTTCAAGAACCGAGAGAACATAACATTCTTTGACCCTAACGAGGTTCCTGACTTATATGAAGCATTTTATAAAGATACTGAACTTTTTGAAGAACTTTACGTCAAGTATGAAAAGCAGAAAGGCCTGCGTAAGAAGACGATGGCTGCGGAGGAAGTTTTCAAGAGTGGTATTCTCAAAGAACGAACAGACACTGGACGTATATATCTAGTGTTCATTGACAATGTGATGAACCAGGGACCGTTTGATCCGGAATATCACACCATTTACCAGAGTAACTTATGCTGTGAAATACTTTTACCTACTCGTTCCTTTAAGCGGCTGGATGATACTGATGGTCGCATCGCACTTTGCACATTGGGAAGTCTCAACTGGGGAGCCTTCCGTAATCCAGAAGATCTGCGTCGCGCTGCCCGCATTCTGCACCGCAGTCTCAATAACATTCTTGATTACCAAGACTTCTTATCCATCCAATCAAAGCTGTCAAACGATGAAATCCGACCACTCGGCATCGGCATCACCAACCTCGCCTATTGGCATGCCAAAAGAGGCTTGCGCTACGGGGAGAAGGATGCTCTAGCTGAAATCAAAATCTGGATGGAACACATGGCGTTCTATCTTACAGAAGCTAGTGTGGAACTGGCACAAGAACGCGGTGCTTGTTTGGGTAGTGAACACACAAGATATGGCAAAGGGGTATTTCCTTGGGAACTACGAGCCAAGGGTGTAAATGAACTCACTGACTTTGCTCCGGAACTGGATTGGGAAACACTACGCACTAACATGAAACAACATGGTGTGCGTAACGCCACACAAATGGCAGTGGCACCTGTGGAATCCAGTTCAGTGGTGATCAACTCAACCAATGGCATTGAAATGCCCATGAGCCTGATATCAGTAAAAGAAAGCAAGGCCGGTAGTTTTGTACAAGTGGTTCCTGAATATCACAAATTAAAAAATAAATACCAGATGATGTGGGATCAGAAAGATTGTGAAGGGTATCTCAAAACCGCTGCGGTAATAGCCGCGTATGTGGATCAAAGTATCTCTACCAATACATTCTATAACCCTGCACATTTTGAGGATCGCAAAGTCCCTACCACATTGATTGCTAAAAATCTCATGCAATCGCATGCATGGGGACTAAAAACTTTTTATTATAGTTTGATTAACAAACAGGGTAGTAAAGAAGCGACCGCCGACGCACCGCTCATGCCGATTGATTTTGATGATCAAGAGGATTGTGAGTCATGTAAACTTTAGGAGATAAAAATGAAAATATTACAAAAATTTGAATATACATGGCCCGAGGGAGTAACACCAATCCTTTTCCAAAATTGGGCCGCCACCTTGCCACAAGCAGAGCAAGATGAGTTCGCGCTAGCCTCGGATCGCCAAACTGAAATTAGACAACAATGGGTCGACGATGGATTGATAGAGAAGGTACCCGGAACGGGATATATATGGAAAGATCAAGCCACATTTGATGTTAATAAACCAGTTGTTGATCCTACATGGCAAAAATATTGGAATAGATGGATCGAAGAAACTGGTGTAACATTTAGTTATAGTATATCTGAAAATTGAATGTCAAAAGCACAATATAACCTACACACAAAAACGGATTATCTTAATCGCAAAATGTTCTTGGATCCTGAAGGTCCAGTTACCATCCAACGATTCGAAGAAGTCAAGTACAACAAGATACAAAAGATCGAGCAGACCGCTCGTGGTTTCTTTTGGGTACCTGAAGAGATCAGTCTCAGCAAGGATGCCAATGACTTTAAAGATGCGAGCGACGCAGTCAAACATATCTTTACTAGCAACCTGTTGCGACAAACAGCATTAGATAGTCTGCAAGGGCGAGGCCCAGCACAAGTATTCACACCTTGCGTGAGCCTGCCCGAACTAGAAGCCTTGATGTATAACTGGAGTTTCTTTGAGACCAACATCCATAGTCGAAGCTACAGCCACATCATCCGCAATATCTACAATGTGCCCAAAGATGTGTTCAACACCATCCATGACACTCAAGAGATCGTTGACATGGCATCAAGTGTAGGCGATTACTATGACAAACTACATGTGTTGAATTGCTTCAAAGAAATCAATCCAAAGACAGTGAGTGAAAAAAGTCACATAAAAGCCATATGGATGGCGCTGCATGCCAGCTATGCATTGGAAGCATTTAGATTCATGGTGTCATTTGCCACAAGTTTGGCCATGGTAGAGAACAAGATCTTTATCGGCAATGGCAATATCATCAGCTTGATCTTACAGGACGAACTGTTGCACAAAGAATGGACCGCGTTCATGATCAATCAAGTGGTCAAAGAAGATCCACGCTTTGCCGAGGCCAAAGCAGAATGTGAAGCCGAAGTATACGAGTTATACATGGATGTGATCCGTGAGGAAAAAGCCTGGGCCGACTATTTGTTTAACCGTGGTCCAGTGATTGGACTCAATGCCAATATCCTTAAAGACTTTGTGGATTATACAGCAGTGGGTGCTCTCAAAGATATAGGAATTAAGTATCAATCATCGGCACCTAGGAGCACACCTATTCCATGGTTCAACAAACATTCGGATACTTCAAAGAAACAAACTGCACTGCAAGAGAATGAATCAACTAACTATGTTATCGGCGTGATGAGCGAAAGCCTCGACTACGATCAATTACCAAATCTTTAAGGAGAATACAATGAAAGCCATAGTATGGAGCAAAGACAATTGCACATTCTGCGACCAAGCCAAAGCTCTATTAGAGCAACGCAACATCGCATATGAAGAAAAGAAAATCGGATATGGGTTTACCCGAGAAGACTTGCTAGAAGCAGTACCCACAGCAAGAACAGTACCACAGATTTTTGTGAATAACAATCACGTTGGCGGATTCACAGAACTGAGAAAATACATTGAAGAAACCGCCGGCGGATACGGAGATTAAATGTTAATTGATAAAGGCGTCAGCGCAAACGAAGTGGTCACATTCAAACTCACATCAGGTGAGGAACTGGTGGCCAGACTCAATGAAGAAACTGCCACACACTACAAACTTTCAAAACCCATGGTCATTGCTATGGGCGCTAAAGGACCGGGACTTATGCCTTATTTGTTTACTGTGTCACCAGACAAAGATATCTCTTTGAGCAAAACCACAGTGACTGTGGCAGTGGCCAGCGATAAAGCATTTGCTGACCAGTACATGCAAAGCACTACCAATATCCAGTTGGTCTGACATTTTGCACCCATAAATAAAGCATGGGACATAGATTTGTGATCATGCGTGGCAACATCCTGGATGAGTATGATCTCTATGAAGATATCCCAGATGATTTCGATCATGTGATAGAGTTTCTTCCTGAAATACCCCCAGGTCCACACACCCAGGAACAGCATGAAGAAATTGATGGATGGAATGATAAATTTTTAAGACTTGTAAGGATTGAACGTGCCCGCAGCCGCTAGAAAAGGTGATCGAGGAATTCCACATTGCAGTGGATACACTATCGCTATGGGTAGCGAAGATGTTTTCATAAATGGCATTGCTGCGGCAAGACAAGGTGATAATTCAACTGCACACCAACTTCCTGGTAGTCCCACATGCCCGACTCATGCTCCCTCCATATCCAGAGGCAGCGAATCAGTGTTTGTGAATGGAAAGCCCCTGGCCAGAGTGGGCGACACGCTGACTGGATGTACTGCTGTGGCTCAAGGCAGTGAGGATGTTTTTGCAGAATAAATTATGGTAGTAAGTGTACTAACACCTTTACAAATGATTGCCGGCGCTACATTGAGCAACAATGGCGGTATAGGGCTGGCTAATACCTGGACGGCGGCGGTTGGCAGTTATACTGGTACCACCCTGATCTCGACTTATTTTTCCGCTGTGAGTGCTGCTTATTCTAATACTGCTGCCAACATCAGCGCCAGCACTTTAAGCAACTTGGTCACATTCTGTTCCGGCACTGTCCCGGCTCTGGCCGATAACACACCAGCAGCCTATTCCGGGTTAGGGACCAATGCATTATCAGGATTCACCGGTATAGTGACAGCACAAGGCAGTAGTTATCTTGGTAATGGAAATGTCACTGTGTTTGCACAAGTATTTTCTGCTGCCCAGGGTTATGTACTCACCACCAACGATTACATCAACACCAGTGTCAACAGCCAGACCTATCTTGGATCTACGTTCACCACAATGAACAGTTTGATCACTGGGAACCTCAGTGATGCTACTTTGGCCACAGGAACATTTGGTGCCGATCTTGCTCGACTCGGACAGTTGATTGATTTGAACAATTTAGGAAATTTTGGATCTCCTGCTGCATTGTTTAGACAGTTGGTTACACTGACAAATATCACCCCAGGGATCCGTACCGCATTGATACAGGCTGGGTTAACTGAAGCCAGCGTTGGTGATCTCACCAATCCTAGTATCAATGTTGATACCAATGTACAACGATTGGCCTACATTGGCATGCAGAATATCACAGGAACTGATCTAGAACAGGTGTTGGCCATATTTGGTGTGACCACCGCAAACATCACGACCATGGCAGACTTGTTGAATCCTGTAAAGATATTTCCCAACAGTTATCCTAGCCTCACAGTGAGAACTTACAATCAAGATGCCACATCGGTATTGAGAGCCATATATGATAATGACCAAGGTGTAGTAAATTCAAAATTGCTGATCTATTTGCCACAATATGTGTTGACTTTGGCCGGCCCAAATACCATCACATATGAGAGACTCAATAGAATCATACCTTCAGATCAAGCATTGGCCAACAAAGCCATACAGGTCAGTTTGCAACAAATTAAAAATATCAGCACCCTGTCATTGGCTCAATTGTCGGCAGCGTTTAGCAGTATGCAGACCACAAGGGATCTACCAGCAATATCTGCATTACAACAGGCAGTACCGGCGTCGGTGGCTGCATATTACAATAGTACCTATGCCACAGGAAGTGGGCCAAATGGTACATTGGTCATAACCGACCTGCTAGGAGCAGCAGTAGGCATACCATTTACCAGTGATCTCACCAATGTGACTACTACGATCAATTCAATGACCACAGCAGGTATACTTGGTACATTGACAGTGACCTATGTGCGAATGAAAGACACTGTGGATGGAGTTTATAATACAGGTGTAGGAAATACTGTGGACATACCGCCTGGTCCAGGAGCAGGAACATATGGCAATGTGGATTTGGCATTGAGTGCGTTAATCAGTAACGCTTCGTCCGAAGTATCCGGCATCCAAAGTTCTTATCCCACACAAAGTGCTAACCTAAATACCAACTTCACCGATATGGCCTCAAGTTTAAGTACCGAGAATACCAATCTATCTTTGGCCAGTATAGACATTCCTAATTTATTGACCACAGGGAGAGGGCCAATCATGAGTTTTGTGCAGAGTTTACCTAACTATGGTCTCAACACTCAAGCGAATGGCCCTAGTCAATTCCTTGAAACAGTAGCAGATCTCAACACACAAGGTGGTCAGGCCATAGTGGCCTGCTTGAGAGAAGGTAGGAATATTGCTGCATTGAGTGCAGTGAATGTAGGGGTGGATACCAACATACCGGCCACTCCGGCCACGGTTCCACCACAGGCAAATCTGATTCCTTCAACCTATTCTGACGCAGAAGCAGCCAAATTAGTCGTAAAATAGTCTGGTTATTGTGGTGGCACATAAATATTCTTAGCAGCGCCAACGGGGAGTTGACGCCGGATTACCAAAGACGCTTGACATGTAAATGTCTTTACTATAGTATAACTATAGAACGCCATCCGTGAGATCGTTCTGATCTAGCTACTTTATTAACAAGGAAAAACTTCATGAAGAAATATGCTTTACTCTTGGCCCTAGCATTGGCCGCAGGTGCTGCCGCAGCACAAACCGCTCCTAAACTGGACATTTATGGAAAAGTTCAGATGTGGGAAGAATCATACAAACTTGGTACAGCTAATTCTTATACCAAATTAACCAATGATTCCAGTCGTATTGGTTTCAAACTCGCTGACGATATAGGTGATGGTCTTACCGCCGGATTCCAACTGGAAACTGGTGTGTCCATGGACGCTCCTGCTGCTACCACATTGGGTGATCGTATCAGTATCCTGTCACTGAGTCTGAAGGATGTGGGCACCCTGGGTGTGGGCCGTCACAAGCATTCTGCACAAGTATTGCTGGACGACTTTGCTATCTGGCCAACCAGCTATGCATGGCAAGCTGATACCACACACTCTGCACAAGGTGTGCGTATCCAGAACGCCATGTTCTTCAAGACTGCTCCTGTGGCAGGATTCACTGCTCGTTATGAGTTCGCCAACGCCGAAGCTGCTAATACCAACAATGTACAAAGTGCTGGGTTGAACTATGAACACGGTCCGTTCTCTGCTGGTGTAGCATACTACAACAATGCGGACAGTACCAGTACAACCAACAGCGTTGGTGCCAAATACAAATTTGGTTCAGGATTCACCATCAGCGGTATCTATTCCGATGACAAGGTATCCAGCGTGAGCACAACTGCTTCTACCATTGGTGTGAGCCAGACATTTGGAAAAGCAACTGTGTTGGCCAGCTATGGTAAGATCAACACCGGTGACACTGCCAGTGCGGTTGGTGTATCATACGCCATGAACAAAGCATTGACTTTCCATGCTCGTGCAGGTTTCATTGACGCTACTACAGACATCACTCAATATGGTGTAGGCGCACAGTACAACTTCTAATCAGTTTCACTGATCACAAAGAACCCACCATTGGTGGGTTTTTTTGTTTAAATACATCATGAAGATTAAATTTTTTACCAATTCTCCGGCTACCTCAAGGTGGGGACACGGAGGATATTATATCAATCCTTCAATTTATTATTTGAGACATTGGTATAACTTGTATGGTAAGGGACAGATCGAATGGCTTATGCCTGAATTTTTTTTAGTCGATAGTCTAGAGCAATCTATAGCAGATTGTCAAGAACAAAAGCCCGATGTGATAGGGCTCGGTGTTTATACCTGGAATGCCCAATATCAATATTCATTGGCCGAGAAGATCAAAGCTGCATTGCCCAACAGCGTGATTGTAGCCGGTGGTCCTGAACTTACTGCTCACACAACGCCAGGCTTTTTTGACAAACATCCTTATGTTGATTATGTAGTGTATGGTGATGGTGAGCGGCCTTTTCAACAGATCATCGATCATAAACTAGGGCTTGTTGAATCCACACAGTTTGTTAATATCGTGGAAAACATTAACAACACAGAGAAGATCCATCCATACGAAATGTTGAAAGATCCTCTCTACTACAGTATCAGTGCTTATACATCTCAAAAAGAATTTGTTGAGGCCAGTATCGATCACAGTAAACTCAAATTAGGGTTGGACGCTAAATTCAGTATGGGTGTAGAATTTGCCCGAGGATGCATGTATAAATGTACATTCTGTGATTGGTCGCAGAATCTTACCAAGAAAGTAGTTCGGCACACACACGGATGGAAAGAAGATATCGATTACTTCCACGAGCTAGATTTGATCATAAGCGAAACGGATGCCAATTTTGGTCAATGGGATGATGATATAAAAGCATTTGACTACGCATTGTCTCTGTACGATCCAGGCCGACACTTTAAATTTAAAGTTAGCAACACCAGTAAATTAAAAAAAGATGCCACGGAATATTTTATACGCCGAAGCGTGGAAGTATATGGGGATAGCAATACTTGCGTGAGTCTTCAAGATATTGATGAAACTGTATTAAAAAACATTGATCGGCCTAGCCTGAGTTGGGAATCACATAAAACTTTGTTACAAAGTCTTCGCACCAACATGCCCACACAAGTCATTCCTACATCGTTTGTTTTGGGATTGCCAGGCCAAAGTGTTGAATCTTTCAAAGACATGTTGGCCAAGGTCATATCTGCAGGTAGTGATAAAATATTATTAAGCCATTGGGTCATGTTACCTAATAGTCCGGCTGCAGATCCATTCTATCAAAAACTACATAAACTCAAGATAACCGATGTATGGATCATAAAAGAAGACTTCGATATAGATGTCAATGACATTGAAGAGATCTATGCCGACATTTCCGGACCAGGAAAAATGATACACAAGATGATAAGTGGACGGTATGTCACTGCCAATCGAGACATGCAATACTATGATTTTCTTTTGGTTGCAGCAGCAACTAGAGAAATAAATCACATGCCTCAACGGCTGTTAATAAATCGAAGTGAATGTCAGATGAGAAAAATATTAGATATTGTATTTTCTAACGCTAAACGGCAAGTGGACAGTCAGATGAAATTTCAACAACCACTAATTGATAGATATGGGTTTATTGTGCATGGTCAATATCTCAACAAACGCTGGTATAGTTGGACTGATTTTTAATAGTGTTGTAAAAAAACAACAACAAAAGTTGCAAAAATTCGCAACTTTTTTTTGAAAAAACCGTTGACCGGTATTGCTCGAACTGCTATAATATGGACATACGCAACGAGGAGCACGAGATGTTTTTATTAGGTTTGCTAGTTGGGATCGTAGTTGGTGCCTATCTGGCCCTTGTTGTAATCGTACACACTCACTATTTAGGGTAATCAAAAATGAGCAAGATGTCAGATCTGTACATGGAAGTCGAACTGATGTTGGCAGAGGGCGAAAACCCTGTTCGCATAGCTCGTCGCTTGGGCATCCCGTTGAGCATGGTATATGATGTGCTGGAAAGCATGCCAGCAGAAGACGAAATCGCAACTGAAGTTGGTAAAATCGGTTGACCGGTATTGCTCGAACTGCTATAATACACACATACACAGCAACAAACAGGAGTTCCAAATGCAAGTTACCATTAACGTCCCAAAGAACATCATAAACAACATCAAACAATCTGCCGAGATTTACGGCGGTGTGACCCCCACAGATGCTCAAATCAAAGAGTTCTTGCAATGGCATGTGCTGGGCATCTACACTGACTTCCACGGGGAAGACCTGGAACACATTGCAGCTGAAAACTTTAATTGAACTACATCGCAGCAAGGAGCATCCGATGCAAATCGCAAAAGTGCAAGTTGGTGAGCAACATGGCAAATACAGCAAGACCCGTATCTATGTTCACCCGCAAGGCGAGTCGCTGTTGGAGAATCTGTCCAACCGCAAGGCTCGCCCACACACCGTCTACCGCAAAGAAGTGCTGCCTAAACTGTTCACGCAGTTGGGGTGGAATCCGGATACCAAAGTCAAGTGGAGCCAATACGCTGGTTGCTCTTGCCCTTGCTCGCCCGGGTTTGTGGTAGACAATGTTTACGGTCGCAACATCTGGGTTGATGTGGTTGACCAGTAACCGTTTTTCGTTTACAATACATTTCATTCGTTAACTTTAGGAGGCTTTATGCTTTTTACTTTCGCTGGTACTTCCGTTCTCAAAGGTGATGTCAAGGTTCGTTTTGCTAACTCTGACGCTCGTGCTAAACAACTGGCCAAACTGGGTGACACTGCCATCAACATCGTTGAACTGCCGTCTGCAATGGACAAGGCAGGTGCTGTGGCACATCTGTTGACCCTGCCTGCTTTCGCTGATGTGCAGGACGCACTCCGCGCAGAGGTGGCTCCTCGAGCCAAAGCCAAGCCCGCTCGCACTTTGAAGGTGCGTGTTTCCAAAGTCAAAGTCAAGGCAGTGAAATCCAAGGCTGTGAAAGCACCTGTGGAAGTCACTGAAGCAGAAGTGGATGCACTGATGCAGGCTGCTTACGGCACCAAGTAAACATCATGGCAGGCTGGAGCACAATCAAAAAGATCCGAGAGCTCGAGGACCGAGCACTCATACTGGGCATGAAGTTTGCTCCTTACAGGCACGATGATTATGATGCGGACAATGTAGCATTGGTACCCTGGGGGCAAGACTCATTGCCCATTTACACTCGTGATGCTATTTTGTTTGCCGGCTCACTTGAAGGCGCTGATCAGTTTATGCAAGGTATCGTGTGGGCAAGACATTACGATCGCATGGTTGTTGATCGAAACATTGACACCAAGCGAGGCCGCAAAGAACAAGACGAGCGTAATCGCCAGTTATTGAAAACATTGAAAGATGGCGTAGTGACAAGCAAGGATGATGAATAATGGGATTAGACATGTATGCGTATGTGGCTGCCCGGGCTGGTGCCCAAGCAGAATTCAGTAAAGAAGCGGTGTGGGACAAAGAAAAGGGTGCAATGGTAAATCCCAGTGTGACCGAGCCACGCGAGATCGCTTATTGGCGCAAGCATCCTAACCTGCATGGCTGGATGCATCGTCTATGGGAATCCAAGGGCAATTCGGGCGACTTCAACGGCGACGAACTGGAACTCACCTGGGACGACCTTGAACAGTTGGAACAGGATATCCGCGACAAGAATCTACCAGACACCTCGGGGTTCTTTTTCGGCAACGATGCTGACGATCATTATCGAGAACACGATTTGAAATTCGTGCGCGAAGCCAAGGCTGAAGCGTTCTTGGGTCTTAAAGTTTTCTACAACAGCTCATGGTAACAAAAGTCTATTACGAAAAGGTCGGTGGCAGATATAAACCTGTGAGCGAATACGATAGTGACTTGATCGATAGTTTCGGCAAAGGCAGCCATCTCGTGATATGCTATCCAGGTGGGCAGAGTCGCAGATACAACATCGATCCTGATTATGCTGCCTTGATTGCGGCCGCTCGTGTGGCCGAGGATGCTATGATTCAAGCCATGCAAAAGGCCAGTGAAATGAAACCCAAGCAAACTCCTATCACACTGGGCCAACAACGAGCATGGAAGAAGTTGGCCCGAGAGTTTGGTGATGAACTTGCCACATTGAATGGAGCCAGTTCCTGGTAGATCGCCCAAGCAGGCTTGAAGGCATTGGAACAAGAAGCCGCCAACCTATTGACCAATGAGGCAGTGAAAGCAGCCTACGACCAGTTCCTGTTTGTATGTGCATTGACCAAGCAACAACGGAAGTAAATATGACAAATGAATTCACATACGACATTGATGATCCACGCTATGAGGGCACCATGTCGTCTGGCTGGATAACGGAACTGGCTGAATCCGACAGCCGCATCCACAAGGAAAAGGTTATTGAAAAAGCCTTGATGGCCGCAAAACTTGGCAGTGCCGATGCACAGGCTTTTTTGTTCAACTGCTATCAAGCCTACAATCCCTTCTATACCTTCCATGTAAAGCAACTGTCCGAGACCACAGGACTCACGGGTCGTGCCAATCCGTGGCCCAGGTTCTGGGGCCTGTTGGAAGCACTACGCACTCGCAGCACCAGTGGCCATGCAGCCAGAGACATGATCAAGAGCATCAGCGAAGAGTTCGACAGCGATGAGTGGAACTTGGTATGTGTGCCAGTGATCCGCAAAGACCTTCGCTGTGGCATCACAGACAAAACTCTGAACAAGGTGTTAGGAAAAACACAATATCGCATTCCGGTGTTCTCATGCCAGTTGGCACAGGACTCAACTGATCGTCCGGCCAAGATGAAAGGCATCAAACGCCTGGAAGTCAAACTGGATGGTGTGCGGGTGTTGGCAGTGGTCACTCCCGTCAGCGTGACCTTGTACAGCCGCAACGGCAAAGAGTTTGGGAACTTTCCACACATCGCAGATGCGTTGATGAAGGTGGCCAACGGAATCGACAAGGCTGCCCTGGGACCAAATGGGGTGGTGTTGGATGGCGAGATCGTGGGCGAGAGTTTCCAGAAACTCATGCGTCAAGCACATCGCAAGAACGATGCTCAAACCGAAGGCATGGTATATCATGTGTTTGATCTGATCCCGTTGGCTGAGTTCAAAGAAGGGCATTGTAATACCCGCCAGAGCCGACGCTTGGAGTGGGTGGAGAATCTGCGAAACAGATTTGACAAGACTGATTGTTTGCGTGTGATGTCCGGGCATGAAGTGGATCTGGACACAGCAGAGGGCCATGATCAGATGAATCGTTATGCCCAAGACGCTGTGAAGAACGGATTCGAAGGCATCATGATCAAGAATCTGGATGCACCTTACGAGTGCAAGCGATCGGACTTCTGGATGAAATGGAAGCCCACCATAACAGTTGATCTCAATATCGTGGGGTTTGAACAAGGAACTGGTCGCAATAGTGACCGCTTGGGTGCTATAATCTGTGAAGGAGTAGACAATGAACGAAACATCAGAGTCAATGTTGGTAGCGGTTTTAGCGACGATGATCGCCAGCGGTATTGGGATTCACGCGATACATTGCTTGACCATGTGGTTGAAGTCGAAGCTGACGCAGTCACGCAAAACCAAGACGGAACCTACAGTTTGAGGTTTCCTCGATTTGTGCGATTCCGAGGATTTGAAGCAAACGAAAAGATGTAAATGATCGCATTGGATTTTGCACCAGGGTTGCACGGACATTTTTTAGAATATGTAATCAATCACTATGTTTTTCGCGGTGTTAAACTTGATAGCATATTCCTATCTTCGGGTGCAGTAGACAGAATAAACATGTATACAGAATATCAGAATAGCAAAGCAGTCCACTGCGGTCATTACTCATCGTTTGAGTATCCATGGGATACAGGAACTGAGCAAGTTATTTTTATTCGGCACGATCCAGGATTAGATTTTGTGTTATTGACTAATATTTATTATCGATGCCATCCCGATGCCGCTCATCAATATGACTTCGATGCTGAAAAAATAAAACAATACCATCGTGATGTTATGCTATCAGATGCAACCGAAGAGTGGCAGTTGAAGAGCAACTGGTTTGCCAAATTAAGTGAGCGTGATTTTGATCACACAACCTGCTATCCGCAAACAGATCTTCCGGTGTTTGAGTTTGATTTTGCTTGTTTTTTTGATTTTGTGAAATTTATCAAAGAACTGCAACAGATCAGTGAATTCGTAAACTTGACTTTTGTTTATGATTCTTCACTGTATGATCTATGGGAAGAATTTTTAAGCAGGAATCAAGGGTATAAACTATATACAGAAGCAAACAATATAGTGGCTCATGCATGTGCTGATCGTCCCTGTGTTATACCAAATGATTGGAAATTACATGCTTACCTCAACTATGCGATGAGCAAGAGTTTTAGATTGTGTGATGGCGTTTTGCATTCCGATCAACCATACCCCACGGATGCCCGTGAGTTATATAAAATCATCACACAGCATCTAGCAGAATTTGATAATCGCTTTTGAAGCAGGAGAAAAACCGTGACATATAAAACCATTTACACAGAAGTTGAAGTTGATGTCGACATGTCGGAGTTCGAAACCGACGACCTGATCGAAGAGTTGGAGAACCGTGGCGTAGGCTATAACACCAAGGGTGTGGATGCTGATGAGATGCGACTGTTGCTGGAATCAATCTGGCACAAGCGTCGACTGGGCAACCACGATTACCAGCAAGAACTGGATCGATTAATCTACGGCGTGTTGGGCAAGATCATATGACATACTTGCTATGGCTTATGGCCCTGGCAGGATGGGGCTGGTTGGTGTTTGGCGCTCACATGACC
>Ga0214919_10005560_pt1 | contig 17788 bp, 21 predicted proteins | sample LL1503_MetaG_FD_177994 | JGI IMG/M metagenome (GOLD analysis project Ga0214919, IMG submission 177994) | Freshwater microbial communities from Lake Lanier, Atlanta, Georgia, United States - LL-1503 | ecosystem: Environmental > Aquatic > Freshwater > Lake | place: USA: Georgia | collected...
TGTTTGGTCAACGCATCAACCTTTCAACTCGTGCCGACCTCACACTTGGTGCACCTGGCTCAAAAGTGATTGTCGATCTCAAGTCTGGTCGCATCCAAGCAAGCCACCGTGAAGAGCTGCGCTTTTACGCACTCGTTGAAGCCATGCGCACTGGTCAAGCACCACGACGACTTGCCACGTACTCTCTTGTTACAGCACGCGCCGAAGTTGAAGATGTAACCGAAGGCGTATTGCAAGCAGCGGTGCGCAAAACCATTGACGGCATTCATCTCCTATTCGAACTGCAACGCGAACGCCGCGAGCCAACAACACGTCTCGGCACATCATGTTTGTGGTGTCCCCTTGCAACATCGTGCGCTCCTGGCATTAAATACTTAGCCCAGCGCGACGATCCAGATGCAGCGCTCGATTACTAAAACACATTCAAACTTCAGTTCGTGTCTTGCCCCATCAGCGCCACCGGTACACCAAGACCCAACGAGCTTCTAAAAGTTGCAATCAAACTCCCTGCCTGCACAGCAGGTTTCGGAATACTCAGCACGTCTGGGCCTACATGGTTTGCAACTTCATAAATATCTTTGACGTTTAATACAAAACCCCACAATGACGCCGGCCCCGGATGCATCGATGGCGCAGTAACAATTTCGACAACAACACTTCCCAGCCGATGAAAACCTTGCTGCACATTGTTGCCCGCATCTCGCACACGCTTGAGTGGCGCACCAGTAGCCGCAATCAATGCATCTGATGTGCGCATCAAATCTGGCGTATTGATCACCACGTGGTCCACCCCGATCACACCCAAATCAAAATCCGCTTGAGGATAAGCAGTCCTAAGCAATTGATCACTCTCATGAGCAGTCACAACGCCATCAATGCTCAACACCGAGACGTCTGCTCCATGCAGAACCCAAGAATGCAATCCGGGTTCAAGCGAAGTATCCAAGCGCAACGCAACGTCACCGAGGACAGCACAATTGCTTGCGTCAAATGCGATTCCGATGAGGGCCCAATTTTGAGCCCCTCCACCAACAACTAGTTCACTAATTCGTGCCTGATCAGAAAGAGGCACAACAGAAACTTTTGTTTAGCCGCGACCCATGTTTGGACGCTTGCCGTGGTTGGCCTTTGAGCGGCGCATACGCGCTTTTTTCTTCTTTGTTTTCTTCGACATAGTTCCGACACGCTATCGGCAGACTCGGCTAATCACGCCTTTAGCCCTTGACGACCCAGCGTGCCCTGCCGTCATCATATGAAATTCCGTTCGCCCGAGTCTTGGAACAGGTCACCACAGTTGGCACAGATTTACCCGAATATGTGTACGCACCCTTTGAGCCTTCTGGTGAACACCACCTCCCCGGTCGATAAAAATCATTCTCTTGAGTACCGCCCACGCTTGTTGCCGACCCTGTTGAAGTTGCCGTAGGCGAAGTCGCAGTAGGTGACGTGAGCATCGTGCCCATCAGTGGCGCTTCGGACCACGGCGCAATCACTAATCCTGCGCACGACGAATTGAGCAGGTTCTTGATTCGTCCCCACTCACTTTGATCCATCGACAAATTCCATCGAGCTTTTACCGAGATCCAATTCCCGAGATACGTGCACACATACGACTTCAGGGGCGGAACCCAATTTGACGGATCCTTGTCACTCTTTTGTTGGTTCACATTGTCGGTCACGGCCAGCAGTGTGCGGCGGTCTGTTGTGTCGTTGGCATAGGCCTTTCGTGTGGCACTCGACCATGCCCAAGCTCCAGAGTCCCACGCTTCTTTTAACGCAACAACATGATCGATGTCAATGTCGGTTGGGTCAGACCACCGCGCACCGTCATAGGGCGAAACCCAGTCGCCAGCAATCACTTTGCACTTATAAGGGTCTACTTGAGGCAATGTCACACTTTCGCGTTTGAGTACCTGTTCACGTGCATCACATCCATCACCGTCAATATCTCTCCAGTGTTCAAATAATGCGCGCACGTACCCAGCAGGACGCTCATTCTCAACTCGAATATTTTGCAGTAATCCAATTGCGGTTCCACCGCCCACTCGCGACATGCCCGACGCATTTGTGCGTGCAGATGAGTCCCCAACAATTGTTGCGCCAATTGAAATAGTCACCACAAGTGCCGCACCGTTTGCGACAATGCGCCATTTCATTTGTTTATCGTACCGAAATTGGGTCTTTGGTTTTGCCGGCGGCAATGCCGCCTACTAACTCTCCGTCATCAATCTCAATAAAGATGCACTCGCCCGGACACACTTCGGCGGCTTGCACTACAGCAAGGTGATTGCGTTGCTCCACACTTGCGAGGCTTCCCGAACTACCTGGGTCATTGAGCGCCACTCCGCGTTCGGCTACGTAGGCAATGCCGTCCTCGAGCTGCACAAATGCGTCTGGACAGTGGTCGACACACAGTCCGTCACCTGTACAAAGGTCTTGATCAATCCAAACTCGCACGACTTAAACGATAGAGGCAACGAGCAGGGCGAGAAGGCCCGCGTTTCGGGTGACATTCGACCAACCGATCGGGCGAGTCGACCGAAAACTAAAACACGCGCACGGTGGGCGCTCTCCTGCTGCAAGCCGAGCAACAAGCAGCATCGTAAATGAACTCAACAGAATGATCGCCGCAATTCGCACCGACATTTCTTGAAGACCTGCAATCAATAATCCACCCACTATCAATTCGATATAGGGCACCATCGGCACGAAGGGTTGAGCAATTCTTGGTGGTCGAAGTTGCTTTGCCTGCACAAGCCACTCAATGCCGGCCAACAATTTTTGAATTCCTGCAAAAATGAAAACTACGCCAACAACCGAGGCGCACGCCCAAGCAAAATTAGATTCCATGTATTGCCACACCACCAACTTTGCCTTTATAAAAAATCATGGCATCGTGTGTAACTTCGGTTGTGTGCAACGACGTCACATGAGCGAGCACAAATCGATGATCCCCTGCTGGCGTCACCGATTCAACGGTGCAGTCGATTGATGCGAGGATGCCGGACAAAATCGGCATGCCATTCGAAGATTTCTGCCAGTCAAGTCCATCAAAACGATTTGCCGCCCCGTCGACAGGATCTTTGGCGAATCTCCAACACAATTCGGTTTGAGCATCGCTCAATACATTCGCGCAAAACAAAGTGCCCCTCGAGATATCTGGCCAACTGCGCGATTTTCCAATAAAGAATCCGACATACGGCGGATCAAGTGACACCGATACAAATGAACCAATCGTCACGCCAATCGGTTGTGCCTGAGCGTCCAATCCAGTCACGATTACAACGCCGGTTGGTAAGTGCCCAAGCACTTGTCTAAATCTGGCGCTATCAAAGTTCGCTGTCATATAAATGATGTTACTCAACTATGGTTTGGCAATGGCCTCACCAATTTCGTCGAGCACCGTCACTGCCAATTCAATTGACTTCGCTTACCTCGAATGCGGAACTGGACCACTCGCATTGTGCATGCATGGCTATCCAGACTCTGCACACACGTGGCGACACTTGTTGCCGGCACTTGCCGATGCGGGATTTCATGCAGTTGCTCCATTTATGCGTGGGTATGCACCAACAAGCATTGCACCAAATGGTGCTTACCAAACTGCCGCACTCAGCACTGATGCAAACGCGCTGCACGCAGCACTCGGTGGTTCGCAGGATGCCGTAATCATTGGGCATGACTGGGGCGCACCAGCCGTCTATGGCGCAGCAATCATCGCTCCCGATAATTGGAAATGTGTTGTTGGCATGGCAGTACCCCCGTGGGGCGCAATGGGTGCAGCGTTCATGGGCAACCTCGCGCAATTACAACGCAGTTGGTACATGTTTTTCTTTCAACACGCGTTGAGCGATTTCTTGGTATCTGCCAACAACTTCGCATTCATCGACATGTTGTGGGCTCAGTGGTCACCTGGTTTCGATGCCGCAACCGATCTTGCTCACGTCAAAGCATGCCTCACCGATCCTGCCAACTTGCAGGCTGCACTTGGTTACTATCGCGCAACTCTCGGTGCGGGTTATCGCGACCCTGCACTTAACGAAGCACAAACTCTTGCCCAGTCCGAGACTCCCACACAACCTGTTTTATATCTACACGGCAGCAACGACGGCTGCATCGGCACCGAAGTTGCCGCGCACGCAGCAAGTGTTGCGCCATCAAATGCACGCGTCGAAATTGTTGAGAACGCCGGACACTTCATGCAACTCGAGCAGCCTGCAGTAGTCAACAAATTGATTATTGAATGGATCACCAAAAATGCCTAGCGCTGGCGCAGAAACCGGGCTGCCTGACGGTGTGCATGTAATCGTAAAGCGCGACTGTGCAACATGCGTGATGGTTGCTCCGCTGTTGACACAACTGCAATCGTCACATGGCATCACGATTTATTCTCAAGACGATGCATCGTTTCCAGATGGTGCAAAGGTCATTCACGATGCAGACTTGGCATTCAGTTGGCACAACAGCATCGAAACAGTGCCAACAGTTATCAAAGTTGTCAATGGCGCAGAAACCGAGCGCATAGTTGGCTGGCTACAAAACGAATGGGTTCACATGTTTGATTTACCAAACATCGGTGATGGACTTCCTGCTTATCGACCTGGTTGTGGATCACTCAGTGTTGATCCCGACAAAGTAGACGCACTGCGCGCCAAATTTGAGGGCTCATCACTTGTTTCGCGCAGAATTGAAATTGCTTCACTCGAAGACGAGATGGAAGCGCTTTTTGCCCGCGGCTGGACGGATGGTTTGCCAGTGGTGCCTCCAACGCAAGAACGCGTGATGCGCATGCTGAGCGGTACTTCACTCGCACCATCCGACATTGTTGCAATTGCCCCGCCCGATTTGGTTGAACTCACCGTCGAAAAAATTGCGATCAATGCGGTCATGGCAGGCTGCCTGCCCGAATATCTTCCATGGGTGATTGCAGCACTAAAGGCAGTGTGTACCGACGAGTTCAATATGCACGGCGTGCTGGCTACCACGATGCCGGTTGGCCCAGTGATTGTGTGCAGCGGACCAGGCTCGCGGGCAATTGGAATGAATAGCGGTGTCAACGTGCTCGGCCAAGGCAATCGCGCCAACATGACCATCGGTCGCGCAGTGCAACTCACTATCCGCAATGTTGGTGGCGGTCGTCCGGGCGAAATCGATCGTGCTGCGCACGGCATGCCCGGCAAACTCAGTTTCTGTTTTGCTGAAGATGAGATTGGCTCACCATGGACTTCACTTGCAGTTGCTCGCGGTGTTGCTCCAGAAACCGATGCAGTAACAGTGTTTGCAGGAGAAGGTCCGCGCTGCGTCACCGACCAACTTGCGCGTGACCCAGAACAACTTGTGACTTCGCTTGCCGCCACCCTGCTCACTGTCGAGCATCCAAAACTTCCTCTTGCTTATGACGCCATGCTCGTCGTTGGTCCTGAGCACGCACGAGTGTTCGGCGATGCAGGTTGGAGCCGCGAGCGCGTTATTGAAGAACTCCATGCGCGCCTGCAACTCAAAGGAACTGACATCGTTCGTGGCAGTCACGGAATGGCCGAAGGCGTGCTGCAAAAGTACGAACAACTCACCGTGTCGAAGTTTCGACCAAATGGAATCTTGCTTGTTCATGCTGGCGGAGGCGCAGGATTGTTCTCGGAGATCATTGGTGGCTGGGCCAGTGGCGCCGTCGGCTCCGAACCCGTCACGCAACTCGTTACTAATGTGGGTACACGATGATAAATGTAAGCCCTGCACGATATGTACTCGACCCAACAAGCGAACTAAATCCATCACAGCGCCAAATACTTGCGCGACCAACCTCGCTCGAAGGCCTTACTGTCGGTCTGCTCGACATCTCTAAAGCCCGTGGAGATGTGTTTCTCGATCAGTTAGAGCGCAGACTCATCGGTGTTGGCGCAACTGTCAAACGATTTCGCAAGCCAACCTTTACCAAACCCGCGCCTGTCGACTTGCGCCACGAGATTGCCATTACTTGCAACGTTGTTATCGAAGCACTCGCCGATTGAGGCAGTTGCACGTCGTGCAGTGTGCACGACATCGTTGATCTAGAAACTCGCGGTATTCCGTCGATGTTCATTGCTTCGTCCGAGTTTCGTCAAGCAGCCATCGCCCAATCTGTTGCACTTGGCATGCCAGACGTGCAGCGCATGTTTGTTCCCCACCCCATTCAAGACCGCACCGATGCCGAGATGGCCGACTATGCCGATCAGGCGTTTGAAGAAATACTTGGCATGATCACGGCTGTTGATACCACCCGTTAACTTGCGCAATCAGTCCATCTTCTAAAAGACTTTGCACGATCACATCACTGCGTTCTTGGTATTCCGTTATCCCCATCACCTTCGCGGCATCAGAGATACGCACTGCACCCGAAACCAATGCTTTCATTAATTTGCCGCGCGCCTGACGATCAGATCCTTCGAAGCGCGATTGAGGTTTACTCGTGCCTGCAGTTGCGGGTGCTGGATCATCGCCACCAAGTTTCCTCCAGCTGCAGTGGTTATTGATGATGCAACTCGCACATTTCGGCGCACGGGCACTACACACCGTTGCGCCAAAGTCCATCATCACCTGATTCCATTCCCATCCAAGACCTTCAGGCACGATGGCATCGGCAATCAACTGCACTTCTTTTTTTCCAAGCACTTTGTTTTGTACACGAGCAAGCACACGAGCCACGTTCGTATCCACTACGCCAACGTCGGCATGATCAGCAAATGCCATCACTGCTCGCGCTGTGTAGTCGCCAACACCGGGCAGAGCGACAAGTTCTTCAAGCGTTGCAGGAACTTCGCCGTTATGGCGTAACACCATTACTTTTGCTGCTTCGTGCAGATTGCGACAGCGTCGCGGGTAGCCAAGGCCTTGCCAAATTTCTAACAACTCGCCCAGCGATGCACCCGCACATATTGCTGGCGTTGGAAACTGCTCGAGAAACAAATTGAACTTGGGCACCACACGATGCACTTGAGTTTGTTGCGACATCACTTCACTCACCAGCACATGCCAGCGGTTATTGGTTTGCCTCCAGGGAAAGTCGCGTAGCTGTGGAAGCCCCCAACCTAAAAGCGGATCGACGATTTCAACGATTTCGACGATTGCGTTTATTGACCCCACACGTCATGACCATCGTAAGGGCGATTGCGAGTTGGAAGTGCTGACCGTTTCCACACCATCACTCGGCGACGGAAATAGCACACCTCTTTACCATCTTGATTGAAGCCTTTGGTTTCGACAGTCACTACACCGCGATCAATCTTTGACTTCGACTCCTGCACATCGAGCACGCGGGTTTCTGCATGGATGGTGTCTCCATGAAATGTTGGAAATTTGTGTTGCAAAGTTTCTACTTCAAGATTGGCGATCGCTGCACCGCTTACATCGGGCACGCTCATGCCAAGCACCAACGAATACACCAAGTTGCCTACAACAACATTGCGACCCTGCACACTTTGCTCGGCAAACCAATCATTGGTATGCAATGGATGATGATTCATCGTGATCATGCAAAACAAATGATTGTCTGCTTCGGTGATGGTCTTGCCCGGCCAGTGACGATATACATCGCCGACAATGAAATCTTCCAAACATCTGCCAAATGGGCGCTCGTGCGTTGTCATATCAGTAAACGCTACCTATTTTTATCCATGACACGAGAACTGGCATGTCTCATATCGGCGTGTCATCGGCATCAGTTGAATATGAGCCCTTAAAGTCAGGCAAGGGAAACTGACCCGTTCTGTCGCGTGGCGCGTAGTGCTCAGCCCAGTTGTACTTGTTGCTCGGATGCTCTGTTGCATCCACCGCCACCCTGCGAAACGATTTCAGTTTTTCACTGCGATCAATGGCCCATGGCCCAACACGCAAACTTAAGTACACAATTGCACCGACAATAAGTGGCATCCAATATTGCGCAATGCGATAGCTCAATACACCAACCGTCGCAACGCTTCGCGTTAAACCAAAGCCAACGAGTGTTGGAATATAAATACCCTCGACAATGCCGAGACCGCCTGGCGTGATGGGCACCACGGCCATGATGTTGGCAAGACCGAATGCAACGATCAGTCCGCGCAAGTCAACATGAGCGCCGAATGCAAGCAGAAATACCCAAAGCGCCGCCATGTCGAGCAACCAATTGAGAAGCGCCCACACAAACACTCGTTCTTTCAGTCCTGGCTCGCGCGCCAAACCTTGCAAACGAAAACCCAATTGACGCAACACGTCGGCTGCATTGTCTGGGTCTGTTCGCAACTTGACAGCAAACCATTTGATCGTGCGCTCAGCACGTCCTTGCCCATCAATCAACCCAACGACAAGTCCTGTTGCCACCAACATCAAAATCACTCCAACAAGAGCAGCAGACCCGTAGGCGGCATTGACACCGCGTCCAGGAATAGATGCAATGAGTCCAACCCACAAAATGAGATTGAGCACTACAGCCGAACCGAGACCTGCAGTTGCAAGTGCAAACCCAGCGTCAGGTCCGGGCACGCCCGAACTGGTAAGCAGCTTGAAACCAAGTGCGCTGCTCGCTGCGCTGCCAGCAGGCAATACTTCGCTCACCGACTTGGTGCTCAACTGAATACGAAAGAGTCTCCAGATTGAAATTGAGTGACGAGAATCACCGAGAGCGGCGTGCGTCAGCAGCGAGTATGCAAAAAGTGCGGAAAACTCAAGGCCAAGCCCCAATACCAACAGACTTGGTCGAACCTTGGAAAGTTCCGAAAACGCTTTTCCAAAGCCTGGTATGAGCGGCAGAACAAAGAAGTAGATAATGATCGCAAAAATCACCCACTTCAGGGCCACGAGGGTCGACTTGAGTCCACTCGGGATTGCCATATATAAATCGTAGGTGCTGAGCCAACCCGAGTTGCGCCTCGGGGGCGAAATGTAACTAGCGTTTAGCGCATGTCATTTACTAGCGACCTCGCCCAAGCGGCGCAAGCAATCGAAAAAGCCAAAAAAGTTGTCGACACCGGTGTCGCACATCTTGCATCTTCTGGCGGTCCCGATGTTCACCAACAACTTGCTTACGATCTTGCCCACTCTGCATCTGCCGTCGAGACTGCCCGCTCAATGCTTGACTACGGATCGAAAGGTGAGACCGAAGCTCTTCTCACGTGTGCGTTTACTGCCGACATGATTTTTGAAGTTTCGTCAAGACTCCTGGGCAGAGAACACTTGTGGGGTCTTGAGCCACACCCACTTGAAGGTGCGTACGATTTCATGGCAACGTTTCGTGATCCTCTATTTGTCGCATCACTTGCCGAAAAATCTGGACCACGTCATCTCGATGATGACTTTGAAATGGTTCAAGACACCTTCCGAAGTTTTGCCAACAAAGTCATCGCGCCACGCGCCGAGCATGTGCATCGCTTCAACGAAGATGTTCCTGAAGAAATAATTGCAGGACTCGCAGACCTCGGCGCATTTGGTCTTTCAGTTCCTGCAGAATACGGCGGCTTCTCCGAAGGTGGAGATGGCGAATATATGGCCAACTGCATTGCAACCGAAGAGTTGTCACGCGCATCATTGGGCATTGGTGGATCACTCATCACACGCCCCGAGATCCTCACTCGCGCACTTGTCAACGGCGGCACCGAAGCACAAAAACAATATTGGCTTCCAAAACTCGCAACCGCCGAAGTAATGGCCGCTGTTGCAGTGACCGAACCCGACTATGGCAGCGACGTCGCAAATATCAAAGTCACGGCCGTTAAAGCAGACAACGAAAAGGGTGAAGCCGGCTACGTCATCAACGGTGTCAAAACTTGGTGCACATTTGCCGCTCGCGCCAACGTACTGATGCTCCTCGCGCGCACAGACGCAGATCGCACCAAGACCCACCGAGGCCTCAGCGTGTTGATCGTGCCAAAACCGCTTGGTGACGCACACGGTTTCATGTTTGATCAGCCAGGTGGCGGCAAAATGGAAGGCCGCCCAATCGACACCATCGGTTATCGCGGCATGCATTCGTACGAAATCGCACTTGAAAACTGGTGGGTTCCAGCCGATCACTTAATCGGTGAAGAAGCAGGTCTCGGCAAAGGCTTCTATTACCAAATGAGTGGTTTCGAAAATGGCCGTCTGCAAACTGCAGCGCGTGCAGTTGGCGTGATGCAGGCTGCATACGAAGCAGCACTCGCCTACGCCAATAATCGCAAAGTGTTTGGTAGCAACATTGCCGAATACCAGCTCACCCAAATCAAGCTTGGGCGCATGGCGGCCATCATTCAGGCCTCGCGACAATTCAGTTACGTCGTTGCAAAACTCATGGGCAAGGGTGAAGGCCAAATGGAAGCGAGCATGGTCAAGGCATACGTGTGCAAAGCGGCCGAGTGGGTCACTCGAGAAGCAATGCAAATTCATGGTGGCTTTGGCTACGCCGAAGAGTATTCGGTGAGCAGATTATTTGTTGATGCTCGCGTGCTCTCTATTTTCGAAGGCGCCGACGAAACATTGTGCCTCAAAGTGATTGCGCGCAAACTCGTTGAAGAGTCTGGCAAAAAATAACACGTGACATAGCTAGTTATAACTAGCTATAACTAGATAAACGCTAGTAATTCGTGCAGCGAATGAATTCGTTCGCACGTTTCATGCGCATGGTCGTCGTACGGGTCAAGCAAGATTGGCACGAGCCCTGCATTTCGAGCACCACCAATGTCGTTCACATACGAGTCGCCTATGTACGCGATTCGATCGTTGGTGAAGCCCTTGCCGTTCATGAGTCGCAATGCATCAGCAAAGATTCCAGGATGTGGTTTGGCCACACCGATCACGTGCGAGTCGGTCACGATCTCTACAGGTACACCTGCCCCTGGCCCCACTTGGCAGATGCACTGATTGGCAAGCGTCGCCTCAACTTGTCCGCTTGCATTCGACACAATCCCAATCGGTAATCCCGCAAGATGCATCTTCCATAAAGCGGCTGTCGACTCGAGTAACGGAAAGCGCCACAAAAATGGTGAAAAGACATCTCGCAACTTAGCGATCGCAGTTTCAATATCTTTTTCTGCAATGCCGGTGCTCATTGCGTACCCGCGTCGGTATCCATCCCAACTAAATGCATCTACTGATTCACCATTTTCCCGTTGGACTATCGCATCAATCGACGCCATGCCTGCGTAGTGCGCGCGAGTGCAACTTTCAATACTGCCGTCACCACCAAGTGGGCGAACAACGGCGCCAAGAGTTACCGGATCTGGAATTAAAAAGATGCCGCCTGCATCAAACAGGATGGCGTCAAAACGTTTTGTCACGCTTGTGGCGTGCGAGTACGACCTGCAAGCTCACCGCGAGTGATGAACTTGAGAGCCATCTTGCGACTTGCTTCGTCAATCATCTCGAGACCAAACATCACGGCACCCTTGCCATCGGTTTCGGTCGCCTGGTTATACGCATCCAAAATCTGCCATGCCTTATCGAACTGTTCTTGTGTTGGCGAAAATACATCGTTGAGCACATCAACTTGGTCTGGGTGCAACGCCCACTTGCCGTCGTAGCCAAGTGTACGCGTGCGTTTTGAATATTCACGCAACGCATCGTTATCACGCACGTGCAGGAAAGGTCCGTCGATCACTTGCAGGCCGTTCGCGCGACCGGCCATCAAAATCTTGCTGAACACGTAGTGAAAGTGATCACCGGGATAATCCTCGATCTGCACGCCTCCTGTAAGTACTGGCATTTCCATGCTTGCTGAAAAATCTGCTGGCCCAAAAATGATGGTTTCTAAACGCGGGCTTGCTTCACAAATTTCTTCAACGTTGATGAGCCCACGAGCGGTTTCAATTTGCGCTTCGATACCGATGTGACCAACTGGCAGTCCACTTGCAATTTCAACTTGACGCAACAACAAATCTGCAGCCACTACTTGTGCCGCATTTTCTACTTTCGGCAACATGATTTCGTCCAAACGCTCGCCTGCATTACCAACAACTTCCAAGATGTCGTATGCAGTCCACTTGGTGCTCCAGTCATTGATGCGCACGCACAAAACCTTGTTGCCCCAGTCGTGTCCACGAATTGCACTCACGATGCGTGCACGAGAAGCCTCTTTCTCTTTTGGAGCAACAGCATCTTCGAGATCCAAAAACACCATGTCGGCATTAGTGCCAGGGCCCTTGCCCATCATCTTTTCGGATGAACCAGGAATTGCGAGACAGGAACGGCGTGGGAGGTTGCGTGAGCGTAAAGACATGGCTCTCAGGCTACATCGCGCTTCGTACCAGCATCTCGGTGGACGCCGGGCATTCACCAACAAAATTCTGCACTGTATATTGCGCACTATTTTGCGCAGTGTCCATATCAATATCCGAAATACCCGTAGGTCCAATCAACCGCCCCAGCAGTTGACGGGGAATCACATCTACGTCGCTTCGCCACGGTGCATCGGCATGACGATTAGCCAGCTTCATTGAATTCCATAACTCGATCGGCAATCGTGTGCCTCGTCTTGTCACCGTCCACGCTGGTTTGTTTTCACAATACGCAAGTGCCGCAACTGCGTGCGAACCACCAACCGCCAGAACTTCGGTGCCACCACAACCAAGTGCATCAATAATCACGACATCACTCATCTGCACACCAATTGCTGCATGCTCCAAGGTCACTCCCTGCACATCAATGTCAAGTCGCTCAAGAGCATTGACTGCGGCATCCCCCGTGCCGAATGAATCAACAATGATTGCGCGGCAATCGCCTCGTCGAGCAATTGCTTCAAGCGCGGTCGGGCTCCACCCAACAATGCACACGGTCGCATCTGCAGGCAATGCGTCCACCAAATGATTTGTGGTTTCATCGGCATCAATCTGCGCGCTCAATTCACGAGCCATTTCAAATGGCTCACCGGCAGCGAGCACACTCGCACACAGCCACCACAGTGGTGCGCATGTGGGGTGTCGCTCAACGATTCGCCGAGCAGCGAGCACGAGCCCAGCAGGCTCAGATCTCAGGCCTCTCAGGGCCTGAGCCGTTTCATTTACAAGTGAAACTGGGTCTGCTCCAGTGGCGCGTGCCACATAGCGCAGATGCTCAATGGGGTGCATTTCCCAAACGATACTGCCAACTTGCTACCGTCAAATGTGTGACAACTTCACCTTCCCTCGACACCATGCTCCACCCACTCAAGGGCGACGCCCGACCTCTTCGCGAATGGCTCACCACTTTCCATCTCGCATCTGTAGTTATCGATCCCTTCACCAACGAAAGTGCATGGATTCTTGAAACCGCAGCACGCGTATTGCATCAGTTCGCTGATGCGGCAGTGCGTGTCAACTTCATCGTTGCTGGTTCGCCAGCCGAAGCAAAAAAGTTTCTCGGTCCACTCGCCGAGCAGTTCCTCACTTTTTCAGATCCAGATCGCATCATGATCAAACAACTTGGCCTCAGTCAATTGCCAGCCTTCGTCTTTATTCAAAGTGATGGCACAGTGCCAGCAGCGGCCGAAGGTTGGAGCCCAGCGTCTTGGCGCACAGTCGCCAACCATATTGCACAAACCGTGCAGTGGCAGCAGCCACAGTTTCCGGTTGCAGGCGATCCAGGCTCGTTCAAGGGCACACCAGCGCTGGCGTAAGTCATGCGTAGCGTGTAGATATGGCCAAGCCACCCCAAGAGCCGTTCGCACACTCAGAGCTACTTCCTCTCGGTCCGGATACAACCGAATACCGACTACTCACAACGGAGGGTGTTTCTACTTTCTTGACGAGCGAAGGAACGTTTCTTAAAGTTTCCCCACAAGCAATCACGCACCTCACCGAGCACGCAATGCGTGACATTGCTCACTTACTGCGCACATCACACCTGCAACAGTTGGCAAGCATTCTGAAAGATCCTGAGGCCAGCGACAACGATCGTTTTGTTGCACTCGATCTGCTGAAAAATGCAGGCATTTCAGCAGGTGGTGTATTGCCGATGTGCCAAGACACCGGCACAGCGATTGTTAAAGCAAAAAAAGGTCAGCGAGTATTTACCGGTGGTGGTGATGACGAGGCCATCAGCCGCGGCATCTACAACACATATCAAACCAGCAACCTTCGCTACAGCCAGCTTGCACCTCTGTCAATGTTTGAAGAAGTCAATACCGACACCAATCTTCCAGCCGAAATAAAAATTACTGCAGTAGACGGAGACGAATACAAATTTTTGTTTATTGCTAAGGGTGGCGGTTCGGCCAACAAGAGTTATTTATTTCAAGAGACGAAAGCATTGCTCAACGAAAAAACATTGTTGCCGTGGCTATTTGACAAAATGAAAACACTCGGCACTGCCGCATGCCCTCCGTATCACTTGGCAATCGTTGTTGGCGGCACGTCTGCCGAGTTTGCAGTAGAGACCGCAAAACTTGCGAGTACTCACTATCTCGATTCATTACCAACATCGGGTAGCAAAGCCGGTCACGCATTTCGCGATATCGAATTAGAAACCAAGGTGCTCAAGCTTGCACAACAAACTGGCATTGGTGCACAATTCGGTGGCAAATACTTCTGTCACGATGTGCGTGTCATCCGACTTCCACGCCATGGTGCAAGTTGTCCAGTCGCAATGGCCGTGTCGTGTAGCGCCGATCGTCAAGCGCTCGGCAAAATCACTGCAGATGGAGTTTTTCTTGAAGTGCTCGAGACCGACCCCGCACGTTTTCTTCCTGAAGTCACCACCGACCAATTGGCTTCTGAGGTCGTTGCGATTGATCTCAACCAACCAATGTCCGAGATCCGCGACACGCTGTCGAAGTACCCCGTCAAAACTCGCGTGATGCTGAGCGGACCAATGGTGGTGGCACGCGACATTGCGCACGCCAAGATCAAAGAGCGTTTGGATGCCGGCGAGGGCTTGCCGCAATACATGAAAGACCACTGTGTGTATTACGCAGGCCCAGCAAAAACTCCTGAAGGTTACGCATCTGGTTCTTTTGGCCCCACAACTGCTGGTCGCATGGATAGCTACGTTGCAGAGTTTCAAGCCGCAGGCGGCAGTTTCGTGATGCTCGCCAAAGGCAACCGCTCTCGACAAGTCACCGATGCGTGCAATACATACGGTGGTTTTTATCTTGGCTCTATTGGTGGCCCAGCAGCCAGGCTCGCCCAAGATTGCATCACCAAAGTCGAAGTACTCGAGTACGCCGAGTTGGGGATGGAAGCGGTGTGGAAGATAGAAGTACGCGACTTCCCAGCTTTCATCGTCGTCGACGACAAGGGCAATGATTTTTTTGATGCTGTTAACGCCACAAGTGGCGTGCAGATCAACGTTCGCTAATTAGCGCTTGAGCAGGCTCTTCAACACTTCGCGGGTGTCGTGGGCTTCGTCCGGTGTTCCACCAAATTCCACACCACCAAAGTCGGTCACGCCAAATTCTTGTAGCGCTGCCACTCTGTCAAACACTTCGCTTGCTGAACCGATGATTGCTACATCTTCGGGGCCAGCCACGCCTTCGTGGTCGAGCATCGCGCGATAGCTCGGCAATTGTCCGTAGACCACAAAAGTTTTTGCAGCTCGTGCTTTTGCTTCAGCCACATTTTTCGTTACACACATTGGTAGCGCTGCAATCACGCGTGGAGCAGGGCGACCAAGTTGTTCGGCTGCTTGCACAATCGTCGGCACGGTCAGAGTGCGCAATGTTTCTGGTCCCGTGCACCATGTCAGAGTCCCTTCGGTAAAAGCAGCAGCAAGTTTGAGCATCTGTGCACCGAGGGCTGCAACAACTACGCCACAACTTTGTGGCTTTCCAACAGTCAATTCAGCATGAGTGGTCAGTGCCTCACCAGCAAACGACACCTTTTGATTATGAATCAGTGGCATCAAGATCGACAAATACTCCTTCATGTGACGAACTGGTTTATCAAACGACATGCCCGTCATTCCCTCAACAACAACTTTGTGTCCGAGACCAATACCAAGAGTGAGTCGCCCACCCGCGGCTTGGTTTGCGGTCAGTGCCTGCTGAGCCAGCATCATCGGGTGACGCGGGTACACCGGAATCACGCTGGTGCCGAGCTCAATGCGCGGTACTTCACGACCAACAACACTCAGTGTTGAAAGTGCATCCAATCCAAAAATCTGTGACTGCCAGTACGAAGCAAATCCATCGCGCTCGGCCTGAGCGGCTTCGGCGACCACACCATCAATGGTGCTGTCATTCTGTGATCCAAATATTCCGATGTTCATACGTTTTGTCATGCAACAAAACTACAGGCAGTTCTGCTTTATGGCAGAGTCGTAGAAGTATTTGGCAGCACAGCAACACCTGGTGCCGATGTATCAGAACTGCTTGGCACGGTCTCATCGGGCATCACGCCCGGCACCGGCGCATCAGTTTTGAAATAGATCGGCAGGCACTCACCTTCTCGTGTCGGCGCAAACTCAAGTGCTCGCGCAATCGCTGCGGCAAACACCGACCTTCCGTCTGCTGTCAGATGAACTCCGTCTTTGCCTATCAAACCATTGTTCGCAGCGATTGTTCCCCAGTCCAACACCGTCACGTTTGGAAATTCGCCAGCCAATTTCATAATCACGTCGTTGACTTCTTGTTGTCTTGGCTTAAATAAGGCCGTTGTCAGCACGACAAAGGGCGTTGGCGATAGCCCTTCAAAAATTTGGCGCATCTTATTTTCATAATTTGCTTGATTGCCGTCGTAGTTGGTGCCCAAAAATACAACCGCGGTATCCCAACCTTCTTCTAGTCGTTGACCTAACACCTTCAAGCCGAAATCAACAAAACTCCCCGACTGCGCCTCTACTTCAACCTTCCAACCAAGTTGCGTCAGCGTGTCACACATCTCGTTGCCATAACGGCTTGAGGTGCTGGCCATGATCGAGTCGCCAATCATCAGTACACGTGGTCCACCAACCTGAGGGCCAATCATTGGTCCGAGCAGCTCTGGAAAATCGATTGTCACGCCCTCTGGCAACGTCACGAGACTTGCAAAGTTTCCGCCAGGAATGCGCCCAACTCCATCAACAACGTTGCTTCTGTTCGTCAAAAAGTTGACAACACCACAACCGGTCATAGTCAGGCTTGAAGCACAGACGAGGGCGGCGATCTTGAGCACTCGTCGCCACGTGGGGGTTGGGCGAAACATTTGCTTTATTCTACGCGATTTTTGCGCAGCTCATCTCGAATTGAAGCCAATAACTCGTTGGTCGTCTCGGTCGTCAGCGCGTTCTCATCAGCTCGGAACCTGCCGTAAGCCTTGATCACAAAAAACATCACAACGCCCACCATCACAAAGTTCAAAGATGCAGTGAAAAGCGATCCAACTGGAATAAAACTTCCGTTGAGTGTGAACCCTTTATCGTTGAAGTTTGGTTGCGTGCCACCAAATACGGCGCCGACGAGCCCACCAAGCACGCCTTGGTTATTTTTGCCATCACCAGCAACAGCATCAACAATTGTCTTGAATGCAGCGCCCATCACAAAGGCAACGGCCACATCTACAACGCTTCCACGGTTGATGAACATTTTGAATTCATGAATAATGCCAAACTTTTTTGATTCCTTGGTCGTCTTCAACTCTTGAGCCATAGAAAAAGATTACTTGGTGGCAAGTTTTTTTATCTGCACTCGAGCGTCATTAAAACACGCTCCGTCTGCCAAATCAGAAAACGTGTCCGGTGCAAATGCATTCGCGGTGAGTCCACTTGCAATACTGCGACGCCATAAACCTTTCGGCATCGCACATACGCCTTGGCGCATCGACGCGTCAACTTCAACTTCCACCGCAATTGATGCCCGATCGTTAAACATCGTCACGGTCTCGCCACTCACGACACCGTGCATGCTTGCATCGGT
>Ga0214919_10005561_pt1 | contig 17788 bp, 10 predicted proteins | sample LL1503_MetaG_FD_177994 | JGI IMG/M metagenome (GOLD analysis project Ga0214919, IMG submission 177994) | Freshwater microbial communities from Lake Lanier, Atlanta, Georgia, United States - LL-1503 | ecosystem: Environmental > Aquatic > Freshwater > Lake | place: USA: Georgia | collected...
ACCAAAAGTAGATAGAATTATAGTAATTGGAGATTTGCATGGTGACTGGGAAATGACTATAAAATCTTTAAAAATAGGTAAAGTTATAGATGATAATTTAAATTGGATTGGTGGAGAAACAGTTGTACAAGTTGGTGATCAAATTGATAGATGTAGATTTACAGGAATATCTTGTAGCTTACCGGAAGCTACTAAAAATGATGAAGCTTCTGATTTTAAAATATTAAAATATTTTACTGAATTACATAATCAAGCTCAAAAAAAAGGAGGAGCAGTTTATTCAATTATAGGTAATCATGAATTGATGAATGTGAAAGGAGATATGAGATATGTTTCTTATGAAAATATTAAAGATTTTGATAATTATAAAATGCCAAATGGAAAAATAATAAAAGATGGTATGAAAGCTAGAAAATGGGCTTTTTCTCCTGGAAATCCTATAGCCAATTTTTTAGGATGTACAAGACAATTGTCCTTAATAATAGGATCAAATTTATTTGTTCATGCCGGTGTTTTACCTAAAATAGCAGATAAATATGGAATTCAAGATATGAATCAAATTATGTCTTTATTTTTATGGGATAAAATAAAAAATAATATTGATACAGATGACTTATTGGATTCTAATGATTATTCTCCTTTATGGAATAGAGTTTTTGGTAGTAATATACAAAGTACTCACCAATGTAATTCTTTAATGAACCCATTAAAAAGTATATATAAAGTTGATAGAATTTTTGTTGGTCATACACCACAAATAACTACTGGTATAACAAATACATGTCAAGGAAAAATTTGGTTAACTGATTATGGATCATCTAAGGGATTTGACCAATTTGATAATAATTTTTTACAAAGTGAAGAAAGATCTTCAGTTAGAGAAGCACAAGTATTGGAAATTATAAAAGATGGTGAAGAAATTAATATTTTATCTAATTAATTATAATAAATTAATTTAATTTATTATCAATAATATATATTTTTTAATTTAATAATTTCTTATATTTTTCCATATTAGATTCAAATAATTCATATGCTTTCTTAGATACTTCAATAGCATTTAAACCTTCATTTTTTTCTTTGATTTCTCTTTGGACTGCCCCAGCTACTTTTACAGCTTTAGGACTATTAGGAATACCTAATTTAGCTGCTATTTTTTTTTTTAATTCTAAAAAAGCTGCAAAACCTGGATTTGTACCTGCACCACCTTTCTTGGAACTCTTTTTAGAGGCTTTTTTAGAGGCTTTTTTAGATTTTTTTTTAGCACCGCCACTCATTTTCTTAGAACTTTTCTTAGATGCCTTTTTAGATGCCTTTTTAGATGCCTTTTTAGATGTCTTTTTAGACTTCTTTTTAGCACCACCGCTCATTTTCTTAGAACTTTTTTTAGATGCCTTTTTAGACTTCTTTTTAGCACCACCGCTCATTTTCTTAGAACTTTTCTTAGATGCCTTTTTAGACTTCTTTTTAGCACCACCACTCATTTTCTTAGATGCTTTCTTAGATGCTTTCTTAGATGCTTTCTTAGATGCTTTCTTAGATGCTTTCTTAGATGCTTTCTTAGACTTCTTTTTAGCACCACCACTCATTTTTTTAGAGGGTTGTTCACCACCACCAATTAATTTAATAGCACCACCAGATATTTTCTTGGATGATTTTTTAGAAGCTTTCTTAGCTTTCTTAGAAATTTTTTTAGAGGATACTTTTAAGACAGATTTACTACTTTTTTTAGAAGACTTTTTACTTGCCATTAAAATAAACGATAAAAAAATTTTTATTAAAAATATTTAAATATTTATTCAAATATTTTTAGGAGAATTTATATTAAATTAATATTCTTTAACCTCTTTTAGAACCATTTTTAGAACCTTTCTTGGAACCTTTCTTAGAACCTTTCTTGAAACCTTTCTTGGAACCTTTCTTGGAACCTTTCTTAGAACCTTTCTTGGAACCTTTCTTGGAACCTTTCTTGGAACCTTTCTTGGAACCTTTCTTAGAACCTTTCTTGGAACTACCCTTCGTTTTTTTAGATTTTTTAGCCCCACCTTTAACAACAGGTGCTTTAGGTTTATTTTCAAATAGTGATTGTACTGTTTGTCTAACTGTACGAACACCTTCATTAACACCTTCAGTTACTCTATCATATAAACTTTTATTATTTTGTGGAGTGGAAGATGTTGTACTTACACCACTTGTATTTAAATTAACTGAAGCAGAAGATGTTTCAGATGCAGAAGATGAACTAGATGCAGAAGATGGTCTTGATGCAGATGTAGGAGATAAATTTTCTACATTAGGTTTGTTATTTGCAGTTGATGTTACTGAATTAGGAGAAATTGTTGATTGTCTTAAAAAAATATTATTATTTTCAGTAGCAGATGTAGCAGATAATTTACTTGGGCTTAAAAGTTTACCATTTACTGAAGATGTGTCAGTTGTAGGAGTTTTTTTTGATTTTTCAGTAGCAGTAACAGATGTAGCAGATAATTTACTTGGGCTTAAAAGTGGACCAGTTACTGAAGATGTGGCAGTTGTATCAGATAAAGGGGCTAAAAGTCGACCAACTACTGATGAATTTATATCAGCATCTTTTTTTTTAGTTAATAACCCCCCTAAAATAGATGAATCTGACGAAGGGCTTTGAGATTCTGGTTTATTTGTAGTAAAAATATTACCTAAAATTGACGATGATTCAGAATTAGGTACTGTACTACTGCCGCGTAAACGTTTAGAAGCTCCGCCATTTTGAAGCATATTTTTTAATCTATTTTCTAAGACAGCAGTTTCTGTAGATGCATTTGATTCAGAAGATTCACTTGTTAACATAGAAATTAATTGATTTATATCAGCTTCTGTATTTTCTTTTGAGGCACTATTTAAATTTAATGATCCACCTTTTTGTGCAGAAGAAAAAGAAGAAGTAATATTTTTATTTAACTTTTTATCAATTATTGTAACATATTTAGGTAAATTTAAAATAGACTCACTTACTGAATCACTAAATAAATCTTTTAATAGATGTTTGCCAAAAATATTAGACATATATATTATAATTTAGAAATTAAAATAGTTCATATCAAAAAAAAGATTTTATAATATTTTTTATCAATAATATTATAATAGATATGTATATTACACAGATAGATGATTTATTTGATAATTTATTAGACAAATTAAATGAATATTTAATAAAAAATAAAATGTTAGATAAAATTACTAAAGATACAAACTTTGTTAAATATCAAAATCAAATTATGGATATATTAAAAGATTTTATAAATAAAACAATATCAAAGAAAACAATACTTGATATTATTAAAAATGAAGTATATTATGAATATATTTTGGAAACAATGAAACGTTATTGTGCTTTTTATATTTATTTAGGTATTGCTTATTATTATACTGGTGGTAGAGATTTATTTATAACTAATATAATAGAATCTTCAAAAAATCAAAAAGATTCAACATTTCAAATTGCAAATTTTTATAACTCTGAAAATAATTCTAAATTAATTAATTTTTTTAATGATATTAAAAATATACAAACATTAATTCAAGTTGGTAAAACAATGGAAAGAATTAAAATAGTTTTAGATAATGATAAACTTAAATTTGACTCTACAATAAAATTATTTAGTGATTTAGGTGAAGATTATATAACTGAACATTTTTTAAGTAAAGATAATTTTCATATTATTTTGAAAACTTTAATTTTTAAACAAATTTATTTAAAAGAAGAACAAAATGATATAATGAAATTTTTAAATCAAGAAGAAAAACAAGCAGGAGAATATATGTATATTGAAATTATTAAATCTAATGAAAAAAAATTAATTGATTTTAGTTTAATTCAAAAATTTTTAACATTACAAGAATTAAAAGTTGGTTTAGCTAATGAAATATATGATTATTTAGTTGAAATGAGAGATACTAAAGAATTTATTTTAAGAGAAAATAAAGAATTTATAAATTTCTTATTTTCAAAGGGTGTATTGATTCCTATTACTGAAGAATTTTTAAGATATCATGATAATAATGAAAAATATGAATCTGGTTCAGCAAGCGGTGTAATTAATAAAGATAGAGATTCAACTAAAATAAAATATATTGTATCAAAATTAAATAATATTCGAAATTTTTATTCTCCTTTATTAGAAAAAAATCCTAAATTAAAATTAGAGACTGAAAAAATGTTTCATAAAGCACAAGAAGTTAGAAAAGTTGTATTATATAATGAAAATGAAGAACTTAAAATTGTTCAAAAATTAAAAAATTCTGAAAATGCAACTGACCATGATTTATTAATAGAATTAGAAAATATGAGAAAATATTCTTTTGTAAATTTTAAAAATCCATCAAGAGACAGTTTTAAATTAAGAACTTTAAAAACAATAGATGCAATACGTTCAATTAGTTTACAAAAGAAAAAAAATGAAAATTTAGAAACTAGAATAGGTCATGATAATTTAGATATGACAGTTATTGGAGTTGGTTGGAATCCTTCAGAGAATCCATTAGATTGTTTTAAATCAGAAGATTTAATTGATGTTAATAAATTAAATAAAGATAAAGATAAAGATAAAGAAAATGGATTTAATTCATTTACAAAAACTATGAAAAATACATTTGATAAAGAAAATAAGAAATTATATTATTGGTTATTTGATATTAAAAAAGATATTCCTAAATTGAGTACTTATAATGAATATAATAAAAATGATCCTGCTAAAAATATTAAATTAATGATTGCTGAAATTTATAAAAATTATATTAATATGGTTAAAAATAAATATGAAATATATATTAAAACATTAGATGAAATAACTATTTGGAATCTAGATAATATCTTAAAAGGTTATGCTAAAAAGTATTTTGATTTTAATTTAAATCCAGAAATTAAAAATTTATTAATAGAACAAACTTTAAATAAATTGAAAGAAATTGAAATAACTATTGATGATGTAGATGAAATGATGCCTGGTAAAAGAGATACAATAATTGAATTACCTATATTAAAACGTGAAAAAGAAGCTAAAAATATTATTTTAATTAATTTTGAAGAAGAAGAAGAAATAATATTAGATAAATCAATAAATGAACCATTATGTTTACATTATGTAAAATGGAGAAATATAAACAAATTATCAAAAACAAATGCAGATGATTTTTCACAATCAATTGTTGATTTTGCAAAACAATATGTTAAAATAAGTAAATCGGGTGATTATGTTTGTAAAAGTTGTAATGAAATGTTATATTTGCAAAAATTTATTTACGAGGGTACATACGTAGAAGAATTAGATACTTTCATGACTACAAATATTGCAGTAAATCAAAGATTAGAAGAAATACCAAAATATGTTAAATTTATGAGAACAATTAGAAATTTAGAGAAAAATATAGAAAAAATAGCATATTCTTCTGATTTGAATGTTTATTTAGGAACTAGTCCAACAATTAGATTAAAAAGAAAATTAATAATTAAAGATGTATTAGATTTAATTTTATTACATACAGAATATTTAAAAAAACAACCAAAATCTAGAATAGAAGATGCTACTGTAAAATATAATATATCCAAAGAATTTACCAATTTATTCTTTTTTGAATTAAAAGATGAAATTTTCTTAACAAGTTCAACAGATACAGATTATTATAAATTAATTAAATACAATAATGTTATTTCATATTTATTATTTATAATTATTTTAGAATTAAATCCTGGTCAACTTTTAAATTTGAAAGATGATAAAAGATGTAATTATTTCTTCTTTGATAGATTTGGTAAACCATTATTTGAAAAATTATTTTTAAGAAAAAATCAAAAAGAAAAGATACTTATTAGCAAGTATCCATTATTATGTTATGCAATTTATTATTTTGCTTGTGTATTTACAAATAATCGTATTTGGTTATGGAATGATTCTTCTAATATAAATACAGAGACTGACAAAAGTAAAAATAAAATTATAGATGCAAAAAATAAACAAATTACTATTATTAATGTTCAAAAAACAATAGTTAATACTATAGTTGATTTAATAAATTCTATTGTTGAAGCTAATTTTATACCAGAAATTAATAAAGAAGACCAAACTAATAAAGATAAAGAAGATAAATTTGGTAAAAAAATAGAAAAAAATTTTTTATATGATTTTATTAATATTAGATTCACTCAAAAACTAAATACTACATTTAATGATTTAGATTTATTAAAAAGAATAGAAGGTATCTCCATAAAAAAAATAAATATAGATGAACAAACAAAGAAAATATCTTTTATAGTTAAGAAATCACATCTAGTAGATATTCCAATAGATATTGATTTAATGCAAGATAGTAAAGATAGATGTGATGTTGCCATATCTGAATTTGACCATTTAGAAAATTTAGTAAATAATAATTATTATGATATAATAACTAATTGCTCAGATGGTAAATTTCATAAATGGAAATTTGATAAAAATGATATGACTTGTTCTTTATGTAATCAATCATATACGGAATTAGTAAAATTATATAGTGTTACTTCTTCAGCTGAAGATGAAAATAAAATTTATTTACAAAAATTAAGACTCATTAATTTAAATAAATTAGCTAAAAAATATTGTATAAGTGGCGAATTTCATGAATTAAATGATGAAGGAACTTGTATAAAATGTAAAAAAAATCCAGCTACAAATAAATTTACTGAGAAAGATTTGGAAAAAATGGATAAAAATATAGAAGAAAAAACATATGAAAGTAATTTAGAATCATTTAAATTAATGAAAAAATTTTTAAATGATAAAGAAGAAGAGAAAAATAAAATAAAGTTTATTATAGATAAATTTAATAAAAGTTATATTGAACAAACTGAAAATAAGTTATATTCATATGTATCAGATTTTATAGATAGAATGATTAAAATATTAGGTGCAAAAATAAAGATAAAAGATAATATAATTTATTTAAAAGAAACAATTTATACTTTAGATCATGATTATTTAGGTAATACAAGAAAAGAAATAGTTTATATTCTATCAAGTGACCAAAAAATAGAAACTTATAAAAATCATCCATATTATAAAATAGATGTAATTTATTATAAAGATAAAGCTAATAATGTTTTTGTATATTATGATTTAATTACTTTACAATATTTAGGTTACTCTGAAAATAATAAAGACTTTAAGAAAACAAAATCAAATGCAACAATTAAAATAAATTTATCAGTAAAAGATTCTATAATGTTATTAGGATTAGAAAATAAATATATAAATTTGTATCATTTAAATTCATCCTATCAAAAAATGAAATCTAAAGAAATTTTAGAAAATTCATATTTTATTATTAATAATTATATAAGAACTAGAGTTTCTAATTTAAAACAAATTGTATCTAGATCATTATCAATAATTAATAATATTAAAAATAATGGAAGATTTATTAGTTTATATGGTTCTGAAGAGAAAGCTTTAATAGATAATTTTATAAAAAAAATAAAACATTTTAAAATAGATAAAGATGGTAAAGATAGTATTTTTGAAAATTGGAAAATAATTAGTAATAATGTTGGAATTAATACAATACCTGAAAATATAGAAATTAATATTATTAAAAATTATTTTGATACTGGAAGTTTACCACAAATGAATAATACTGATAGTAAAATTATATATTTTTTAATAGAAAACTTAAATAAATTATTAGATTATAATTCACAAGTTGCAATTCAATCAGAAATATGTAATTTAATTATTCAATTAATTCAATTCTCTTTTAATCAATATTTTAGACCTTATTCAAATACTCAAGTAAGAAAATTTGATTATATTTTAATTAATGAAACTCCATATATTGATGATAATTTAAAAGTAGTCGGTTTTTATCAAGAATTATTAAATAATAAAGAAATAGATGATAAAAAAGATAAAGAAAAAAATGACAATTATGATGCACAACAAGCGTTTGAATCAATGGATATTGATGATTATGAAATTAATGAAGATTTTGATGAATCAATGGAAGCATTAGATAATAGCGGAGAGTAAAAAATATAATATAAAAACGAATTTAATAATAATATAAATAAATTTATTTAAATTATCTTTCTATGTTACAATAATTTAAAATGGATAAAAATTTTATAAACAATACAATTTTAATTTTAATCTTATTATTATTGGCTAATTATTTATCAAATGGTTCAATAATTAATATATTAAAAAAATATTATCAATTATTAATAGACTTTCTTTTTGAAAAAACAGAAGGTTTTAAAGGAATATTTGGTTCAAAAGAACCAACATTTCAAGGAATTAAAACATGTGATTATACTACACCAGAAATTATGCATGATAATGAATTTAAATATATTTATAATCAAAATGTAAAAGGTAAAGAAAAATCTCAAGTAGAAGAACCAGAAATGAGAAAATTATATCATTTTCTTCAAAGTTTAGTTACCATTAATAAAAATATTAATGAATTAACACCATCTAATTCAAATGAAATCAATTTGTCTCAAGCAGAAAACGATAATTTAAGACAACAACTAACAAAATCATTAAATTGTAATAAAGAATTTAAATTTATTAATATAGAATTTATTGATAAATTAGTTTATTTTACTAATCCTAGAGGTAAAGAAATTAGACCTTTTAGATTTACAACTGATGCTTTCATAGAAAATAAACCTATTGGTAAATTAACAATTTATTTAGAAATGTTTATCAGAATGGATGACTTATTTTATGGTCCTATTAAATCCGGATTTCCAACTATTACTAGAATTAAATTAACACATAGAGGACCTAATAGTGCACCAGTACCACAAGATTTTAATAAAAAGAAATACGACGAATATAGTACTGATAATAGTTTAATTCCAGATTCAGTTCATTTTTCAACTGATATTATTGAAAAGAAACAAAAAAATAAAGACCGTTTTGAAAATACAGAATCATCAATAACTATTCCTGATATAGAAACTACATCAGAATTGATTACTACTTATGAAAATTAAAATTAATCAGAATCTTTACCTTCTTTAAGATTTTCACGCATTATCTTAAAAAATATATCATTTTTTAATATTTCATCAGCAATTAAAAATTCATCATTTATTAAAATTCTTCCTTTTTCACTAATACATTTTCCAGATACATATTTTTCAGGAACAACTCTTCTAACAAATTCTTTGACTTTATCTGGAATTTCTTTTTCTGTCCAAAATTCAGGAAAGAATCCCTTTCTAGTAAATGTATTAAAAAAATAATGTATATCGTAATATCTATTTTGTTGAGGTGTAATATTAATTTTATTAGTCCATTCAGAATCTACTTTTGAATTATCTACAATTCCTGGTATACAAGCAAAATCAAAATCCCATAATTTTAATTGAAATCCAATATTTGGAACTATATAAATTTGACTATTAATTACATATTTATATTTCTTCTTTGACATATCTATTAAATTTACTAATAAATTATTTGCTTTCAAATCATTATGTCTAAAACTAGGATATTTTGCTTGAATAATTGCTAATACTGATAATATTTGAAAAAATATTGTTCTCCAATGTCTAATTTTAAATGATTTGTAATTTTTTCGAATATAATCTAATAAATCACCACCATTAGCCCATTCAGATATTAATACTGAAACGTTTTGATAGTATTCACCTTTATTATATTTTTCTACAAATTGTTCAAACTTTTTACTATCTACAATATTATTTTTTGTTAATGATAAGAATGGTTTAATAGATGTATTAAATGTTGTTATTGGAAGTACTACATGTGGACTTTCCGAACTAAGTACAAATTGAGAGAGTAATTTAATCATCATTAATTCGGCATTTTCTGGTCTTTTAATATTATACATATCTCCATAATTTTCTTTCTTGGGATATGCTACTATTTTTACAGCGTATGATTTTCTTGGGTCTGGTTGACCATTTTCTAATAATGGATATACTCCTTTGAAAGTATGTCCAGTTGAACCACTTTTAATATAAAGTAATTTTCCACCTAAATCTGATACAGCTTTTCCAAAATCTATATATCTTTTTGGCATTAATTCACGAATGTCATCAGATTTTTCATTAGAATCATCTGCACTACTGGATTTAAAATCAATAATTGAATCAATATTTGTACCTGTTAACATTTTATTAATTTCTTCAATTCTTTCAGGAATTAAATTATAGTTTTTCTTTTTATCTTTATCCATATAATTATATAGTTATATATTTTTTATATGTGGAAAACTTTTATATTAAAATTATTAATATGTTTAATATAAAAGAATTATTTTTAATTCGTTCAAAAATATTCAATATTTAGCACTAAAAAAATTATTTAATTAAAAATATAATTATCGCATAATCTATTTTTAAAATGGTCATCCTTACTTAATTCATCTTGATATTTAGTAAATATATACTTTACTAAATCTATTTCTAAAGATGGTAATATTGGTATTGCCATCCAATATTTATTTTTATTTATATAATCTTGTTGAAAATCTATTGGATATAAATGAGCTAATGATGATTTTGGATTACTCATTAGATTTTTCAATTTAGTTGGTAGTAGATAATTTGATTGTTGAGGTAATACACATAGAAGTTGAACAAAAGGCTTTAGAGCTTTTCCTTCCACAAAAGTTATTTTATTCATTTCATTTTCTTTTAGATACATATTAATATCTGATAAGAAAGGTGGGTGTTCGTAGGGAAAATACCAATCCCAAGAAGGGCATTTATCAAAGTAATATTCTGTTACCCATTTTATTCCTACCAAATAATTCTTTACTAATTTCTTAGAAAACAACTCAATACTTTCATCAGTTTCGCATCCAAAATAATGTTTATAATATCTACGTCTCCAATCTTTATGGTTGTCAGAACCCAATTTAATAGGATCATCTATCTTAAATTGTAAATTTTCTATTTTAAATATTTCAATGTCATAAGAATCAGATGATTCGCATTTTTGAAATCTTTTATATTTACCAAAATTACTTTTAATAATATGTTCTTCTTTTTCAGCTAATTTGTTTAATAGACTAGTTAAAAAATCTTGGTTAATTTTAATTTTTGTTTTTTGAATATCTAATAAGTATTTTCTTTTATCTGATAATATATTTATATACGATTCTATTAGATATTCTATACCATCTTTATGAATATCTAGAGAAGGTAAATGTGGTAAAAAATCATTACCTAAAAAATAACATAAAAATATAAAATCTTGTGTCAACTTATCTTTATTTAATTCCATTTCATTAACTTCTTTTTCGGCGTATAGGCTCGAAGAGCTATAATAATTTTCCATTGTTTGATATATACATTCTTTCATTACTTTTATACTTACATAATTTAAAACACCATCAGCTTCGTTTTTATTCATTTGATTAGCTTCTCTTAATAAATATATTTGATTACAATTTGCGCTTAGGGCTAAGAAAATTAAATCAGCATCTAAACCATATAATACATATTTATAGCTTAAATTTTCTTTTTGGTTACTTCTAATAAACTGTAATAATTTATGTTCGCCTTCTGAAGGTGTATTACAAGATGAATAAATTATTTGTAGTTTTTGTTCTTTTGACCAACTCATTATTTTATTATGTAATTTTTCCATAAATTGTGTTCCTGGAGTAATTGCACTATTATTCCAATTATTTGATAAAGGTTTATTATGTTTGTTTTTTATTTTATCCCATAGTTCTTTATCGTGAACTGATTTAAATCTTCTGCTTCTTTGTTGTTTAATTTTTGCTACAGGTGCAACACCATCTATTGCAATGTACACACCTTTTTTAGGTTTAACAAAATCAATTAATTCTTCAATATATTCAATTACTTTATTAATCATTTTACCTTCTAGCTTTTCTTGTGAATTGTTATTATTCTTTTCTTGTGAATTGTTATTATTCTTTTCTTGTAAATTATTATTATTCTTTTCTTGTAAATTGTTATTATTCTTTTCTTGTAAATTGTTATTATTTTCTGCTAATATTTTAAAACACATTGGATGAATTAAACAATTAGTATCAATTAAAAAATAATCTATACTATCTAATTCTTCTAGTGTGTTTTTAACATCATTATCTTTCTTTTCTTTTTCTAATTTACCTTTGGTAAATACAAAAGAACTTTTCTTGTAATTTTTCCATAACCATAAAAAAAACCCTGGAACTCCCATTTATAGTTATAATATTTATATAATTTTAATTTGTTTCAATTTTTTTTAAAAAAAAATTGAAAAATTAATAGTTTTATTATCATTTTATATTATAATGTCAACATTAAATTCATTTTCCCCTATACAATTAGAAAATGTTGGTTTTGATAATACTGGTTCTTATCCTACTAATATCATTCCACCATTGCATGAAGCTATTAAAAATAAAAATACAGATTTGATTATAAGTTTACTTTCAAAGGAAACTATTAATCAAAAAGATAATAATGGAATTACACCATTAATGGTCGCTTGTATTACTGATTCAGAAAATATTGTATCACTTTTATGCAACTTTTGTTCAAATATAGATGAAAGATGTACTATGAAAGGTTATACAGCATTTATGTATAGTTGTTTTGGAAGAAATATTAATATATTAAAACTTTTAATTTCAAAAAAATGCGATACTTCTACTATTGACAAGAATTCTGAAGATATTTGTTCTTTAGGACTTTGGCCCCCAATATTAAAAATTATTGAAGAAAATACTATTCAATTACAGAGTATGGTAAAATGTCGACTATGCAATCAATCTTATTTAGAAAAATCTGAATGGAATCCAGATGGATTTATATGCATTGCTTGCTCAGAATGTGATTTATTTGAAAAACCAACTGTAATAATTTCAGATGAAGAATTAAAAAAAACTGGACTTAAAAGAAGTGGGCGCAGTACACCTTTAACTCCGTCTCCGGTTAACGTACTAGAAAAATCATTTACTTATTATAATTGCCCTGGTTGTAAAAATAAAGTTGAGATAAGTTTACGAATTTGTTCATGCGGTCGAAAATCTCCGTTTTCAAGAAAATAATAGGTTTATTATATTTTTTTATCTAAAATATTTAAAATGCCAATAAATTGGAAAGAATTTGATAATAATATTAAAAATATAAAATATCCGCATGTATTAATTCAAAAATTTTTTTTATCCCTTGAATTGATTAAAGATGTTCACGCAAGCATTATTTTAAGATATATTATTAAAAATAATATAGTGATTTTTATAAATAATCCTTTTTTTGTTTGCATTAAATATATATCAAAAGAAAAATATCCTGAAACAATAGATATATTAATTACCTTTTATGAATTAATTAAACAAAAAATGAAACTACTAAATAATATAAAAAAATGGTATGAAGCATATCAGAATAAATTTTTTTGGAATAAAAAAATAGATAAACAAATAGAAGATTTATATTTAATGAAAAATTTAATTAAAGCTAATTTTGATACTTCTAAAGGAGGTATTCCATTTAATTTTAAAATGGCTGGAATTATTAAAAATAATTCTCTAGATTCTAGTGATACATTAAGAACAACAGTTGAACGATTGAGAAATGTATTAAAAATAATGGGAAGAGAATATTTTAAAAAAATAAATTTACCTATTTTTTCCGAAACAGAATTTTATGAATTAGAATCAGATGAAATTATTAAATATACTAGTATTGTATATTTAAAAACTGTTGAAATAATTGATACAACTATTGATTTTTTTGAAAATTATAATATGATTTGTTTAAAATTAGATAGTTTATTAAATCCTTTTTTAATTAATATTGAAGAAGATGCTATTTTAAATGATGATATTGAAGATATGAGTTATTTAATGAATTAATTTCATTTATTAATTGGTTGCAAATATCATTTATTAATTGGTTGCAAATATCATTTTACCCATTCCTTTTTCAATAACAAGAAAGTTATAACCTCTAGCCATAAATTTTAATTGTAATCCTAATTGATTTGGATTAAAATTTGTATCAAAATATTCTGTTAAAAATGCAGTATTTAAATTAAAATTTAATACTTTACCTTTTAACATTGAAAAATTACATGTTCCAGAGGGCTGAATTTCTTCAGGATATAAACCAAAATTATATGCATAAACTCCGTCAGGTAATGAATTATTATAATATTTATAAGATTGTAAAGCATTAAAAAAATTATCATCAAACTTTGGTTTAACAATATCTAATTGATTTAATGAAATTTGTTGTTTATTATAGTATGGATTTTTAAAAAATTGAGGAAATGAAAATTCATGATTATAAACTTTTCCAAATTCGCACAATCCTTGTAATAAAACTTTTGGTTGTGTTATCCAATTTAAATCTTTAACTGGTCTATCTATACTTAATTCTGCAGTAAATATGAATTGTCTTTCTATATCAAATATATTTTCTTGAAATATTTCAACTACATATTCTAATTTAGAAGAAGCAAATTTATTTCTTTCTAAATCATCTAAGTAAATTGATTCAGAAATTAATTTGATTGATGGTTTAGGGACAGAACTGTAATATTGATTAAAATTATTATTAAGATAAGGACTAAATATATTAATATCTAATGTATTATATTTTTTAAATTGAATCCAATCTGATAATTCCATAATATATTCATCATCTACAAGTTTTCCATATGTTTGTAATATTAGTGTTAAATCATCATTTTTATCAACTGCACTTAATGATGGATATTTCAAAGCAAATAATTGATAATTAATATTTTGACAAATATATGTCATTAAATCACTATTTATATCATAGGTATATGATTTTATATTTAAATTATTATAAATATTAATATCTGAATATGTAGTTACTACTAAAAAATCATAATATTCTTTTTCATAATCAATGAAATATAATAAGTTTTTTAATTTATTTAATTTTAAATTTATTGCAACACTTGAATTTGTTAATGCAACAGTTGGTATAGAAGAACCAATATCTTTACAAAACCAAAAATTTAATGGTAGTATTAATGTTTTACTATTTTTAATATTATTATTAAATGTATTTAATTCTTTTATTTGACCTATCATCTGGTTGTAATTTTCAGTTAATTCTTCTTTAATATGATGTTTTTGATAAATAAACGCCTGTTCTGAACTATATTTTTCAACTACTTGCCCACCTATTTCTATTTCTATTTCAGTAAAATAAAAATGTGCTAAATATTCGACCCATGCAAATGAAACATTTGAATTGTTTAATGAAATATATTTATTAGTATAATAAACATAATTGGAATAATAATATTTTAAATATGATATCATTTGTAAATAAAAATTATTTATGTTTGTCCATAAGTCACTTATTTTGATTTCTATATTAGGATCATAATTATCAAAATTATCATCAACAATCATTTTATCTAATTGTAACATATAACCAGTTAAATCAATTTTAATAAATACAGAATCTAATATTAAATTTGTTAAAGCCTCTTTTTGCTTTTTATATTTAGAATTAAATTTTATTACATTTTGTTTTAATATTTGATTTGTAATATTAATTGATTGTAATAAATTATTTAAATTTTGATATAATAGGATTTCTATTGAACAGTAATTTTTTAAATTATCATATAATGATTTCCATTTATTAATATCTTTTTGAATATTTGCAATATCATTTCTTTTTAAGTTAGCTACTGTAACACTTTCGGTAAAAGATAATGTCGGAATAGTAATTTCAATATAGCATTTAGATATTAAATCTGAAATATTATTTAAAATAAATGATACCCTATTATCATATTCTGGTTGTTGTTCTGGTAAATTAGTTATTAACTCGATACCAAAAATAGTATGTCTTCTATAAATCTTTCTAAAGAATGTAATTTGTGGATTAAAAGTTAAATATCCATCTTGTTTACCTGATGATACTAATTGTATTAAACCTCCAGTCATTTATATTTTAATATTATGTAGGTTTTAAATTACTATATTGATTTTTTTAAGTGAGTTTATAAAAAACGTATAATATTTTAAGCATAACTATATGGAATTAATTTTTTAGTAAATAATGACCAAATAATATAACTAAATAAATATGAAATTAAATCAGACCCTTTTATAAAATTAAATTCTTCATAAATAATAAATAATCCTATCATTTCAGCAACAATAATTTTTATTAAATCCATTGCTAATATATGAGGAGTACTTAAATTTAATAAAATATCTGAAAATAAATAATCAAAACCTACATAACCAACTACTGTAACAAGTGTTTTTGAAACCCAAGAAAATGATAATTCAAGTATACCTTCTTGAATTGCTTGATATAATGTATAAATAGTCATATATCTAATTATCTCTTCTTTTGATTTTTTAATTCTATAATTATTATCTTTTATATTTACATAACTTTCAGCTACTAATGAATATATAATATACGAAAACGCAAATGCAAAAGATGAATATAACCATTTAACAGTAAATAACTCATCTCCTACTAAATAATAATTTATTAAATTTGAAAAAATCATTAAATTAGCTACAAAAAATAAATTATTTTTTACACTTTCTAATTTTACAGATGATATCATATTATTATAATGAATTAGAAAAATATTTAATTCATTATAAATTAATTGATTTAGAAAAATGGGTTCAGTATATATTAATATATAAATTTAAGTAATGAAATTATTTGATTTTAAATTTCTTATTTTACTTGGTTTAACACTTGTGGTATATTTTATGTATAAAGAAATAGATTATCAGAGAGAAAGAATTTTACAATGCGAAAATCAAATTAAAGCTTTATTAGAAACTAATATAAATCAGTTTCATAATGATGATACTCGTCAATTAGTAAATCAAGAATCAGTAACTAACAAACAAAAAATTAATTCAAAAATAAATCCATTATTAGAAGTTTCTAAAAAAGATACATCTATACAATGTAAAAAAGATACAGTTATACAATGTAAAAAAGATACAGTTATACAATCTAATAAAGATATAGTTATACAATCTAATAAAGATACAGTTGTACAATCTAATAAAGATACAGTTATACAGTCTAATAAAGATACAGTTATACAGTCTAATAAAGATACATCTATACAGTCTAATAAAGTCCGCCCTCCGTTACAATATCCTAAACAAAATAACCAATTAAATAAAGAGAAAAATTTACTTTTAAACCTTCCTAAAAATATGTTAGAAAAGAAAAGAGTTTCAACAGAAACAACTGAAGTAGAAACAGAAGAAAAATTAATTGAAACAGAAAATAAACATATTGAAATATATTCAAATGATAATGAAAATTGTTTAGAAACAACTATTTCTGATAGTTTAATAAATGGTAATAATATATTAAAAAAAATAACTAGTGATACTAGTGAAACAAGTGAACAAAATAATAATAATTTTAAATATAATTTAGAATCAAATACTGATAAAAAAGAAGAAAAAGAAGAAAAAGAAGATAAATCTGATAAAGAAGAAGAAACTTCTGATGAAGAAAAAAAAGATAAATCTGACGAAGAAAAAGAAGATAAATCTGATAAAGAACAAGAAGATAAATCTGATAAAGAACAAGAAACTTCTGATGAAGAAAAAGAAGATAAATCTGACGAAGAAAAAGAAGATAAATCTGATAAAGAACAAGAAACTTCTGATAAAGAAAAAGAAGATAAATCTGATAAAGAACAAGAAGATAAATCTGATAAAGAACAAGAAGATAAATCTGATAAAGAACAAGAAGATAAATCTGATAAAGAACAAGAAGATAAATCTG
>Ga0214919_10005562_pt1 | contig 17787 bp, 18 predicted proteins | sample LL1503_MetaG_FD_177994 | JGI IMG/M metagenome (GOLD analysis project Ga0214919, IMG submission 177994) | Freshwater microbial communities from Lake Lanier, Atlanta, Georgia, United States - LL-1503 | ecosystem: Environmental > Aquatic > Freshwater > Lake | place: USA: Georgia | collected...
CCTTAGGGTTCATGTATTTGATCCCTGTCACCCCCGAACCACCAGGGCCCGATTGTTTGGTCAATCCCTCAAGCCCTGCATACTTCACAACCGTCTTGGGCGGTGAAGACATGTTGTGAAGCAACGGGCAGCTGTCAACGCCTCTCACACAAACCTCAAGGCTTTGTCGGTTTGTACAAAATGTTTGCTGGCAGCCTCTGCATCCTCTGGCGTTGCGAGTTTCTTCTGGGCAAACAACGTGGCAATGGTGTTGGCCTGTAAGTTATCTCTTAACTCTTTGGGGTTGAGCCCTGCGAGTAATGATTTGACTTTGTTCCAAGTGATAAATCTTCCGTTAGATGCATGTATGGTTTCGGAGAACTGTGTCGCAACGACAATATCTTTGTAAACATCACCCGCTTGCGATGCAACCGCTGCGTTTAAACGCCCTACCGCGCCGGTTTCAAACAAATGCACGATAGCGGCCTCTCTGCCTCCCAAAGGTAACTGCGCCAAGGCGTCTGCAATCACTCGGGAGAATTCAGGCTTTGGCAATTTGTAGGCAGCTACAGCAAGTCGAATTTTTTCAACTGGATCACTTTCGCACAAAATAGCCTTGAAGGGGTCATTGGGTGCCAGTTGAATCAGACGCATAGCCTCTTTGTGAGCGCTTAGAAGTTTCACCTCAGAAATTGCAATGCCGAGCGCGCGCTGAGGTAAAGAACTTCTGAGCGCCAAAAGAGTTGTGTCTGTCACAGAAGCTTTGGAATCTATGGACAGTGCAGCAGCGTTGACGGACAGACAAGCCCGATACAACATGGCACATCGTCTAGGACTCAAGGCAATGCCTGCTTGCAAAAGCAAAGCAAACATCGTTTGCACATAAGCTGCCATGCCTTCTTCTAGCGCTTCACTGGTAAGCGCCAGTAAGGCTTTAGTTCGTGCAATAGCTTGCACCAAGCGTTGTGCATGCACAGGGTCAATCGCTTGATCTTCACTTTGAATGACCTCGAGCTGTTGCTCTTTGGTAAATGTGCGCCATGCAGGCATATCGATCACGAAAGGAAACCGGTCTGCCAACGCCGTGTCAAGCGGTTCAGAGCCGAGGTAACCCGAATCCTCCTCATCCCGATCAGGCGGGTTCATGGCGGCCCAGCGGTATTGCAACCCGACCAGTGGCAGGCCTTGCACCTTGCGCTCATGGATGATGGGAAAGAGCTTGTTTTGAATATCGGGGCGGCAGCGACTGATTTCGTCAAAGATCACAGCCCCTGCTCCCCAAATGGCAGCCGGAGTTTTGACATATTGCAAAGTACCGTCTGCACTTGGCAAAGGGAAACCGACCAAGTCGTCAAAATTCAAAAGACTCGCGTTGTAGTGCCGAAAACTTAAATCGAGTGCCTCAGCAATTTTGTTGAGCAACAAACTCTTGGCTGTGCCGTGTGGGCCAATCAAGAGCAAGGGGCTGTCTGTTGCCAGTGCAGCAAGTAAGGGCGCTTCAATACTGGAAAAACCAACCACACCAAGTTGATCAAATATGCCGGAACGCGCTGAAACGGCCATTGAAGTTGACTTCATCATGTCACCTCCTTGATAGCTTTATCCAGAAAGTTTCTTAAAGCGATGAGCTCTTTTTGAGAGAACTGGCCTTGGAACTTGGTGTGCTCCTCTGGTCGATTTGCGCTTGGAATGAAACTGATTAATTGAAAATTAAACCCGTAGGGCTCATGATTCGTGACACTTGCTGACAACTCAAAGGCGTCAGTGCACTGAACGATCGAACGCATACATACCTCCTTTTTAGCGGCTTTGACAAAATGTCGGGGGCCGCAATAGAGAACAAATCTCCCCAACCGTTTAGGACGGTCAAGCCATAAAAAAACCCGCCTCTAGGGACGGGTTTGACTTCGGATGTTTGCTCCTTGGAGCCTCATCTGCCTTAAAGGCAAACCACCTTGCCCGAAAGCAGGTTGGTACAGGCGTCAAACCCGTTCTTGATGTGTTAATTGGAATATATCAAACAAATTAAGTCTGTGCAAGTTTAATTTTGCTCATTGAGCTTTGATGCCGTTGGCCTTGATCAGGCTGCCCCATTTGGTGATTTCAGCACCTAAATGATCTGACAGATCTTTGGGAGAACCACCGAGAGGGGTGGCGCCAATATCTGCCAAGCGCTTTGTGAAGGCTGGATCTTTGAGAATTTTGTTCACTTCTAAATTCATTTTGGAAATGATTTCTGGTGGCGTACCACGAGGTGCCAACAAAGCAAACCAAGTAGTCGACTGCAACTTAGGAAAACCCAACTCAAGTGTGGTGGGCACATCTGGCAAGGCAGGTGAACGAGTGGGCGCCATGACCGCCAAAGCATTGACTTTGCCTGCTTTAACTTGTGTTGCAATGCCTGGAATTAATTGAAACATCAATTGAATTTCGTTGGCTAGAAGATTGGTGGTGGCAGTGCCCGGTGCGTTAAAAGGAACATGGACCATTTTGGTACCCGTTTCACGCATGAACAATTCGCCGGCCAAGTGCATTGAACTGCCAATGCCCGTCGATCCAAAATTTAACTTACCAGGATTAGCTTGAGTGTAGGCAACAAATTCCTTCACCGTTTTGGGTGGCAACGTTGAGTTAAGGACCAATATATTGGGCACATCACAGATGAGTGCAATGGGGTCAAAATCTTTTTGAGGATCGTAGGCAATTTTTTCATAAAGATTAATGTTGACCGCCAAAGTGCCGGCCCAAGAAAACAAAAAGCGATAACCATCGGGTTGAAACTTGGCAGCAGCCGCAGCGCCAATGTTGCCGTTAGCGCCTGGGCGGTTGTCGATCACCATGCTGGTTTTTAAATTGATTGCAAGTTGCTCAGCAAGCAACCGAGCAATGGTGTCGCCTGTACCGCCGCCACCTGGCGCAGGCACAGTGAGCTGAATAGGGCGGCCCGCTGCAGGCCATTCGTTGGCGTTGGCAGCCCCCACTAAAGCAAAACTCAAAAGCAGTGCCAAGGGTTTTAATTTGCGAATTAATTTGAACATAGAAGAACTCGTCTTAAAGTTAAACAGAAGGGAAAATAGGTTCGCCCAAATTGAGCATGAGCCTGTTGGCCCAAGCAAAAATTGCGACTGAATGAATGAGGTCTAAAACTTCCGAATTCTGAAGACCAGCATCTATTAATTTTTGAACACTGCTGGCATTGACATGATCAGGATTGAGTGTCAGCTCAATTGAGAAATCAACAATTGCACGTTCTCGAATTGATGTGCCAGCACCGTTTGGCTCTTCAAAAACTTGCGCAATCACATCTTGTCTTTTGGCCAATTGCTCAAAGCGTTGCGCATGAACTGATGCGCAGTAAACGCACCCATTGATTCGCGACACTACGGTAGAAGCAAGCTCACGCTCGGCGCGCGACAAACCGCCAGGCGCATACATGATGGCATTGAAGGCCAATGATCTTTGGCGCAAAATTTCTGGTTGATGTACTAAAAATAAATAGTAATCAGACTCTTTTGCTTTGGGGTGGCTTTCTTCCAACACAGACATTTGTGCAGGTGTTGCCTGAGCCAACTGCACCACATCAAGCCAGGCTTTCCAGCCCAAGGTGTCGTTGGTAAAGCCTTTAATGTGAATAGGCGCACTCATCAAGACAACTCCAATGCTTGCATGGCACGCAAGCCTGCAGCCAATCGAACTTGGTAAGACACAAATGAAATAAGTTGTGCCAATGTCACCACTTCGGCGGTACAAAGCCCCGCCTTTGGCAATTCAGACAGCGCCATTTTGTCGGCGCTAATGGGTTTGGTAATGAGGGTGTGCGTGAAGTTCAAAATAGCTTCGAGGCGAGTATTTTTAATACTTTGAATATCAGACTTTTGAATCAAAAGAATTGTCTGCAAATTGGCACCCAACTTTTGCAATCTGCTTTCATACTCCGCAGCCAAATCTGGCGATGGCGTGAGTAAGCAAGCGTAGAGCGCAACATAAAGTCTTTCCTCAACACTCAATCCAGGCAAGGCTGGGTCAAACAACCCGTCTTCACTGCCCTGCGTGGCGAAAACTACTTTTTCACGCTCGCGCCTTGTGGCATAAGTTTGGCTTTGGGGTGACAAACCCACCAATCGATCAAGTGTGTCTGATGAACTCTGATTCAACATTTTGCATCCTTTGAATAAAGTTGTTTTAAGCGTGAGGTGGGGCTGCAGGTATCCATTCGTCACCCAACAATTCGGGCTCAGCATAAGCTTTCATGCGCTCAAAATGAGTTTCAATATCTTCATTGTAAAAATGTACAGCAATGCCATTGGCCAGTCGTTTTGCACCATCACTGATAGCCGGTATATCGCCAGAAACAGTGCCGTGGCTTAAAGCGGCCGGATAACAGAAGCAGTGGATTCGCGACAAACCAGGACATTCGCCCGTGGTTTTTTCTTGGAACTCAAAGCCTGGCCCCAAATTTGGTGAGTCGATCATTTCTTGATTGCCAGGTTCTGCCGATGTTTGCAAGCGATTTCCCCAAGACAAAACGTGCGGCGCAAAGGCAGCATATTCTGGTCGATTCCACCAGTCAATTTTGAAGCCCGTTGAGAAAATCAGAAAGTCTAATGAGAAGGTGCCTCGAGAAGTTTGAGCGACAACTTTTTCATTCACGATGTTTATTTTTTCTAGCGAGCACCCAAGATTTAATTTGGCATTCGGAAATTTTGAAACTCTGAGTGTGCTGCCTCTAGGAGATGGCACTTGTTGCGTGCCTAAATAATGCCTGATGCGCCATTTCCATTCGGGGCTTAAATGGGCAAAGCCTTGCACCATACCGGCATTGCCAGCGCCTTTGCCTTTGTTAATGCGCGGCAAGTCAGTTCGCCGCACAATGAGGTCAACTTGAGTGGCACCCTCTTCCAATGCTGTGGCTGCGCTGTCCATGGCGGAGGCGCCTGCCCCCACCACACCCACACGCTTGCCGCGCAAAGTGCTGTAGTCAAAGGCATCGGATGAGTGGGCCCAATATTTTTTAGGAATTGTGTTTGCAATTTCTGGTAAATAAGCGCCCCCCAAACCATCACGCCCTGTGGCAATGATGAGGCGACGTGCATACACAGTTTGCAGACCTGTTGGAGATTGAATATGCAGTTCAACCAACTGGTCTGCACGTGGCTGGACTTTTTTAACTTCATGCAAGTTGAGTACTTGAAGCTTCAATACTTTTCGATACCAACGCAAATAGTCCATCCACTGGGTACGCCGAATTTTGTCGAGCAGATCCCAAGCATCGAGGCCAAACTGGCATTCATACCATGCGCGAAATGTGAGCGAAGGAATGCCAAGCGCAGGGCCCGTCAGTTGCTTTGGCGAGCGCAAAGTTTCCATGCGCGCAGTTGTGACCCATGGGCCTTCAAAGCCTTCTGGCGATTTGTCAAATACAAGTGCTTGCACACCCATCATCTGGAGAGCCCCGGCCGCAGCCAAGCCTGCCATACCGCCACCAATAATGGCCACCTCCAAAACGGGCGTGCCTTGGTAAGTCTGCTCTATAACCCAGCGCTTGGCAGGCAATTCAAGCCAAGCCAGGTCCTGAAGCAAACGCGCCTCTAGCCCACTCAATTTATCTTCAAAAGGACCCATGAAACCTCAAAAGTATCACACTTAATGAATGAAATAGATTTGGCAGAAACCTAGCCTAAGCCTTGAAGAATACTATAGCGCCAGTCTTGGTGTGCTATTTATTTAATTGGGGCCCCCAATTAAATTACCGCGCGTAATGGCGGACTTCAAAGCTTGCTTTTTTCCACGAGTAGTTTTCTAGGTCGGTACACGTAAAAGGACCCTCGGCAGGACGCCAATCGGGCTTGTCGAATCTGTCGGCTCTGTCCATGCGCACTGCCAAGTAGTGTCGCTGCGCCAAATAGGCCAGCACGTGATTGGGGCACTGCTGCAGCAAGGTTTCAAAAGGTGCCAACCATTCGCGAGGGCAATCCTTAACGCGCTCATAAACGAACTCTTCAGCCAGCATCACCCCCTCATCGCAACTCTGCTCAAGCAAAACCCAAATGTGATTGTCACCAACGAACTCTTCCCACTCCTCCAGCAAAGACTCAAAGTCATCATCTTCCTCAGCCATATTTTGCAAATGCAAAAGCTCATCCGGTAACTCTTCAGCACAATCCGCCGCCGCATAGTGCTGATACTCAGGAAAACTGCTCAAGCATTCAACAACCCAAGCCTTTTGCTTGGGCGACAACAAATCAAAATCATTCATAAACCTTGTTTTACCCATTCCCCCGCCATCCAGCAAGACTGTCATTTGACACAGCGCATCTTTACATCCAACATTGAGCCTAATTAATTGAGGTCAGATCACAATTGTTTTTACTTGACTCAATCGCACTCATCAGCAACGAACAAGCCAACACCGTCGTGATATCGGGATCACACGGTGGCCGCTCAGCCGCTGAATTTGTTCTGGCACTCAGCCAAAAACCAATCTGCGTTTTCTTCAACGATGCGGGCGGGGGGAAGGATGATGCAGGCAAAGTGGCTTTAAAAATGCTTGAAGCTCACAACATACCCTGCGCTTGTTACTCACATATGTCAGCCAAAATAGGCGATGCACAGGACGGTTATGCAAACGGCGTTGTGAGTGGCGTTAACTCACTTGCCCAAGCACTGGGCATCAAACTCAACATGTCCGTCAATTTAGCTGTCAGGCTGCCAAAACAATTGTGATCTGACCCCAATTAATTGGCTATCATGGGTTTTCGACAGCATTACCTCGGAAGTTAGCAACATGAAGATTATTTTCACCCTGCTCGTGTCTTTGTTTTTAGGCCTCACAGCACAAGCTCAAGACTTTCCCGTCAAGCCTATTCGTATTGTTGTGCCGTACAGCCCAGGCGGCGGCACGGACACTGTGGCGCGGCTTATGGCGGCTCACATCTCCAATGCATTTGGGCAGCAAGTGATTGTTGAAAACAAAGCCGGCGCGTCGGCCAACATCGGCACGGAATTTGTAGCCAAAGCAACTGCCGATGGTTACACCATCTTGGTTACTGCTCCCAATTTCACCACCAGTGAAGCTCTTTTTGACAAGCTGGGGTGGCGCTTCGAAGATTTCATTCCGCTCATTCACTTGGTTAGATACGGCAATTATTTAGTCGCGGCACCGGGCACGCCCTTCTCCACACTTGAGCAAATGATTGCTAGAGCCAAATCAGCGCCAGGCGCATTGTCATTTGGCTCCGCTGGCACAGGATCTAACTCGCACTTGGCCATGGAATTGTTGGCCCAGCGCACTAACATCAATGTGCCGCACATCCCCTACAAGGGCTCCGGCCCCTTAAAAGCAGACCTATTGGGTAGCCATGTGCCACTGGGAGTTGACGGCCTTGGTGGCTTAAACGAATTGATTCGCACTGGCAAACTCAAACCCATTGCCGTTTTGGCACCCAAGCGTTCCTTACTGGCACCAGAAATTCCAAGCCTCGGCGAATTCGGAATTCAAGATGTGGATGGCAATGGATGGTACGGCGCGCTCCTGCCCGCGGGTACGCCTGCCGCAGTGGTGAACAAATTGCACGCCGCTTTCGCTGCAGCCTTGAATGCGCCTGAAATTAAAGAGCGCATGACCACCATTGGGGTTGAACCTGTTGGTGGCTCTAAAGAAGATTTCAAGAACTACTTGGCTGGCGAGCGCAAGAAGTGGGCGCAAGTAATTAGCACCGCTAAAATTAAAGCGGACTGATCCTTAAGACTCGTCTTAAATTGAAGAACAGCGCCCTAAAAAGCGCTGCTTCCATGACGCACCATCAAGCCAACTGAGCAATGACTGTTTGGCGTCAGGCACACGATGAATAGCATTGGCGCAACACCAAGCAAGTGCCATGTTGCATGAAATAACTGGCTTTCGAAGTATTTGAGGCGCTTCCAAAAAGCACCGTAAAGTAGGTAGGCCAGTGCCGAGCAACACAACAACATCAGCTTCTGTGCCGTTCAAATTCTGCAGAGATTGAATGACTTCCTGAGAGCCTAGCGAATAAACGGGATGGCTTGTATCAGGCTTGCTAACACCGTCAGTGGACTTCGCCACCTGTGACACATCCAGAACTTCAAAGCCATCTGATGTCCAGTAAGCCTTACTATGCAACAGCAAAGAATGTGGATACGGTGACACTAAGGCAATGCGCTTGGCATTGAGAACTTTCAATGCCTGCCGAACTGCCCATCCAGCAGATATGACTGGAACGCCGCGACTTAAAGATAACTTCTGCAGCAAGGCAGCTTCTTTATCGAGTCCCATAAAATAAGAGGCACCCGTAACTGCAAGGCCAATAACACCTAGGGGTGCATCACCAAACTGGGCAATGTGGGTGTCTAAATTCGCAAAATAATCTTTCAGGCGGTCTTCAAGTTCGGACTCATGACTGACCAAGCGTCCATTGACCAAGCCCATGCCCGCAGGCAACAACATTTGAACCTCCGCCTCTACCGTGGTGTTGGCTTGCGGGGTTAACAAACCCACTAGCCCCCTCGGTGAATATTCAAGCGACATGGAATAGGTCCCTAATCAGTGAGGCATTGTGATAAGAATTGCACACTAGGTTTCTAGTGGCCTTATATTATGCGAATGCGATCTTCATTTGAGCTAACCTACTGGACTTATGAGCAAAGTCTTAGCTGACGTCTCTCCTTATCCCGATTTATTCAAGCGCTTTGAACTAGCAGGAAGGCCCCTGAAAAATCGAATTGTGCACGCTGCCATTTTGACAGCGTTGGCCGACAAGGGGCGCGTTACAGACAAACTGGTCCACTACTATGCCAATCGCGCCAAGGGCGGTGCCGCCATGGTTGTGACAGAGCCTGTGGGTGCATTGCCCCGACATCAAGCATCTGCGCGCGTTTGTGCCTGGAACGACAGCGAGTTGTCGGGCTTGGCACGCTTGGCTGAAAGCGTTGAAGTACATAACTGCCGCATCCTTGCCCAAATTCAAGACCCAGGCCGCGCCAGACACGTGGGTGGCAGGCTAACAGATGCCATTGGTGCATCGCCCGTGGCAGATGATTTAAGTTGGTCCATGCCACGCGAACTTAGCATCTATGGCATTGAAGAAGTTATTGCATCGTTTGCAAACGCTGCTGCCAGGCTTTTCAGATGCGGCTACAGCGGCATTGAAATTTCTGCTGGACATGGCCACTTATGGCATCAATTTTTATCGCCTTGGTCTAACCTAAGAGAAGACCTTTATGGAGGCGACTTGGTTAACCGAGTTCGCATCTTGGATGAGTTGGTGGATGCCATTCGCTCAGCCACTAATTCTCAGTTCATTATCGGCTTGAAGTTGCCTGGGGACGATGGCGTTAAAGGCGGCATCGACATTGAAGAATCTTGTCGAATAGCGGCGCACTTTGCACAGGTAGGCAACATTCACTACTTGTGCCCTACTCAAGGATCGCATGGCCCTTCTTTAGAAACGCACATGCCCAATGATCAGTATCCAAGAGTTCCATACAAGGCTATTTTTGAAAGACTCAGGGCAGCAGTTCCCAACCTGCCCCTGATGGCGGTTGCGCGAATTACAGATCCTTCGGAGGCTGACCATCTTGTGGCCAGTAGCCAAGTCGACTTGGTCGCATTAGGTCGGGCGCTCATTACAGATCCAGCATGGCCCATTAAAGCTGCCAGTGGCAAGGCACGCGATATTCGCTATTGTGTGGCAGCCAACAATTGTTGGAACACTATCGTTCATCAAAAACCAATTGCCTGTGACAACAATCCGCGCGTAGCACAGCCCGATGAATTGCAATGGCAACCACCAGTTGCTTTGAAGCGAAAATCTATCGTCATTGTGGGTGCTGGCGTGGCAGGACTTGAAGCTGCTTGGATTGCGGCATCTAGAGGTTATCGTGTTGTGGTGATGGGCAAGTCTGAAGAGGTAGGCGGAAACACCAGACGCCATGCGGCTTTGCCCTACAGCGAGTCGCTTAGCAGTATTTACGATTGGCAATTCAACGCTTGCCAACAAGCCGGTGTGCAGTTTGAGTTGGGTGCTGTGGCAACTGTAGACACGATTTTTGCGCACAAACCTGATGAAGTGATTTTGGCCACGGGCGCGCAAATGAGTGTGCCTAGATGTTTACCGCAAAACGTCATGAGTGAAGGCTTGTTCTCGGACATCCGTCATTCACTTCTAAGTATTCAAGCCATTCCCTCGAAGCAAGCTGGAAGCGCTGTACTTTTTGACATGGACCAAACCGAAGGCACCTATGCCGCAGCTTTTTTATTGTCAAGAAAATTCAGCAAAGTTGTTTTGATCACGCCTCGAGATGGTGTGGCACAAGAAACACCATTGGTCACACGCCAGAAAATACAGCGCACCCTTTTTGAGAAAAACATTGAAGTGCGGTATTTGAGTGAACCATGGTTTTCACCCACTTTCAGTGAAGATGCTGGCATGGGTTCCATCAGCGTGTTTGGTGGCAGCCCTTCCCTCATTGAGGATGCGGTGTTCTTCTCTTGGTCTAGCCCTAGGCAACCAAACAGTCAATTAGAACCCGAGCTTGTAGCAGCAGGAATTTTGGTACACAAAATAGGCGACTGCAGAGTGGCAGGCCCTGTCATGCAAGCAACCTCAGACGGTAACACCATTGCTCTCAAAATATAGTTTCTTAGCACTGCTGTTCATCAGCTGCGGACTAAATGCAGGAACAATTCAAGGCAAAGTAGTAAGCGTTGCCGACGGAGACACCATCACCGTTCTAGACGCCACTAACACCCAACACAAAATTCGCCTACAAGGCATTGACGCCCCCGAAAAGGCGCAGGCTTTTGGACAAAAATCCAAACAATCTTTAAGCCAACTGGTGCATAGCAAACAAGTGACCGTTGAGTTTCAGAAAAAAGACAAATATGACCGAAGCGTTGGCAAAGTGGTGCTCAACGGCACTGACGTTTGCCTAGAGCAAATCAAACTGGGAATGGCTTGGCACTACAAGCACTATGAGTCAGAGCAGCCCAAAGAAGACCGAGAAACTTATGCTCAGGCAGAGATTGCGGCAAGGACCAATGCCATCGGACTGTGGAAGGATAAACAGACCATCCCACCTTGGGAATACAGAAGACAGCAAAAGTAATTGAGCCTAGCTCATCTAGCGATCCAGCCAATGGTTAAGCTTTGCTTATCGGTCTAGCCCACCACAGGGCCGGGGATGTTGTTCCATATTGCTGGCCCCGATATTCGTCAAATCAGCTAAAAAGGAGATCTCGAAATGAACCCCTCAAATAGCAGTTCAACCCCATCAGGCATGGGCCTCAGGTGCAAAGACGGCGACATGGCTGTCATTGTGGGCGACGTGCCAGGCTGCGAAGGCAACATCGGCTGCATCGTCCAAGTCCGCGGCCCCACCATCAAACTCTCTGGCTATATCTGCTGGCGAATCAAACCCTTAGACAACCGAAAAATTCTCATCCGAGAATTTAACGGCGTCATCGTCAGTGAGAAGGTTTTTTGGAATTCCAGAATCCGGCATCCAGACTGTTTCCTATTGCCCATCCGCCCACCTGAAGATGGCAAAACCATTGAAACAAGCAACGATTTAAAAATTGAAAGAACCGATTATGCAAATGTCTAAAGTATCAAACGCCCTTGCGCTGGCAGTCCAAGCCCACGAAGGCCAAGTTCGCAAAAGCACCACCATTCCCTACATCTCACACCCCATGGCAGTCTCTGCCATTGCCCTTGAATTTGGCGCCTCAGAAGACCAAGCCATAGCCGCCCTCCTACACGATGCCATAGAAGATGGCGGCCACAAATACGCCAACATCATCAAAGCCCAATTTGGCGAGCATGTTCACGATTTGGTCCAAGGCTGCACAGACGGCACACCCGATCACACCGGCAAAAAAGCCCCTTGGTTAGAACGAAAGACGGCGTACTTGGAACACTTGCAACAAGCTTCAGACGAAATACTCTTGGTCAGCTGCTCAGACAAACTCCACAACGCCCGCGCCATCGTGTCCGACCTCATCAACGAAGGCCCATCGGTTTTTGAAAGATTCAGCAGCACCACAGAACAAACCCTCTGGTACTACCGCCAGTTGGCCAACGTGTTTACCAACCGCAAAACACCGCCTGCCAAAGCCCTTGAATCAGCAGTCTCCCAAATGGAAGCCCTCTCCCAAAGCGCTTGGTAATTTAATTGGGGTCAGATCAACATTAATTTCCAATCAGTGGGGGCAGAGGCTAAGGGGGGCTTCCTCATGGTGGGGTACCACAAATCGTCAGCCCCCCTTAGCCTCTGCCCCCACTGATTGGAAATTAATGTTGATCTGACCCCAATTAAATTTATATTAACACTTGATTAAAACAGTTTTGGTGTTAATATAAACGCATGTCCAAAACTTTCAGTCTTGATGAACTCTGCTCCCTCACCGATTTGCCCAAGCGCACGGTGAGGTATTACATGCAAATGGGGCTTGTAGACCGGCCCATTGGCGAAACCAGGGCGGCGCATTACTTGACCGCACACCTAGACCAGCTTTTAAAGGTCAAACAACTTTCAGACGCTGGCATTTCCTTAGAACGAATTGCAGACATCCAAAACGGAGAAGAACTTCCCGTTCCGCCCAAGCCTCGCAAGCCTGGCGACATTCAAGTTAAGAGCCACATCCACGTAGCCCCTGGCATTGAGTTGCAAATTAGCCCCGAAGAAGCCGACATGAGCCCCGAGCAAATCAGGGCCCTTGTCAAAGCAGTCATGAAAACCATTCAAGAAATCAAGGCCTGACCATGTACGAAGAACAAGAAAACTGCACCCTCACCTGCGACGGCAAAGAAGTTGCCATGAAATCTGTACACGTTCACGGCAAACTCGACGGCTTGCTTTTACGAATGAAGGTGCGCCAAACTTACACCAACGAATCAGAAGACACCCTAGAAACCGTCTACACATTCCCACTGGCATGGGGCGCCACACTTTTAAACTTAGCCGTAGAACTCAACGGCAAAAGACTTAGAGGCACCGTGATAGAAAAGAAACAAGCCGTCAAACAATATGAAGAAGCCATCGACAACGGCGATTCCCCCATCATGGTGGAGCGCTCCGGACGCGGCCTTTACACAGCCAACCTAGGCAACCTACTCCCCGGCGAAACCGCCGTCATCGAAATCGAATACGCGCAACTTCTGAACTTTGAAGCCGACCGCATCAGGCTCAACATCCCCACCACCATTGCCCCACGCTATGGCGATCAACACCAGCAAGGCGGCCTTCAACCCCACCAAACTGCGGCTGCAAACGGCCTGGTGGAATATGGCTTCTTCATGACCTTGGACATTCAAGGCACCGCAGCCAAAGGTATGGTGAGCAGCCCCACTCACCCCATCAAAACCACAAAGAGCTTTGACGGCGTCAACGTCCAACTGGGCAAGCAAACCTATCTAGACCGCGACTTTGTGCTCCTCATTGAAGACCTAGAAGGCGAATCATTCTGCATAGCCGGCCCCGACACAGAAGGCAGCAACACCACCGCCATCATCACCAGCTTTTGCCCCAAACTGCCCAAGACCAAACCAAGCAAGCTGCGGCTCAAAGTGCTCTTAGATTGTTCAGGCTCCATGGCCGGCGACAGCATGAAACAAGCTCGCGTGGCACTCAAACATCTCTTCAAGCAACTGAACGAAGAAGACAGCTTTGCCTACACGCGCTTTGGTAGCAGCTTAGACCGTGTCACCAAAAAGATGACGATGGCATACAGCGAACGCATTCAAACTTTGCTCAGCACCCTCGACAAAACAGAAGCCGACTTAGGCGGCACCGAATTAGGCATGGCCATGACCGATGTGTTCAACATGAACGCCAATGGCAAAGCGCGCAACAACCTCGAAGTCACAGATTCAGCCGACGTATTGCTCATTACCGATGGCGACGTTTGGAACATTGAAAACATTTTGGCATCGGCCCGCATCAGCGGCCACCGCGTCTACACCATTGGCGTGGGCAGCGCGCCTGCCGAAAGCTTGTTGCGCGAATTGGCCAAAGACACGGGTGGTTCATGCGAGTTTGTCACACCGCGAGAAGACATGCGCGGCGCCGTAGATCGCATACTCACACGCATGCGATCAGCCCAAGAAGTGCGCTTTGCCATCAAGTGGAATGCCATTGAAGACAAGCACAAAGACCACGAATGGGCCAGCACCCTGCCCCCTCAATTGATCGATGGTGAAACTGTTCACCTGTATGCCAGACTACCCGCCAAAACAGAAAAGCCTCCGGTCTTAATTTGCAAAACCCTTGTCAAAGATGAAGAGCAAGAAGTCAGCAGCGCCAAGCCCTCAAGCATTACATGGGATACCGAAGGCATTGTTGCTAGGCTTGTCGCTGCTGCACAAATTGGTGAACTCACAGAGGGCAAAGCAGACACCAAACTGGCCAAGTCATTGGCCATGAAATACCAATTGGTGACACAGCACACCAACCTGTTCTTGGTGCACGAACGCGCAGAAGAAAATAAGGCAGATGGATCGCCCAAGTTGCAGCAAGTGGCGCAAATGCAGGCTGCCGGCTTTGGTGGATTTGGAAACGTCATCCAAGAAAGTCGCAACGTGGACATGATGGTTCACAGAAGCATGTCAATGTCATTTGAAGACGCATCACTAGGAGGCGACTACGGCCGCCTAAACACCCCCAGCGTGTGGCGCACCAACCGCACACAGGCTGCAGCCAAAGTGGACGGCATGGCTTCGGCGGGCATGGACGAGATTGAAATTCCAGCATTCTTGCGCAAGCAAAGCGACTTGCTTGACCTGAGTGTCCAAAGCTCAACGACATCGCCTGGCAAAATAAACCACGCCAATTCCATGGATTCATCACTAATCAGTCAGTTGGTCAGCAAAGTCAAAGATTGGGTAGCACCCAGCACACCCGCAGAAGCCAGGGTGCTAAACGATGAGGATTTGAATAAGGTCGTAATGCCCTCGGAAGCCTCTAGGGAAGAAATTGCCATGGCGCTTAACACCGCCGGATTGCACGCTTCGTCATTCCGAATTGCTTTGCAACACACCCTGAAGTTAAACATGCCCGCCAACTACGCACCGGCCATCATTGACCTGACCAAGGTAACCAAAGACAGCGCCACAAGCTGGGCCTTGTTGTTTGAGTGCTTATTTGGTGATATCGAGCAATCTGGTTTGCTAGATCGTCATGCAAAGCGCCTGCTAAGAAGCCAACTCAAGCTGGCCACGAAGGAAATGCATGAAAGGTCAAAGGAACTGTTTGAGCGCATGCTGACAATCGCAAGCTAATTCAAACAGTTGCCAGCCAGTTACGCGGGATATAAAGGCGCAACCCAAGAGGCAGCGGGTACGGATACCCCGCCTCGCACACCCGGTTCTACAGAGCCATACCGCTCTGCCCAGATTACAGGCAAAGGGCGAGCCTCAGGGGAGGATAACCAAGGCCTAAGCAGATGGCGCTTGCGCCCTGCTTCTTGCCAATCTTCAAAAGCGGTACGGTCATGCAACAAGGTGTGAATAAGTGAATAATTTATTCAGCTTTGATGCCGATGTCACGAACCAATTTAGACCACCGCTCAACATCCCGACGGACCAGGGCTCGGGTCTGATCGGCGTTGAGGTTCAGAGGCTTACCTCCAGCTTTACGGAAGGTTTCTTGCAAATCGGGCTGCGCAATCACCTTGGCCAGTTCGCTGCGCAAACGGTCTTGAATGTCCATAGGCGTCTTTTTGGGCACGAAATAACCAAACCACGATTCCAAGTCCAAGGGTGCTACACCACTTTCCAAGATGGTGGGCACATCTGGGTGCATGGGGTTTCGTTCAGCGCCTGAAACAGCTAAGGCCTTCACACTGCCAGCATTCACATGCACACGCGCTGTGGACGATAGATCAAAGAACAGATCAACGCGACCACCTAATAAATCGAGGTAGGCGGCTTGCGCACCTCGGTAAGGAACGTGAACCAAGTCAGTCCCGGCCAAATGCCACAAAGCTGCCGGGAGCACATGCTGCCCAGATCCGACGCCTGCAGAGGCGTAGGACAACTTACCAGGATTGGCTTTAGCGAAGGCCACAAGATCTTTGAGCGAGTTGATGGGCAGGTCCTTGCGTGCCATCAGCGTGTAGCTGTAACTCACGGCCAGGCCCACGGGCTCTAAATCACGCAAGCTGTCGTAAGAGAGCTTGTCGTACAGCCCCATGTTGAACGCAATGTTGGAGACCGAGCCCACCAAGATCGAATAACCATCCGGATCGGCTTTGGCCGCAGCGTCCGTGCCGACCAAGGTGCCAGAACCGGACCTGTTTTCCACCACCAAGCTCTGACCAAGCGATTTTGCTAGCCGCTCGGCCAGCGCACGCGCAACAAAATCAAAACCACCGCCCGGTGGCTGAGGAACAATCACCTTCAAGGGCCGGTTGGGGTATGCACCTTGCGCCCACACACCCTGTGTAAAACCCAACAAGCCGACAGCAGGAAGTGCCCGCAAGAGACCACGCCGATCCGAATCGACCTTGTATGTTTGTTTGATGTTCATCTGTGTCTCCTTTAGGCCCGTACTTTTCTCAATGAATTCATTGAGTTAGCTTGCAAGCTCTAACTCAAAGTGGTTAGCGAAAGATATTTCGTTTATCCCTCAGTGCAGAACTTTAGAATCAAGAAAATTGAGGTCAAAAAAATGCTTCCATGAGAAGCATATATAAAAATTCTTGAAATGAAATCCTGAAAACTACCTAAGTTGTTGATAGTCTTTAAGATTTAGTTTGGTGGTGGGCGGTGCAAGTTTCGAACTTGCGACCCCTGCAGTGTGAAGGGAGCGCGTGCGACAGTTCCGCTGCAACGGTGCGGCAATGATACTGCAAGTTAACTCAAATTTACGCTTCGTAATATTTCAAAATTGCTTTGATCTAATTTAAACCGAGGTGCTGACCTGCCCCCGCCCTGCAATACCTATTAGTTGCTATGGCTATAGTTTTATTTCATACGGGCAATTGGGCAACCTAAGCTTGATGCCCCGCCAAATTGAACAGCTAACTGTAAAGGAAATGTAGAAAATACATTGGTTGGCAAATATCTGCTGCCGCCATAAAATAACAGAGTTCAAGTACCCCGATGGAGAAATATGGTGTTGCTCACAGCAGTTATTACTGAAGCTGAGAAAGGTGGATTTATTGCCCTCAACCCAGAAACAGGCACAACCACTCAAGGTGAAACCTACCAAGAAGCCATAAATAATTTAAAAGAGGCAACTACTTTGTATCTTGGTGAATTTCCGATGAAGATACACAGCCATCCAGTCATGACTACTTTTGAAGTTAGCCATGCCTAAATTTCCTGGGCTCTCCGGTGCAGAGATAGTTCTGGCTCTAGAAAAATTAGGCTTTGTTGTGGCAAGGCAGTCGGGAAGCCATTCCCCCAATTCAGTAGACAAATATTATTGTCAAAATCTGAATGGGAGAAATGTAAATGCAAAGAGCCAATTACACACTTGAGTTCAAAGAAGAGGCCGTGCGCCAAGTCACCGACAAAGGTCACTCGGTCGTCGATGTTGCCAAGAGGTTGGGCATTAGCGATCAGCTTCTTTATAAGTGGGTCAAGAAATCTGAGTTAGCTCTGCAGTCACTGGGTAAAAACCGCATCATTGCCGACCCAATGGAAATTGTGAGCAGACAACCAGACATCATCATCGGTTCATGGTGCGGCAAAAAATTCAATCCTCAACGAGTTGCTGCGCGTCCCGGATGGCAAGATGTACCTGCTGTGAAAAACGGACAACTATTTGAAATCAAATCTGCTGACATAT
>Ga0214919_10005563_pt1 | contig 17782 bp, 16 predicted proteins | sample LL1503_MetaG_FD_177994 | JGI IMG/M metagenome (GOLD analysis project Ga0214919, IMG submission 177994) | Freshwater microbial communities from Lake Lanier, Atlanta, Georgia, United States - LL-1503 | ecosystem: Environmental > Aquatic > Freshwater > Lake | place: USA: Georgia | collected...
TTCTAATGTAGCATGGCGCCGGAAAGCTGCATTTTCCGATGCGGTAAGCAGTAGCCAGAAACCGTGGTATAAATGGATTCAAGAGTACGTTGATACAAAAGAAATCAAAGAGAATATTATTGATCACGGTGGAACCTCAGAAAGTAATTACTACAAAACAGTATTTTATTCGTATTTTCAAGATTATCGTCCAACGATCCAATTGTGGTTGCCAAGATGGAGCGGAGACATGAAAGGAGAGCCTTCCGCAACGGCGCTAAATGTATACAACAAGGAAGAGCATTAAGGAGAATTAAATCTCACTAAAAAAGTAAAAAAGATGTTTAAGAGTATAATTAAATTATAATTATAAAATGTTTACATTCCCACTATTACCCCTTAATTTCATCTTTTTTGTTGCAACTCTTTCATTTTCATATGGATTTTATCGTGGATGGACTCTTCTTTGGCGACATGATGAGAGTAAACTTATTAAAATAGGTATTTCTACGATAGTAGGGGTTACCTATATCATACCGCCGATTTCTGTGTTTAAGTATCGAGATTTAGTATACCGAATTTACTATCACTCCATCGGCTTCACAGACGAACGATGGACAAGAGAACTTTATCATGAATTAGATATGTATCATCCAAATGTTGTATAAAATAAAAAGAGAAAGATAAAAAGAGAATTTATATAAATATACAAAAATAAATGAGTTACCCCATTCACCAACTAAGGCGTTCAGTATCGTTACAGGCTAATCCATCTTTTTTAAATATTTTAGACACCATCAATCCAGATGAAGTAGACGACGATGAGTATGACGATGTCGATGATGATCCGTCGAATTTTTCAGAAGAAAAAACTGGTTTCGGTTGCCGATGCTGTAGGAAATGGTTAATCAGTAAATATGCATTAGATCGGCACATAGTAAGATGTTTTATCACTAAAATAGAAAAAATCAATGAAATCTACGAGAATGATCTAAATAATCAGTTCAGATATATGGAATTATTAAAAAAACAGTATCAAGATGACATGGAATTATTAAAAAAACAATATCAAGATGATATGGAATTGATGAAAAATCGACATATCGATGAAATTTCTGCATTGAATGATAGGAATGATGCCTATATCGATTTTTTACAAAAAAATAGTAAGGCTACCGATCAGAAATGGTTGGATTTATATGAAACCATGTTTAGCGAAATGAAAGCGATTGTTATGAAGGATAAAGATAAGGATGTTATGAAGGATAAGGATTGTTAAGTATAAAATCAGAAATTTAATATTTATTAAAAAATAATAAATATTAAAAAATAAAATATAAATGAAACTTGTCATTGGTCTATGTATTATCGTTTTTATTGAACTCATTATTCTTTGTTACCTTTCTATGCGAAAACGAAAAAATAAAGATGAGAAAAAAGATAAAGGGAATAAAGAAAATTTTGAAAATCCTTATAAGATTGTTCCGTTGACAAATTCTGAACTCACAACATGCCAAAGATGTATCCCTAAAGGAGATATCTATAATGGGTACCAAGTCGCACCCCAACCGCCCTCTTCATATTGGTATCATACCAATACCAACCTTGACCAACCATCGACTTCAAGCAATTTTCAACAATACGCTCGTTTGGAGATGCCACAAGAATCAGCCCAATATGGACAATGTAACGATGCCTATCGATGCCGTAAATATGGTGTAGCAACGGGCGTACAAGGAAAGATTTTCTAAATCTTTAAATCGGAGGAATTTTGGCGTTGGTACTCGTTTCATTTTCTCGTTCCTTTTGCATTTGCATCGCGCGACTTACGATATTGACAGAAGATCCTTCTTTTTTAATATTTCCGGATATACTGACATTGCTGACCGGGGCAACATGATGATAGGTATTTAAGGCATTCTCATTTTCGTTATCTCCAACGCCTCCCAAATCACTCAGATCCATTAAATTTTCAAGAGATGTCTGACCGCCGGTCGAATTAGTATTAGGACCATTAGAAGAGACAGAAGTCGAGAGTACCGATCTCATATTGGTAGTACTCATACCACTCGGATCATTCGGAGGTGGAGATAGATAATTCGTTGACGGTTGAGGCTCATTAATTTCATATTTTTCTTTGATTTCCTTTTCTTTTGACAATGCCATTTCCTTTTCCTTTTCTCTTGACAATGCCATTTCCTTCGTCATTTCCTGAAGATATTCAATGTAATGGGCATTTATTAGAGAAAACGCGCGCTCCCCCTCAAATGATTCTGCGTACCCATTCTTTTGATAGAGACGTATAATCGACGGAACTTGTTTGATTGACAATTTTTTAGAGGTTAAGATTCTTTTTCGAATGTCTGCATTATCAATGCAGATGGTCGTATGTTTGAAAGTTGGAACTTTCCCGATCATTTCCATAAATTTTTCACATGATCCAGAAAATTTACTGTATAAAACGATGTTGAGATGATCTTCCATTCTAATTCTATTTTATGTAGGAACTATACATTTAAATATTTAATTTTATATATAATAAATATAAAATGGAATACGGAACATTTATTGGCAATGATAACGAGTGTGATGCTAAAAAAGATTTACAATTGTCATTAAAAACATTGACCCAACCATTGTCGTATCAAACGACTGCCTACGATGATCGTCTCGATATGAACCAGTATGTTGGGTGGTTTACGGTAGCAGATTGGAATCCTCTCGTACAGCGTCTTTTTACAAAAACGACGATTAAAGTCATTCAGCAAAAAACATCTGACTATCTCATGGGAGTTGACCCAAACGGTAAAAAAATTGTACCTACGGAACGAGTCGTGATTGCCGCGTTATATGGTATATTTAAGAATTTTCATCCAACGACGGGTGACATCTATGGTAAATACACGGTCGTTGACCAAACCCATCGAGATGATTATTCGTATATCATCGATCAAACGATTTCTCTTTTGGTGCAAGGAATTCGCGATGATATTGGCATGGCTGAACAAAATCAAAAACTGACAATTTGGACGACGGTAATGGGTGATTTTAACGAACATGGGTTGCGCCAATACCCCCCCATTAAAATCAACAACAAGAGACCCGATCCCATGTTGTTTCATATGAGATATTAAGAGATATTAAGAGATATTAAAGGTTCGGTTAAAGATAATAATATTATATAAAAATATTATATAAAAATATTAAAATAATAAATGGATAAACTGTTAGGAGAAGAAATTGGTCACGGAGCATATGGACATGTCCATATAGATAATTCTGATTCGTCTAAATGTATCAAAATGAGCAATAAACAAAATGATATAAATCATTGTCGTCAATGGTCAAACGAATACAAAAAAATAAAAACATTATTGTCAATAATAGAAGAGCATCCTTCTTACAAAAAAATAGATTATGTTAGGATAGTTAAACCTACTGATTTTATTGAATCAGATACAGTTTGTTATATGAAGATGACTCGAATTTTTAGGGCTAAAAAAATTGATAATGAAGAAAAAGAAGAAAATAATCGGATGATTCAATCACTTCTTGGAGATAAAAATACATACTACGATCATAAAGGAAGAGGTTTATACATGGGTCTAAAACATTTAAAAGAATATATAGACGATAATGATTTATTAGATGCATCCCATCAGTTAGGAATAATGATGGGACTTATTCATTATACAGGAAAGTGTAACGCATTTGACATTGAAGTTTTTTTAGGAAGAGAATATTCTACTAGAAAAAATAGATTTTATATTGCAGATTTTGATATGACATCTACAATTGACACGTATGGAGAGAAAGAGATCCAAGAAATGTATTGTTCGTTAAACGACGCATCATATTTCCCACGTCCATCAATAAATAAAAAATTATTTGAAATGTTTTATGATGGTTATTGTTCAATCGTTCCTAAAACGATTGTTGAACGCGTATTTAGAGATTATTCTTAGTAAAGAATTAATATATTCTATAATATATTAATTATACGTCAATTCATATAACATCTACCAACCTACCAACCTACCAACCTACCAACCTACCAACCTACCAACTATGCTTTAACGAAAGAGTCTTATCTGACAGAGAATCGGCATAACTGTTCATTTCACGGGGGATATGTCTAGCCGTAATCGTGTCGAAATGTGAAAACATCCCCATAATCTCAGAATGAATGACAGATAGGATATGATTTTTAACTTTCCATTTTCCAGAAATCTGAGAAATAACAAGGAGAGAATCGCCTTCGATATGAATATGTTTCACTCCCAATTCGATACATCGTTCCAAACCAACCCTTAATCCCGTATATTCGCCAATGTTATTGGTACCTTGAGGAATGAAGCATCCCCCCTCCGAGATTTTATTTTTTTTCTCCTTATCGGTATAAACGACAAAGGCACCTCCACACGGACCTGGATTCGGGTTAGAACCACCGTCAAATTGAAGGTGGTGAGTAATAGTCGAGGAATCACCTTTAATTATATTCATCCTTTTATTATTCTTTTATCCTTTTATTATTCTTTATCCTTTTATTATTCTTTATCCTTTTATTTTTTATAATTCGATTTTATAAAATTATAAAAAAGATATTTTTAGAGATTATTATTAAAATTATTAGAATATAAAAATTATTTAAATATGTCCATTATCGCAACAGAAAGTCTAATTGACGAGGCGTTAGAATCTCGTATGATGAACGAAGTTCAAGTTGTGAAAATCGACGGTGGATTCAGCTTTTCTCCATTCCCAAACTCCAAAAAAGAAACTATCATTCGCCCCTACCGGATGAACGAAGATAATACCATCTCTATCCCGTTTCGATGGGCGATCGACAATACATCTATTCAGCGCCCTCCTAGGTCAGAGTTGACAGCGATCGATACAAAGTTTACATCTACCCTCCGTTCGATTCAACACGAGATTAAAGACGAGTGTATTTCCTACCTCAATAAAAAAGGATGTGCTTTGATTTCTCTCTACCCCGGTGCCGGGAAAACATGTCTGTCCATTTATCTAGCCTCCAAAATTGGCCTGAAAACTCTAATTGTCTGCCACCGTCTCGTATTGATCGAACAATGGATTAAGGCGATCTCGCGATTTATTGACAATCCTCGAATTGGCTTCGTCAAAAACGAAAAAAATCCTAAAAAAATGGAAGCCGTTCTTTCTAACGATTTTTTATTGGTGAATGCTCAAAATATAAAAAAGTTGGGGTCAGAATGTTTTCGTGGTGTGGGGCTAGTCATTATCGACGAAATTCATGCCATTATGGCGGAAAGTCTATCAGAATGTATGTATCATCTTCATCCTCGGTATCTCATTGGCTTGTCTGCCACTCCGAGTCGACCAGACGGATTGGATCGCCTCCTTGATTTTTATTTTGGAAATGATACAAAAATTGTCAGGGAGTTATACCATCCTCACATCGTGTATCGAATTGATACCTCGATTGAGTACGAGGAAGACAGTAAGACACAGTGGAGCGCAATGATTACTTCCCAATGTATGAACGAGGCACGAAATAATTTGATCGTCGATATTATCCTTTCTCAGAAGGATCGGACATTTCTGGTGTTGTGTAAACGAGTCGAACAGGCAAAATATATTGCCCATAAACTAGAAGAAGAAAAAGAGATGGTTAGTGTGATGACAGAAGATGTGAACGACTATGACGAGAATTCTCGTATCATCGTATCCTCTATCCAGAAAACGGGGGTAGGCTTTTCGTTTGATAAATTGGACGCTTTGGTTCTAGGTAGTGATGTGGAAGAATATTTTATTCAATATCTTGCTCGTGTGATGCGAACGGAACAGGTTAAGCCTATCGTGTTTGATTTAGTCGACCCACATCGAAGTCTCAAAAAACATTTTGGCGAAAGAAAAAAAGTGTATCTGAAAGCAGGTGGCGTGATCAAAGATTTTTACAAAGAATTTCCGACCTTTCCGCGAATTTAAAAATTTAAAAAATTATTTAATAATAATTTTTCTTTTCTTATTTTTCTTTTCTTATTTTTTATTAAATTAACCACGAGAAAGTTTAGAAATGTCATCCCATCGCAAAAACGCCGTAAGTTTCTCGAAATCTCCATCGTACTCATACTCTTCCCAGCCGTTTTTACCCTTACGGTGGAAAGTAAGCACAATATCATTGTAATTTTTGCAAAATTCATCTGGACCGTATGCCAGAAGGTTTCCATCCATCTCAACCGTCCCCGATCCGATAATATTGGATATCTCGGATATCACATCCACAACAGGGAAAGGACAAGTTGTAAGATGTGACAGCATCAACGACAAGATTCGCTGAACTTGAGAAATGGTAGGGACATGTCGATGTCCCGATACGGTACACAATCCTTGACCCGTTCCAAGGACTTTGTCCGAACATCCGACGGCGAAAGGCTTAATCATATTAGGAATATTAGGAATATATAATAAAAAGAATATCGAAATATCATAAATAAATCAATTTTATTTAAATAAATGAGAGCCTTACTAGTGTTTGTTTTAACTCTTTTTATATTTTTTATGTTTTTCACTATTTTAACGATTTTAAATGATGAGGGATATCAACTTCCTCTATCCTCTGTTTTAAAAGAAAAACAAAATGTTACGATAAATCCGTCTGTTCCGGTTCATTACGTTTTTTGGACAGGTGGGTATGATTCGACCTTTATCGTCCTTTACTATTTATATCAAACGTATAGCAATAAAAATAATATACTTATCCAGCCGATTTATCTATCGGGATGTGTGGATAATGTGGTATGCCATTCCGATGACTCTAGACAAAGCAAGAAATACGAGATGGAAACGATGGACAAGATTCGATCACGGATTCCAGAAGAATTACGAAAGCGTCTTCTTCCGACTATAGTGATATCAGATATTGAAATTGATGATGATATTGACGCAAAAGCAAAGGCCCTATTTCGTGTCGGTCATAGTACTCGTCCTAGAAATCAATATGCCAGTATTGCCCAGGTGTGCAAAAATCTTTCTATTTCAGGAGCGGTAGGTGTGGTGAGAGATGACGATCACGATAATTGGGGTAAAATTGTGGGAAACATAAAAAATAAAAATACAAGCGATGCACAATTAGATATCAATGATATCAAAGATATTAAAGAATATTCCATTTTTTCAGAATTTAGATTTCCAACGATTTTTATAAGCAAACAGGAAATGATGGAAATCGCCCGACGTTACCGTTTTGATTCGATTTTGTCCTTATCATGGTCATGTTGGTTTCCATTTGAAGGAAAACCTTGCGGGAAATGCAATATGTGTAAAAATCGGATTATAAAATGATATTATTTCATATTATTTAACGTTTTTATTACAAAATATTTACAAAATATTTACAAATTACAAAAAATAATAACGTTCATTAAACTTCAAAATAAAATAAAATAAAAATAAAAATAAAAATTTATTTTTAAACCATAATTAAGGGAGAAATTATAATTATTACTTAAAGATTAGTCGCTATATTAAAAAATGGCAAAGCAATCTAAATCTGAGACTAAAGAAGTCAAATCTGACGTAAAGGATGTTAAATCTGTCGTTGATGCGGCAGTAGAAGCAGTCCAAAAATCGGCAAAGAAGCGCCCGACCGAAGACAAGAAGGAGGAGAAAAAGGAAGAGAAAAAAGTCTCGGAGAAACCGGCCAAGACTGAAAAAACAGAAAAGAATACCAAGAAGGAAGACAAGAAAGTCGCCGAGCCCGCTCCAGTACCGGTCGCCGAAGCCGTTCCGGTTGAGGAGGAGTCGGAAGAGCGCTCAGCGCGTCGTCAGGTAACGCGTGAGAGTGTCGAGGCTAGCTTTGACGCTCTCTTGAAACAGCTTGACGAGGAGATTGACGGTCTTCGTAAAAACGAGGACAAGAACAAATCGAAGGGTGTACGCTTCCTTCGTACAGTTGCGAAGCAGGTTCGTCAGCTTCGGTCGGACGCCTTGCGTCTCGCCAGCAAGAAGACTCGTCGCACAACGACTTCGTCGACAGCCGGCAACTCTGGATTTATGAAGCCTGTGAATGTCAGCAAGGAAATGCGTGCCTTCGCTAATCTCAAAGAAGACCAACTTGTGTCGCGTGTCGATGTGACGAAGGCGATCTGCAAGTATGTAAAGGAGAAGAACCTCCAAGTTGAGACGGATCGTCGTCAGTTTACCCCGGATGCCCAGTTGGCGAAACTTCTTAACACCGACAAGCCGATTACGTACTATGCCCTTCAGCAACACATCCAATCTCACTTTGTGAAGGATAAGTAAAGCGATAGAAGTAAAGCGATAGTAAGAATTGAAATAATAATAAATAATAAAAAATAAATATCGAGTATAAAAATATTAATAATATTTTTAGAATTCTACAAAGAAAGTGTACTATATACTTTTTTCAACAATAATTCTGGTTTAAATTCTGGACATTGTTCTCTTATTTTTAAAATAAATACTGTAATTCCAAGCTTGACATTAGCATCTTTAGAATTTTTTTTAATAAAAGCCGAATCCATCTTCTTGGCCATTCCATAATCGATAATATACAAACGATCATTTTTTTCGGTACCAATCATAAAATTTAGAGGGGAAATGTCTCCATGAAAAATATGATTCGCATCTAACGTCTCTAAAATCGATATGATCTGTTGTTGATATTTTTCACTAATGTTGCCTTCTTTTTTTATTATATCAAAGAGGGTTTGACCAAGCTCTTCCATGTCAATATACGGATTTTCCGACTCATTTCCCTTAAAATAGGTATAAACCTTAGGCGAAATACCAAGATTATGACCTTTTTTCATCATCTTTACCTCATTATCGATCTCTTCCCGATTCTTATTTTTACGAAACGTTTTCCTTACCACTCTTTTCTTACCACTTTCTATTACGGTAACCGTTCCGTCTTTACCTTTTTTGAGTGGACTTTTGTTATTCTTATTATTCTTATTATTCTTATTATTCTTAACTTTTACGGGACTTTTCGTATTCTTAACTTTTACGGGACTTTTGACCTTTTTTATTTTTTCAGGACTTTTCTTATTTGTTACCCTATTCAACTTTGCAGGACTTCGCATCTTTATTTTTATTTGTTATTATATTATATTTTTATAATAATATTCTTAATATTCTTAATATTCTTAATATTCTTAAAAAAAAGTCGCAAATTTTTGACACAACGGTTTTCTGATCTCACGTACACGTTGGGCAAACGCGCAACACTCCTCGTCTTGTAATGTTCTTTGTCGAATTTTTCCCGCCAAATCGCGAAAAATCCCCCGAAATTCCGTCAATGATTTATTTAGGACCTCATTATACTCACGTTTCTTATCAAGAGTAATCCCTTCTTCTAAAAAGCCTTCAATCGTCAAACAATGTTTCAAAATACAATCGTGACATCTCTTCCCATAATGGAAAAGGTGATCTTCCAACAAAATCATATTTTTGGTAGCCTCTCGCAAATTAAACCGCGGGTCCATAATAGGAAAGAGGTTGGTACCTCCACAAATATTGACTCCGTCATCATCTTTACCGCATGTACCACTGGCATCGCTTGAAAAATTCTCAACAACTTCTGTCGGTGTATCGGTACTAATGTTTGGGTCAGTCGCGTTCGAACCCTTCGATAATCCGCCGGAAGCGCTTGGATCACTCGGATTTTTACCTGCCAAACGTGCCAGAATTTCTATGGCTTTTTCGCCAAACGCGTTAAAGCGAAAGGCATTATCATCATTCATAACATCCGTCGGTTGACCATAGGAATAGGCTACTTTTTTCTCAAGAGAATCTTCGTCATATTGAATCACTTTAGGAGGGGCTTCATAGATTAATGCATCGGGTTTAATAAATTTACGATTATCAATAATTGCGCTCGACCATGTATTCGGTCTGTATAGATTGCCGTACATATTTTATTATTATTATTTTTTTAAAATACTACTTAATTAATTATTATAAAATAAAAGAATGAGTAGCAAACGTTTTATTGAATTGTATAGTGGATTTCGTAATCGGGTTCAATATCCCGAACCGGCACAATTTGAAGTTCCGTTTTCTCCTACTCAAAACGCCAGTGGTCAAAATTCATCCGATCCTATTGTGAACGGAGGTGTATATTATAAATTTAAATTATCTAGCCTAGATTTCCAATCAACAGCTCCATTTGGTCCTGGTAGTACATCTACAAATCCTGTGCTTAGTTCAAAAAAATTTACATTATCAGGAGAAACTCCATCTTATATTATTGATTATTATGTGGGTTGGTATATAGTGGATCTAGGTCCTGACCCAAAAAACGTCAACTATCCGGATCGTTTTAACCAATTAATTATAGGTTATAATCCATCTACATTAACCCTTACTTTAGCGCAACCTCTTCCTAACAATATAACAGGTCATTTCTACGGGTTAATTACCCGAGTTACAAATGTTACGCAAATTAGTATTCCGGCTATTGATGTAAACTTTAACTCCATCATAAACTATGAATTGGCATATAACGGATATTATGTTGTATTCGAATCGCCCGATCCTTCTTATTCAAACGCCAATAATTCAAATATCTTTTCAAGAAAAATTACGTATTATGATTCTAAAACCCGTACAGCTTATTTTAGCTATGATAAACAATACGATTCCATTTATGTTAACTCTGGTACTTTTACGTTACGAAAAGAACTTCCATCAGAAAGATTATCAATAACTACTACATCTTATATTAACAATGTTCAATCAGATCCGGTGATCGGCCCGCTTATTGGACCTGTTATTACTCTTCCTGAATATGCAAGTAGTGTTGATAATTATTATAAAGGTCAATTTGTCTATTATTATTCTAATAATGCTTATAATTACCCAGGTATTTTGCCACGCATAGAAGATATAGTTAACAATATTGGTGGAACACCCTTACCAGGTGTTTTTTATCCTATCTATGGTACATATTATATTAAAGCATACAATGGAACCACTAAACAACTTTCAGTTGATTATGATGTCAATAACACACCTCTTCCTACTTACATACCAGATCTTGGGTTTAATTCCGGAAGTTTACGTAACGTTAGTAATAATCCAGATGTTAGTCAGATAGGCCCTAATACCTACAAAGCAGTTCTCACTGGACTTGGTGAAATTGGTTTAACTACTGCTCTATTTTTAGCATCAGATTCACCTCTCTTTACTCCGGGAAAAACGTACCAAATTAAGTGGCGAATCAAAGCACAAAAATTAGATGGAGATGTACCCTATCCGCCCCCCTCGATAAAGATTAGTTCAAGTAATTTTACGAGTGGTTGGACTAGCCAAATCGGTGAAATTATATATCTACCTGTAGATTCAGACGAATATATTACTTATACATTTTCTGTAATTCCTATTACGCCCTTAATGAGTTTCAACATTCAGCCTCCAAGTAACTCAACCACAACAAGTACATATACAATCGAATGGGATCTCTTTGTAATGTCGGAGATTCCGATCATTAATATTTGTACCTTTGGAGGTGATAATTATAAACCTCTTTCTTATACGGGTTCTATGGTATCAATCAATGAAGCCGTTTGCTATGAAGTTGATCTAATCAGTTTAACCCTCCCCAACGATTCTCTACTAACTGGATCGCGTATCTCTTTCTACCCCTATGTCTACGTTGAATTCGCAAACGCTACGGCGCCCAATGGTGCCTCTCGTGAACTGATTTACAGTAATAACCCCAATAGTCAAAAGGCTCTATTTATCGCCGCCACTCCCAATCAAGTCGCGCCGTTGTTAAGTACATTTGTTACGTTATCTGGTAGTGGAATGTCCCAAGTTGTAAAATTTAAACCGAATGACAATTTAAGATTTTCAGTCTATCTTCCAAACGGAACATTGTTTAAAACATTACAGACCGATTTTTATTCGCCTTATATCGCATCGGAACGCGTACAAATCGATGTAGTTTTTTCGATTCGCCGAATTTAAGAATAAAAATATATAAAAAATATATATTTAATGTTGTCTTCCTATATAATAAAAAGATAAAAAAGGAATGAGTAGCAAACGTTTTATTGAATTGTATAGCGGTAATCGCAATCGGGTTCAATATCCCGAACCGGCACAATTTGAAGTGCCGTTTTCTTCTACCATTCAAACAAACGGAAAAAATGCAGTTGACCCTGTCGTAAACGGTGGAGTGTATTATAAATTTAACGTAGACTCTTCAGGTTTATTTGGATCGTCTGGACAATTTTCTGAGGGAAGCACCGCATCTAATCCTATTATTAGTTTGACACCTTCATATGGAGAAACTCCATCCACTCTCATCGATTATTATGTTGGATGGTATATCATCGATATAGACAGCGATTCAACCGATCTTCAATTGATTTCTGCCTACAATCCGTCAACTCTTACATTAACCTTAGCATTTCCCCTATCAGCTAATCCATCAGGACATACATACGGACTATTTCAAAATCCTCCAGAAATTAACGGACAAATTAGTATTCCCGCCGTCGATCTAAATTTCAACTCAATCTTCAATTATGAACTTGCCTATAACGGATATTATATTGTATTTGAATCAAAGAATAGTGCATATTCCAACGCACAAAATTCAAACATCTTTTCAAGGAAAATTAAGTACTATGATAAAGATACCCGCATTGCCTATTTTGATCCTTTACCGTCTGATTATGTATCCGGTAATCTTGATATATTTACATTACGTCAACAACTACCAGAGGAAAGATGGTCTATCGAGACACCTTCATTTGTGAATACTGTACCTAGCGATGAACCGATTGTTGGACCTCTTGTTGGACCTATTATTACCCTACCATCTACAGCAAGTAGCATTGATAATTATTATGCTGGAAAATTTGTGTATTACTATAATAATAGCGCATATACATTCCCTGAAGAATTGCCACCTGTTCAATCCATCTTTTCTAACACAGCTACTCCTCTGCCAGGTGTGTTTTACCCAGTCTATGGATCCTATTATATCAAAGCCTATAACGGAATTACCAAACAGCTTTCGGTAGAATATGATGTAAACGAAACACCTATTCCAACCTATGTAGCTGATATAGGGTATAACTCTGGAAGTTTTATAGCTGTTGTACCACAAGCTCTCGTTATTACGGAAATTGACGACGGTGTTTATCAAGCCGTTTTGTCAGGTAATACTTCACAATCAATGAAAATTTTACCGAACGACCCGTCTCTCTATGAATACGGAAAAACATATCGTATTGTATGGAGAATCAAAGCTCAGAATTTTGAAGGAAATCCACCAGAAACACCGCCCGATATAACCATCATCGCTACTGATTATCTCGATAAATCATTGGCGTACACAACATTGGCAATTGATTCAGATGAATATATTACCTACGAGTTTTCAGTCATTACTATTACTGAGATTGAATTTGTTATTTTTCCTGGAGGTGGTGGGGGTGATACTTATACGTTTGAATGGGATCTATTTGTGATGTCTGAAATTCCGATTATTAATATTTCGGCGTTTAAAGGCGACAATTTTACACCTCTCTCTTATAGTGGTTCCATGGTATCGATCAATGAAGCCGTTTGTTATGAAGTTGATTTAGTCAGTTTGACACTTCCGAATGCATCATTACTAACCGGTTCACGTATCTCTTTCTATCCATACGTCTACGTTGAATTTGCGAACGCAACATCTCCAAACGGAGCCTCACGTGAACTGATTTACAGCAATAACCCACATAGTAAAAATGCCCTATTTCTCGTAGCAACGCCCAATCAAGTCGCTCCGTTGTTGAGTACATTTGTTACCTTATCTGGAGGTGGAATGTCCCAGATTGTAAAATTTAAACCGAATGACAATTTACGATTTTCAGTATATCTTTCAGACGGGACATTGTTTCAAACTCTCGAAACCGATTTTTATTCTCCCTATTTGCCATCTCGTCGTGTACAAATCGATGCCCTTTTCTCCATTCGCCGTATTTAAGAAAATTTTTAAAAATTAAAAAAAAATATATTCAAAATATATTTTATTCTTTTATTCGTCATCATCGTCATCCTCATCTACGATATCTAAAATGTTGCTAATTAGAAACAATGTTTTCGTAGGAGGATCTCTCATTCTCGCAATTTCTTCCTTATCCGCTTGGTAAATAATTTGACTAATATATTTCATTGTATTCAAGTTTGCATTGTGGTTGATAATAACCAGAGGATTAACATCCAAAATATGATTAAACGATGTAAAGAAAGATGGCGACAACCGATGTGGTGTATGATACAAAGTCGAGTCGATAAACATCTCTCGAAAAGATAATAATTTTTCATTTTTCTCGTTATTATTCCCTTGGAGAATCGACAAGATTCGTCCAGGCATAGAAAAAGTTTTTGCATCATATTTTGCCACGCATAGCATGTCTTGCTCAGGGTAATGAATTTGTACGCGAAGTGGTTTAAACGTTGTAATAGACCTATACCATTCGTTTACATTTCCCTCCATTTGTTCAGCCATTTCCCGAATTTGGCTGACTTTTTTAAACGAGGATGAGTAACAAAAATCTTTAACGCCTTCTATTGCCCGTAACATCATATTGCACGCATAAGTAGCCGACAACTCGTCATATTCTTTTTCCCTAGAAGACGATGAAGAAACGGAATAACATCCACGAATCTCTTCAAGATACGCAAGAATACGGTTTGACGGATCAATACCCATCCATACGTCATAGTAAAACAATGGATGTTGCATTCTAATTGGAGGAGCAGGCCCAGTTTTATTATAAATAACCTGTGAAATGGGAGAGATGAGGGCATTGGAGTACACTCCAGACGCAATATAAAAAAATAAGTCAGCGGGGGTTTTGTTTTCCAACCCACATTTGTTCCCGTATATCATCTCATTATATTTTTTATGAATGGCTAAAAATTGCAATAATTCCGTATAGTTCTTTATCGGCGAAGGCTTGAAGTCTGTCCCTGCGAAAAAATTAACAAGATACACTAAATAATTATTATTCTTAGCCATATCAGACGAAAACGTTTTCGAGGTTGCCATCATCATCTCATTTACGAGACTAATAATCATAGAAAAACAATCATGATAGACGCTTGTCTTAAATGGCTCGATCGTTCCCGTGTGAATGTATTCATTTTTTTTAGTTTTAGAAATAATATGACTTCTTCCATAATCAATAATAACAGGAACAAGTTTGGTTTGAACCACAAATACATTTTTCCCAAACCGATACGTGATCTGTTGTTCCTCTTGATACTTCATAATAATAATATTCCACGGATATAAATCGTAATGAACAAACCCACATCGTTCTTGGGCAACCGCCAAGGCCATGCTGAGACACGCGATCAGAAACGTAAAAGTTGACATGTCACACCCATCTTCAATAAATTTTTTAAATGTTACACCCTGAATATGCTCGAGAAACAATTCATGTTCGGCTATATCTAGGCAATAAGTATAGCGAAAATTAGGAATTTCTTTGGAAAGTTTATTAATTTCTTGACCGCAATATGCCTCATTAATCAACTCATATTTCCTATGTGGTTGGTTGATTTGTTTAACAAGGAATGTTGTCTGAGGTTGACTTACCGTTTGGATGAAGATAGATGTATCTCTATTTTTATACATTTCACTTCTAACTCCGGAAAAATCAACCTCTTGCAACGCCATACGCAGGCCTTCTTGTACTTCGTACGTGCGATTTTTTAAAATATTATAATCGAGTTCGTTTTGAGAAATCATTCGCAACTTTTCCTTTCGACGTGAAAGGAGTGACAATTGCCAGTCGCGAATAATGTCAGACACCGAAATACTGTTGTAAAAATATGATCCAGTAACTCCCTTAAGCTTAACAAACAATGTCTGCATATAATCAAGAATTCCGTCTTTCTTTAAAAATGTCTCATAAAATCGTTTGGCATTCTCAGCAATGATTTTGCATTCCGCATCGTGCGCGCGACACCACCGGATTTGATCGAACAAATTTGAAAGGTCGGCCTTAACAGGGACATAATGAACATATTCCTTTAATTGTTTTCGAAACCACAATCGATACTTACTTTCAGCAATCAACAGAACAGAGCCACTCGACAGTTCAAGAGACAGCCGAAATGCTGACACATGACCGTCGACATGCACGACATATTTATATTGGGCCTGTTGACTTGGGGTAAGCGACTGAACCAACTTAAATGGCATCATCGAAGTATTGATCAACTTCAAATACTCAGAAGAAATATGCTTCCTCGGCCGTAAATTCCATTTGGTAATTCCCGCGTCAAGAAGCCTAAATCCATTTTCAACCGGAGAAATGGTTGATAGGTAGGATACCATCAATCTTGGATTGGTTTCCATCGTTACCCCGCATCCAGTTGACGCCCCTCTGAATACAGCGGTTGGAATTCGTTGTTCCCATTCCATTGAAAAATCATAATTATAGTTTCGACAATCGGGTGAAAAATATTTTCCTAGTTCTTGACTTCCAACACGAGCCCAATCTTCTGCCGTAGGAATTGGGATATCAGCATTCACATCCGTTGTAACCATACTTAAAATAGGTACGTAGGTCTCATATCGATGACTAGTTAGTGGATAATTTTCTGATCCATAAATATGTTCATACGGCTCCGTACGAGTGTTCCGGATCAAAGGAAAATCGCGTTTATTGATAAATAATTCAATGTCAGGAAGTTCTCGCTCCGCGCATAACGTTTCTAACATATCTTTCAAATTGGAAAGACCTCGATCATTTTCTCCAACTGGAAATTCCGTACGAATCAAACAATTATTCCCGTACCATGTATTTTGGAATCTATTAATTCGACCTTCATCAATTCGATAACCTTGGAGACTGCTAGCGTATATTAAAAATTCTGTCATACTCTTAAATTCTTGAGGGTGTTTGATGAACGAAGACCATTCGTTGATATAATCATGTTTACTAAATGGTAAAAAGACCGCCAATTTATTGTCTTTGATTTTAATAAAGAGACCTTTTTTAAATTTTTCAAATAAATAACGAAATGTTGACTCGACTGACTCCGTATTCAAATTTCTATAACGCATCCAGTCAACGTTTTCTATAGACGGAGCCTGAGATTTCCACCGATTGCTGGAGAGATCAATCCTATCATATCGTGTTCCATTACCGTTCGTAGGGTCTCGGTAGGTTTGGAACTGATCGACATCTCCTGCTGTCAAACAAAATTGAGTAAAACTAGAATACCGCGGATTTGTGTTAGCTTTTTCATATTTGTTATCCTTACATTCCTGTTCGGTTCGATAAAACGTTGGAAGTTTTTGGAATTGGTCTGTCGTTGTCATTTATTTTATATAATTTTATAATTTAATAAGATTATAAAGATTCATTTTCATAAATTTCGAAGAAATTTCTCTTCTTTCTTTTCAACCACTTTTGACACCTCATCGTCTAACCCCGAGTATATATCCACCTCTATTCGATATTTTCCTTTTGAAAATACAAACCCTTTAATCTCTTGAATTTCGCCATTTTTATAGATAATATCGGTATTTTTAATAGATTTGAGCATCAAACCGAGATTTATCGAATTATAAAGACATTTCAATTGCGAATCGCGTAATTCGTATCTCTTCTTTGCATCGATTAAAAAATTTTGGAAAAGAATATCTTTCGTACTCTTTTTTTTGATATCATTCCATTCTGTATTTTTTAGATTTTTCAAATTTTTTTCTACTTCTTCAAACTCTGTTATCAACACTCTTCGATCATTTTTACTCATGATATTTAATTTATCTTTCAAC
>Ga0214919_10005564_pt1 | contig 17780 bp, 20 predicted proteins | sample LL1503_MetaG_FD_177994 | JGI IMG/M metagenome (GOLD analysis project Ga0214919, IMG submission 177994) | Freshwater microbial communities from Lake Lanier, Atlanta, Georgia, United States - LL-1503 | ecosystem: Environmental > Aquatic > Freshwater > Lake | place: USA: Georgia | collected...
GTCGCATGAACTCTTGAAACAGTTACATCATCTAAAAAAATCTCATTTTTTGGATTGCGACCAATAGTTAATTTTTCGGTGTTGAGTAAATATCTAGCTCCCGAATTTGGGCCTTTTTGCACAATCAGCAAAGCACAACCCTCAGGTAACGCCGCTAAAGTTTCGCGATCTCCATCGGTTAATGCTTCCAACTCACGAGTTGGGATTGGAGTGGGATTATCTCGCCGAATCGCTGTTGTGTCCGACATCTACCCTCCCCCTCATGGTTCAAATTCACTTTAAAGTCACCTTCAAGTAAACCTTTACGGTGACCCTAAGGTCGAGCAGGGGGGTCGGTCAAGTCCCGATTAAGCCCCAATCTGAACAGCAGTTTTGCTTGAAACCAGTACTTCTAATGCTGGGTGATATCGCCGTAAGCCTCGCTGCTTAGTAAATTCTCGAAAACTGCAGCATTTGGCGCTGCAACTTCAAATAACCATCCCTGACCAAACGGATCACCATTTATCAACTCTGGTTGTGAATTCAACAACTCATTAACCTGCAAAATTTTTCCATCCACCGGTGCATAAATTTCACTGACACTTTTTGTAGATTCAACTTCACCACAAACCGCTCCTGCTTTTATTGATTGACCGATTGTCGGAAGTTGCACATAGACGATGTCACCAAGCGCAGCTTGTGCAAAATCCGTGATACCAACTCGAGCGACATCTCCGCGCAATTCAATCCATTCATGCTCAGCTGTGTAACGAAAAGTACTTGGATTTTCAGACATCTCGAGCTCCTTGTTTATGATCAAATCTGTCCCAAATCCTATTAGGCATTTTGGGATTTCGAATCTTGGATTATCCGTCGCGCTCCTAAGAAGTAAGAGAAGCCAGTCAACAGGTAGAGCGCCACCCCCCAGCCAGCGAAAGCCCAAGCCAAAGAGTCGGCGAACCTTGCCAAAATTGAATCCCCTGATGCCAGCAACAAAAAAGGGAAGGCATATAAAAGGTTAAAAGTGGCGGCTTTCCCGAGAAAAGTAACCTCCATTGGACCGTGACCAATTTTATAAAGCGCCGGCAAAGTCGTTGCTAGTAATAAATCACGTGCGACCAAAAGCACCAAAATCCATAACGGAACTACATCGCGAATCGCTAAAGCAATCAATGTCGCCGCAATGTATAAACGGTCCACGGCGGGATCTAGCATTGCCCCTAATTTGCTGCTTTGGTTAAATGCACGCGCAATTTTTCCATCCGCATAATCTGAGATTCCAGCAATTGTCAAAACAAATATCGCCCAACCATCAAACTCTTTAACAAGTATCAACCAAATCAAAAGTGGGATACCTAAAGCACGCAAAAACGATAACGCGTTCGGAATGGTTAATATCCGATCGCTAACTTCCGCCTCACTCATCACTCCCCCTAACGATTAATCAGGTTCGAACTCGTACTGAAACTTCAACTGGAGCGCCCGCAAAACCGAATTCTTCGCGCAACCGTCTTTCAATGAATCTACGGTAAGAAGGCTCCAAGAAACCGGTGGTGAAAATTAAAAATCGTGGAGGTGCGGTACTTGGTTGGGTAGCAAAGAGAATTTTAGGTTGTTTACCACCACGGACGGGTGGCGGTGTTGCTCCAATTAAAGTACCGAGGAACGCATTTAATTTTGAGGTTGGTACCCGTGTTTCCCAACCATTTAAAGCTCTTCGTAATGCAGGGGCTAATCGATCACGATGCCATCCCGTTAACGCGGCAACATTTATTCGTTCCGCCCATTCAACCTGGTCAAGTTCTTTGTCTTTTTCTCGCTCCAAAGCTTCGCGTCTATCTTCATCCACCAAATCCCATTTATTCATTGCAATTACTAATGCCCGACCAGATTCAACAACCATATTCATGATTCGCAAATCCTGATCGGTGATTGGTTCAGCGGCATCGATAACCAAAATTGCAACCTCTGCACGCTCTAATGCAGCCTCGGTCCGCAACATTGCGTAGTACTCGGTTCCACTTGCCTGATTAGCGTGTTTACGAATTCCAGCAGTGTCGATAAAACGCCATATCTCTCCACCAAACTCCAACTCTTCATCTATTGGATCTCGAGTTGTTCCGGCAACTGAATCAACCAATGCACGTTCAGTTCCAGCAATCGCGTTAAGCAAACTTGATTTACCAACATTTGGTCGCCCAACAAGTACCACACGTCTTGGTGCATCTACTTCAGATTTCAAAATTTCTTTTGGCAACATATCTATTACGCGGTCCAATAAATCACCACTACCTCGACCATGCAAAGCAGAGACCGGAAACGGTTCTCCTAAACCAAGTTGCCACAAATCATGAACCAATAACTCTGTTTCAGCGTTATCGACTTTATTTGCAATCAACAAAACTGGTGTATGAGTTTTGCGAATATGTGAAATCAACGCCATCTCTTCTTCCATCGCTCCAACGGTTGCATCAACAACCATTAAAACTAAATCAGCTTCTTCAATTGCCATCTCAGCGCTCTGTGCAACTTTTAAACCTAAACCAGTTAAATCCGGTTCCCATCCCCCAGTGTCGATCAAGGCAAAGGAACGACCAGCCCATTCAGCTTCATATCGAACGCGATCACGCGTGACCCCTGGTCGATCTTCAATGATCGCTTCGCGGCGACCTAATAAACGGTTAACTAAAGTTGATTTACCAACGTTGGGTCTACCGATTAATGCAACTATCGGCAGCCTGCCTTGATCATTACCGTTTACATCATTTAAACTCTCATCCATTTATTTTTCGCTCCTCGATTAAATTCCAGAGCGCTTGAATCGTCTCTTCTAGATTCAAGTATGTCGCATCCAAAACAATTTGATCTTCACTTTGTCTTAACGGTGAAGCGGCCCTCATCGAATCAATCGCATCTCTTTTGGCAAGTGAATCCGCAACAGAAGATGCACTGACATCAGATAATTCGCTCAACTGTGCTTGTCTACGCGTTGCCCGCGCCTCAACATCGGCAGTCAAATAAATTTTCAATTCCGCATCAGGCCATACCGTTGTTCCGATATCGCGGCCCTCCACCACTGCCCCACCAAATTGAGCATTACTTTTTTCGATAAAATTTCTTTGTAGAAGTAACAACTCTCTACGCACCTCTGGCATGGCACTGAAGGCGCTCACTGCATTTGTAATCAACTCTTCGCGGATAATTTCTGAAATATCCGTCTTGCTTTCCTGTTCTAATGGATAGTTGGCGATCAGTTTCGGGTCGGAAGCGCTCAAGTTGAAATTCAAATTACTTTTCACAACTAAATTGGCAACCTCTTCCGGCGCTGAAACCCCCGCCTGTAACGCCAGCCAGGTCGATCCCCGGTACAAGGCTCCGGTATCTAGATAACCCCAGCCCCCTCTAAGAGCTATACCTTTAGAAACTGATGATTTTCCGGCGCCACTAGGGCCATCGATAGCAATGACTGGCATCTGTGACCCCCGATCGAAATTTACCCAATTCAAATATTTAAGCGCAATATCAGTATCGCTTAGCCAAGGCTAACCTGCTCGAGTAGCCACCAATTACTTACCAATTAAAACTTCACAAATCAATATCGATAAAAGGTTAGATCGGTATAAAGATTTACCAATTAAGCATTACGGATGTACTTCCCAACCTCTTCCGCTTAGCTCATTTATTAAAGTCGATAAATCACCTTGGGCAACGAAGAGGGTAATTAATCCGGTGGCTTGAGCCGGAGAATGCTCAATGCTCAAATCCTCAATATTGACTCCGATTTCACCACAAATCGCGAAAAGTGCAGCTAATTGGCCTGGTTTATCGCTAATCACCACAGGTAATTTTGCGTAATCACGGTCAACTCCACCATGTTTGCCCGGAATAGTCGATTTACCGACAACTCCCGCCGCAATAACTCTCTCGACACTTTCTCGAGATAAATTTAAATCGACAAGTTGATCTATTTGCTTAGAGATTTGTCGAAGTAACGGCTTAATGGCTTGTTGATTGCCACTCAAAATCCCGCTCCAAAGAAGTGGATCCGAATCAGCGATTCGCACCATGTCACGCAATCCTTGTCCCGCCAAAGAGAGTTCACCATGCAAGCTTCCGGCTAAGAGGGAGGCTAACAATTGTGGCAGATGCGAAACCAGGGCCACTTCTTCGTCATGTGCTTCGCTCTTCATTTGGTAGGCCGTAGCACCAAAGGATCGAATTAACTCCTCGATGCTCGCTACATCAGCCTGGTTGCTGCCTTCATGCGGGCAAATTGCCCAGGCTCGGCCAGCAAAAAGGTCGCTGCGGGCTCCTTCTGGGCCAGTAATCTCCCGGCCCGCCATCGGATGAGTCCCTAAGTAGCGGGAAAGGTCATTACTTGGCACTTTTAATGAAACTTCAAGTAGAACTTTAGTCTTTACACTACCTATATCTATAACTATTGCCTTTGGATATTGATTTAAAGCGTCTAAAACAACATTTGCCAAATCAGGAACCGTTGTGGCTACAACTACTAAATCCACTTCTTCATCAGCGAAAGAGGAACCCCCAGAGCCGCACAATTGAGTCGCGAGAGCTTGATGTCTTGGGTTTGAGTCAACAAAAGTGCAGGTCAGGCCGTTTTTTGTGGCTGCCAAGCCAATAGAAGTACCGATTAACCCTGCCCCAATTATGACTATTTGTCGCATTATTTAGCCAAATCCGGCCGTAAAACGACCGCTCCCCCAAGATAGATGTGTTTAATCTCCGCCCTGGAACGCTCTAAATTCGCATGAGCCAAAATCCGGATCGTCCGTGGAAGAGCGCCAGCGATATCCATCTCAACTGCACACATCAAGGGCACCTCGGTAAGGCCCATTTTCCGGGCAGCAGCTGCAGGGAAGTCAATCTTCAAATCTGGGGTGGCCGTGAAAAGGATCGAAATTAGCTCTTCTTGAGAAACTTGATTCTGGGAAAACATCTCCCCTAAAAGCTGCTGAATTTGGGCAAAATACTCATCCCGATCCTCCCCGACTATCTGGATCGCCCCGCGCAAAGCTCTCACTGTCATACCCCAATTCTAGCCTTTTCAGGGTTGATCTGGGGATAACCTTGCCGCTAAGTGAAGAAAGTACTTTAACTATATGTCGATTTATTATTTAACAGAGATGACCTTAAAACTCTCGTCTGGTTCATTCTTTGTCAGCATATTATCAATTTATAGACTTTTATCAGATTATTGGCCCAGGTCAGAGGAAGTTTTTATCGATATATTGTTTTTTGATTGATCCTAATAATGTAGATTTATAGTTAAAACGCTAACGTGAATAACGATATAACAATTTATATATAAAATAATTTACTGCTTCATCTCTAATGCTTTGTACAGTGAATTGAGTTCGGCCCCATTGATATCCCGCCATTTTCCTGGGGTCAATTGGCCCAATTTGATAGGTCCCATGCCAATGCGGACCAACCGTTCAACTGTTAGCCCAACCTCGGCCGCCATTCGCCGGAGTACATGGTTTCGACCGTCATGAATGTTGATATCTAAAACCGATCGACCTGGCTGGCCCTCGACCAAAGTGATCGAATCAACTCGAGCCATTCCGTCCTCCAGTGAAACCCCCTCTTTTAGGGCATTCATAACTTCTCGGCTAGGAACGCCTGAAACCTCTAGTAGGTAATTTTTAGCTAGACCATAGGAAGGGTGGGTTGCCCGATGAGCTAATTCCCCATCGTTGGTAAGAAGTAGTAACCCTTCACTTTCTCGATCTAACCGTCCGACATGGAAAAGTCGGTCACTTCTAGACTCCAAAAGGTCCCCTAAATTTGGTCTTCCATCTGGGTCAGACATGGTGGATAAAATGCCATACGGTTTATTAAGTGCGAGGTAAGTTTTGGTTGTTTTATATCGCAATGTCTCACCATCAACCATTACCTTACAGTTTTCCGGATCAAATTTACTTCCGAGGGTCCGAACTACTATTCCGTCGACTGAAACTCGCCCATCAATGATTAACTCTTCAGCTTTGCGGCGACTGGCGATACCCGCGTCAGCGATTATTTTCTGTAGGCGTTGCTCCATAAGGGCTAAGAGTAAGCCCCGGACTACTCAGTTAAAGAATCGAGTACTTCATCCAATGCATCAAGATCTGGTAAATGACCGGCCAACTCTGGCATTTCAGCCAAAGAAGGAATCCCTAGTCGCTCCAAGAAGTACGGAGTGGTCTGGTACAAAATCGCCCCTGACTCCCCTTCTACGCCCGACTCCTCAACCAATCCCCGGTTGACCAAAGTCTTCATAACCGCCTCAACGTTGACGCCTCGGATAGCCGATACCCGAGCCCTAGAAACTGGTTGCCGGTAGGCAACTACTGCAAGGGTCTCAAGTGCAGCCTGGGTCAATTTGGCTTGCTGACCTTCTAAGACAAACCGCTCTACCGCTGAAGCAGATTCAGGGTGGCTATAAAACCTCCACCCGCCAGCTACTTCGCGTAGCTCAAATCCGCGCTCCTCACTCAAGTAAGCCTGCGCCATCCTCTGTAAATGCCCCCGGATCGCCTCAGTTGGTATCTCAAGAACCTGGGCTAGCAAGATCTCATTTACCGGCTCATCGACCACCATCAAAATTGCCTCAAGTGAGCGTTCTACACCCTTGTCATTCCCTTTACTCATCCTTCAACTCCTTTAACTCCCCCATTTGGACACCCGGTAAACCCTGAACATTTGACCCTTCCTCATCCTCGGCCACGTAAATCGCATCAAATTCATCGGTTACCCAGATTTCTCCTTCATCGCTGCCGGTCCAACGGATATGCAATTCACCTAGAGCGGATAGTTGCTCAAAGAGTAAAACGCCCTCCTTGTAAAGTTCCAGTAGGGCTAAAAATCGCGCCACCACCACAAGGGTATTTTCGGCATCAGTGATCAGATGTCTAAAGGTCGTGGTCCTGGCTTGGCGCAAAATAGCCACAACCCGAACTGCTTCCTCCTTAACACTAACCAGAGGAGCATGAAGGTGGGCGACGCTAAAAACTGGCGGGGTCTTAGGGGTCAGTGCTCGCTGAGCCAAAGTCGCGAAACGCTCTACCCCAACTCCAATCAAAACTTCAGGTAGCAAAGCGGCGAAATACGGCTCCATCGCCACCAAACGCGGAAATCTCCGCTCCTCCTCGGTAATCCACTCCTGGAAGGTTGAAGCAATCTCTTTGTAGGCTCGATATTGCAGCAATCTGGCAAAGAGCAGATCGCGCGCCTCCAGCAACGCCAGATCCTCTTCATCCTCGATCTCACCGGATGGCAATAATCGAGCGGCTTTTAGATCCAACAAAGTTGCCGCGACCACCAAGAATTCAGTGGCGGTCTCAAGTTTCCAGCCCCCATCCATGCTGCGGATATGGGCGATAAATTCATCAGTCACCACGCTCAAAGCAACCTCAGTGACATCCATTTTGTGCCGTGAAATCAACTGCAAAAGCAGGTCAAATGGCCCATCAAAATTATCTAAATGCAGGATGAACCCTGGAATAAGCGTGGATTCGCTTGGGGTAACTCCAGTTTCACTCATGCGCGAACGGTAGCCGATTACTCGTTTAAAGGCCGCGAAGTCGGCGAGCAATAATGCTCGACTCCCCCTTTGCTTCTAAATCAGCGACAACAACTGCTAACGCTTCACGAACAATCCGTCCCCGATCAACAGCCAAGCCAAGATCTCCACGTAAAGTTAAACGCGCCTGATCTAAATCAAAAAGTTCCTCTGGTGATAAGTAGACGGTGATTTTTTCATCATGCTTTTGGCGGCCACTTGGAGCAGAAGTTCCGCGAGTGACGCGACGTCTTGGGGTTACCCGAACCGCAGTGCTCTTATCTGGTCGTTCCACTCCAGTAGGCGTAGCTGATGCAACGCGTGAAGCATTGGCACCGTGATCGGAGGCCGGATTTGATACTTCTGGAACAGCCGAAAGGGTGGTTGTAGTGGTTCGGAATAACTCCTCGGCACCAGGCAAACTGACGCGACGGCTCATCGTGATCCTCCTCTTGCAATAACTTCCCGGGCTAACCGTCGGTAAGCGGTAGCACCTGGAGATGATGATGCATAACTGGTGATCGGTTCACCAGCAGCTGTTGTTTCATTAAAACGCACAGTTTTAGAGATAACTGTGTCGAAAAGTAAATTTGGGAATGCTTCATAAATTCGCGCTAAAACCTCTTTGCTATGAGCGGTTTTCTCAAACATGGTGGCCACAATTCCGATAATTGCTAAGTCGGGATTTAACCTTTCTTGAATTTTTGCGGTGATCTCTTTTAACAATTTGAAACCACGAAGGGCAAAATATTCGCATTGCAATGGAACCAAAATTAGATCCGCTGCGGTGAGCGCGTTAACAGTTAACAATCCTAAAGATGGCTGGCAATCGATCAAAATAACGTCATATTCCAGGGCAAGTGGAGCCAAAATTCGCTTTAAACTCTGCTCGCGGGCTACTTCATTTACTAAACCAATTTCAGCGCCACTGAGCATGATGTCACTTGGGATTAGATCCATTCCAGGCACTGTGGTTTTCAAAAGTACATCATCAACACTTGCATTCCGATCCATCAACAAGTTGTAAATCGAAGATTCCAATTCATCAGTAATTACGCCAAGGCCAATAGATAAGGATCCTTGTGGGTCAAAATCAACTAATAAAACGCGACGACCGAGTTCTGCAAGTGAAGCCCCAAGACTGATTGTTGTTGTGGTTTTACCAACGCCACCTTTTTGATTTACAACCGCAATAGTTTTAGCCGGTCCATGAGTGTCACTTGCTGAAAATGCTTTTACATTGGCCACAGCTTTTTGCCGGCCCTTGAATAATTCATGAACTGTGACTAGATCCAGCTCTTTTGTCGATTTATTGCTCAAACGAGAAACCTCTCTAACGCTACTTCGGGGAGCCTAGAGCCACCCCTCCCGAGTAGGCAAGTGCGAGTTTGCTTCGGCCTCTTTTCACGCTTTCTTTAGGGTTTGATCTGGGCTCTTGGATGGGCGCTGGCATAGGCCTCACGTAGTCGATCAATAGTCACCAATGTGTAAATCTGAGTAGTTGAAACCGACGCATGACCCAGTAATTCCTGCACCGTACGAATATCAGCGCCACCATCGAGTAAATGTGTGGCGAATGAATGACGCATTGTGTGCGGACTGATCTCAATTTCGATACCCGCGTTTTTTGCAGCGGTTCGGATAATCTCCCAAGCACTCTGTCGACTCAACCGGGTACCGCGTTGATTCAAAAACAAGGCTCTTTCATTTCCGCTAGCTAACAAAGCTGGCCTTGAGCGTACTAAATACTTCTCCATCGCATCTACTGCGTATTTTCCTACCGGAACTATCCGTTCTTTTCCACCTTTACCCAATAATCGCAGAGAAGTGAGGGGATCTTTTACATCATTTCTATTTAAATCAATTAATTCACTTATCCGCGCGCCAGTGCTATATAAAAGTTCCACTAATGCACAATCTCGCAAACTTTTTGCAGTACTTCCATCGCCAGTACTGGCAATGATCAATTCAATTTGATTCACCGATAAAGCTTTGGGCAATCTTCGACCAGGAGTTGGTGGTTTAACAGATTGCGCTGGATCTAATCCCCCATTTTCACGGGAGATGAATTTATGAAATCCGCGAACGGCGATAAGGGTGCGTGCTGCGGATGTGGCCGAGAGAATTGCGTGTTCGGAGTTGCCATTTCTTAGAAAAATTAAAAAATCTGAAAGGTCATTTTCATTTACTTGGGTGAAATCCTTAGATCTAGCGTTGGTGAACTCAAAGTATCGCGCTAAATCCCGAGCATAAGCACTCAAGGTATTTTGCGATAAACCTCTTTCGACCTGAAGATGATCTAAGTAAAGAGTGATCTCCAAACTCTCACTTGAAGAGGGCATCGGCTTTGGCGACATCGGTGACATCGGTGACATTGACGACATTAGTAAAGGGTAGATCCAATTTGCTGGCTTTACTTAACTTTTATGCGCTTTCGTCGCGAGTGCTGCTTTAACTAAGCCGACAAAGAGTGGGTGCGGGCGAGTTGGTCTGCTCTTAAATTCAGGGTGTGCCTGAGTTCCCACGTAAAACGGATGCTCACTTTCTGGCAACTCCACAAATTCAATTAAATTTCCATCGGGGGAAGTACCTGAGAAAACCAATCCAGCTGCTTCTAATTTTGGACGATAAGAATTATTAACTTCATAGCGGTGCCTGTGGCGTTCTTCTACTGAATTTAATTTATACAAATTGTGAACTATCGAGCCGTCTTTAAGAGATGCGGCGTACAAACCCAATCTCATAGTGCCGCCCATGTCCTGTTCACCGCGCAATACAGCTTCTTGGGATGCCATTGTTGCGATCACTGGATCTTTTGTATCCGGTGCGAACTCTGCAGAATTAGCATCTTTGATGCCAGCTAAATTACGAGCGCCTTCAATCACCATGCATTGCAATCCAAGACATAATCCTAAAGTCGGGATCTTATTTACCCGGGCATACTTCAAAGCGCCGACTTTTCCTTCAATTCCGCGAACCCCGAAACCGCCAGGTACGCAGATCGCATCAATTCCAGCAAGTGCAGATTTGGCACCAGCCTCACTTTCGCAATCATCACTTGGTACCCATTTAATATTTACTTTTGCAGAGTTTGCAAAACCTCCAGCGCGCAGAGCTTCAGTAACGGAAAGGTAGGCATCCGGAAGATCCACATACTTGCCGACCAGCGCAACTGTGATTTCCGCTGTTGGTTTATGAACGCGATCTAATAATTGATCCCAATCACTCCAATCAACATCCCGGAATGGCATGCCAAGGCGCCGAACCACAAATGCATCCAATCCTTCTTTATGTAAAACTTTTGGAATGTCATAAATCGATGGCGCATCCGATGCAGCCACAACCGCTTCTGCATCAACATCACACATAAGTGAAATCTTTTTCTTTACTGAGGCTGGAATCTCTCGATCTGAACGACAAACAATTGCATCAGGTTGGATACCGATGCTTCGCAAAGCAACAACACTGTGTTGTGTTGGTTTAGTTTTTAATTCACCAGAAGGTCCAATATAGGGAACTAATGAGACATGTAAGAAAAATACATGATCCCTTCCAACATCTTGTCTAACCTGTCGTGCGGCTTCTAAAAATGGAAGGGATTCAATATCTCCCACAGTCCCACCAATTTCAGTGATAATCAGATCGATATTTGGTGAGGCCGCTGCGCGCATCCGTTCTTTAATTTCATTTGTTATATGTGGAATTACTTGAACGGTATCCCCTAGATACTCACCACGGCGCTCTCTGGCGATAACTTTTGAATAGATTTGACCGGTAGTGACATTTGCGCTGCCCTCTAAATTAACATCTAGAAATCTCTCATAATGTCCAACATCTAAATCTGTTTCGGCACCATCATCAGTTACAAAAACTTCTCCATGTTGGAATGGGTTCATGGTTCCGGGATCTACGTTTAGGTACGGATCCAATTTCTGCATTGTTACTCGAAGTCCACGAGCTCTAAGCAACCTGCCCAATGAGGAGGCAGTTAAACCTTTTCCAAGAGATGAGGCGACGCCTCCGGTAACAAACAAATGTTTCGTCATGTGCGCTGGCGCCATGGACCACTATCTTATCGAACTTGCGTGCGCCCTTTTTCCATTTTCACTAGATCAAGCAACTCCCCAGCGTGTTCCTGAGCACTGGAAGAATCCGATAAACCGGTCATCATCCGCGCAATCTCGCTCACCCGTTCCGCGTTAGAGAGTAATTTGATATCACTAGAGGTCACCGACTCAGTAGAACTTTTCAAAATCGCGAAATGTTGATCTGCCCATGCCGCCACTTGCGGTAAATGGGTAACTACTAAAACCTGAGCGTGCCGGGCTAATAAAGCCAACCTTCGACCCACCTCGACCGCTGCTTTTCCACCAACCCCTGCATCAACTTCATCAAACAAGTAAGTAGGTACCGATCCAGCCTGCGCTAAAACTAATTCAATCGCCAGCATCACTCTAGAGAGTTCGCCACCGCTGGCGCCTTTTTGTATCGGCAAAGCGGGCGCTCCAGGATGTGGCACGAGCAAAAATGTTGCGTCATCGCTACCGAAAGATCCGCAAGGTAGTAACTCTCCCTCATAAAGAACTGAAAGTTCCGAAGAAGTAGGTGAGATTTCGATAATTAACTTTGCATTTGGCATTGCTAGCGCTTTAATTTCATTACTACTTTCGAGACTAAGTTTTTCAGCCACCACTTTCCGTAATGCAGTTAATTTATTTGCCGATTTTCCTAGATCCTTGGAAATTATTGCTTTCCGCTTCTCAAGCTCTGCTACCGCTCCGTCGCCATCTTGTAGTTGAGCGAGAAGTTTGGCATCTGCATCGGCTCTAGATATCAACTCGGCTGCGGGATCCTCATATTGATCAACGGCAAATTTGCGGAAAAGTGCCGACAACTCTGAACGTCGCAAATTAATCGTCTCTAACTCTTGCGGGTTGCTTTCAAGTGAATCCAGTTGGCTAGAAATTGAACGCGTTAATTCATTTACTAAAATTTGAAGTTGGCTTATTTCGATCTTTAAATCGTCGATCTCTTTGGAATTCGCAGGTATGCCTTCAATCGCCCGTTTGGCTTGCGAAATTTGTACTAAGGCACTTGACTCATCTTCACCAAGTGAAAGATTCGCTTGTTGCAATCCAGTTGTAAAGGAATCAACATTTTCTAATTGATCTGCCCGCTCCCGTAAACTCTTAACCTCATTTGGAATCGGTTTTACTTTATTGAAATGGAGCAAAAATTCGTTTATCCGTTTAATCTCACTCTCGCGTGCTTGATTTAAGGATAAAATCTTTTCGATTTCGGAGATTATCGAGCGATACTCTTTAAATAATTTTTGATACTTAACCAGCTCTTTGGAAAGTTCATCTCCTCCAAAAAGATCAATGATTTCCCTTTGGCGTGAACCTTTAAGAAGCCTAAAAGTAGAGGATTGCGCATGCAAAGCGATTAACTCTTCACCTAAATCAGAAAGGGCGTTCAAAGTTGTGGGCGCTCCACCTAAAACGGCTCGATTTTTTCCATCTCTGGACAGTGTTCTAGTGATTAAAAGCTCCTCATCCTCGATATCACCACCGAGTTCTTGGGCTAAATCAACCGCCTTCTCATTCGGAATTAACCGAGCTGATAACGAAGCCTTGTCACTGCCATGTCGAATCGCACTAACATCGGCGCGGCCACCCATCAACAGTGAAAGTGCCGTCACAACCATAGTTTTTCCTGCACCGGTTTCTCCGGTAATTACCGTGAATCCAGGTTCAAGGTTTAATGTCGCATCCTCAATTACGCCAAGGCCACGAATATTTAACTCTCGTAAACCTTTTTTCACTCCCCGCGCCAACCTTCTACCGGTAATTTAAATTTTGCAACTAATCGATCTGCAAATGGCGCACTACCCAAACGGGCCAGATTAACCGTTTCATGATCCTTAGTTATCGAAATAGCATCACCCGATTTAATCTCTTCACTTCGGAACCCATCCGCAGTTAACAATGCTTCCTCTGACAGTAAAGTAATTTGGATCTTGGAGTTAGGTGAAACCACCATAGGTTTTGCAAATAATGCGTGAGCCGACAGTGGCAACAAGACCAATGCTGCTACTTCTGGCCAAACTACTGGTCCTCCTGCAGAAAATGCATATGCTGTGGAACCAGTTGGTGTTGCACATAAAACACCATCGCAACCCCATTTAGAAAGTGGCCGTCCATCGATCTCAAGGAAAACTTCTATCATTCTTGGAGTTTGTTTTTCGATCACAAGATCATTTAACGCCCACCCAGTGGAAATTACTTTTCCACCTCTATGGTGCGCAAAAGATAGAACCATTCGTGACTCAACAGTGAAATTTTTTGCAACGACCTGGTCGGCAATTTCACCAAGTGAATTCTTTTCAATCTCTGCGAGAAAGCCGACATGTCCTAAATTCACGCCTAATAGAGGTACATCACTTGAGCGGACCATCTCGGCGCTACGCAGAATTGTTCCATCGCCGCCAAGCACAATAACTAATTCAAAATCCTTGATCGAAGTCGAACTTTCACGAACTGGAATTCCAGCAATCTGCTCACCTTCGGTGCTTAATGCTTGGAAAACTGCAATATCGCGTGCTTGTAATTGCGTTGCAAGTGACAACGCTCCAGATCTGGCTTCTTCACGGGTTGGATTTACCACAAGCAAAACTTGTCTTTTCATTTTGGACCCTCTGCAACTGCTTTTAAAGCTTTTTCATGTGAGAACGGCGCTGCTCCAGATTGCAACCATAAGAAATACTCAACATTTCCAGCCGGGCCTGGCAACCTACTAGCAGTTATATCCACAACTCCTAAGCCATTTTCTGCCGCCGCAACTGCAACCTCTTCAATTGCACTAACGCGCAATGCTGGATCACGAACAACTCCGCCAGCACCAAGTTTGTCGCGCCCCACTTCAAATTGCGGTTTGACCATTACTAAGAAATCAGCAGTTGGAGTACTAACAGATTTCAACGCGGGCAAAACTAAAGTTAATGAGATAAAAGAAAGGTCTGCAACTATTAAATCAACTGGTTGACCAATCTGATCTAAAGTTATATGACGGACATTGGTGCGATCCAAAATCTTCACCCTTGGGTCCTGTTGAATCGGCCAAGCAAGTTGACCATAACCAACATCTACCGCAATAACTTGAGCAACTTCTGCTCGCAACAAGACATCGGTAAATCCACCAGTGGAGGCGCCTGCATCTAATGCCCGTTTACCCGCAACAATTAATTTTGGAAAATCCTCAAGTGCACCGGCTAATTTATGGCCACCTCTAGAAACAAAATCATCACGATCTGTTTCAACTGTTATCGAAGTTTCGGCGTCAACTTGAGTTGCTGGCTTAGTTGCCGGTATTCCCCCAACACGCACTGACCTAGCCTCAATTAAATCTGTGGCGTCCTCGCGCGAGCGCGCCAAACCCCGTCTTACCAATTCGGCATCAAGGCGAGAACGTGACACTTATTTACAAACCTTCAACCTGGGTCAGCGCTTCATTTAATTGATTGTGAATCTCTTCAAAAGAGTCGGCATGCTCTGGAATCGGTCGAGATTGTAATGCGGAAATCTGCTCTTTAATAAGTGCTAAATCTGGAACGGTCATTACTTCCCTGCTTTCGAACTCTTTTTTGTTGTTGACTTTTTGGCTGCTTTCTTAGTTGGAGATTTCTTGGCAACTTTCTTAGTAGCTTTCTTTGCTGGAGCTTTCTTGAGATTAACTTTCGCACCTTTACCAGTGACCTCACGACGTAGCGCTACCAACTCTTTACGCAGTTCGGTAACTTCACTTTGTTGTGCTAATCCAAGTCGTTTTACAGTGCGCTCAACCTCTTTTTCTACTTTATCGCGCAACGCTTCGCTACTCTCTTTGAGCCATCCACTCATTGCGGCTGCACTTTTTTCGGGATTGATTTCATCGCCTAATACCCGTGTGGCATAAGCTTTCAAAGATCCAAAAAGATCATTGGCTCCTGGCTTTGTCATCTACTTCTCGCTTCCTGTGCTGAGGGGTCCAAATCTGAGCGGCTAAAATAAATTACCGCTAGCCTTCCAATTTGATCCGCTACAAGCGCTAACGCTACCCGACCTTGATTCGCGAAAGGGTTGCAACTTCGATCTGGGTTCTACTTGCTACCCCAGAACCGGTTTGCCAAAATCGGCGCCTGATCTCACCAGCAACTTCTACCCATTCATCAGAGTGCAGTGAGAGTGCTCTTTTCCGTAAATTCGCGCTCCAAACCGCCATATCAAGGGTATCTACTCCAGAATCTGTTCGCGGGATGACTATTCGAAATTCAACCACTTGGTCACCACTTGGTAAAACTTTGCTTACCGCTTCCCCACTGACCCGACCCCTTAAATAGACCTCATTTATGGGTGCTGGCAATAAATCTTTTTTCATAACTCCTCCTGAATTTTGATTTAATTGCAATTACCTTGCGATCTACTTGCAATTAAAGTGCGATTAGGAATAGATCTTTGTTGCCAGCACTGACAATAAAAAGATTAACTATTAGTTACTTTTTATGCGCTCATTCGCATCAGTTTCTTGATTTATATCAATCTCAGCAGATTTCACAAACCATTTCTGGGCATTTTTGTGATCTCCATTAGCTTCCAATGCATCTGCATAGGCATAGCGCAATCTAGGCGCCCAAGAAGCGGTTTCATTTTCCAACTCGGCACATTTTAAAGTTGCTACAGCTGCTTCTGTTTGTTTCAAATCTCTTCTTGCTCCTGCTACAACAATCTTCATCTCTATCTGTCCATCAATATCTAATAATTTAACTTGTGGATCTTTCGCCATATCAATAGCTTTTTGTGGGCGGCCTATTCCTCGCTCACTATCTGCCAGAACGGGCCACATAGATCCATCACCTGAAATTCGATTCGCCGCGCGTAATTCGCGAACTGCAATTTCAAATTCGCGTGCGTGGTAAGCCGCATAACCAGCGACCTCTCTCACTCGACCAACTCGTCCAGCTCGAGCACTTGCTGCAACTCCATGTAAATGGGCGCGACGCGGATCGGTATCAACAAAAAATGCTGCTGCTAATAAATGTTGCGCTGCTCGTTCTGCATTTTCTTTAGATAGCGACGACATTTCACGTGCTAAATCTGGATCAACTGTTTCGTGTAATACTTCTTCCGGAATTGCCGGTTCATTTTTTAATTCAATTCGGCGATCATCACGTTGTTCATCTTTTCCAAAACGTGCACTTCCGCCTCTACCTGGCCGTTCACCCCGATCTGGTCTATCACTTCTATTTCGATCACCACTTGCACTGCCACCTCTGCTTGGTGGACGGGAAGAAGAGGGTCTATCTGATTTCGGACGATCTGATGAAGATCTGCCTGAACCACTTGGTGGACGCGAAGATGACGAACTTGATGAAGACGAACGGTTTGGCTTGTCGGATCCGGATCGTCTAGGTGTTCTTCCAGATTCATTAGCCATTTATCAAATGTAATGGTTAACGCGCTTGCTACCTAACTGGAGATAAATATGTTGCGCAAGAAGTAAAAATAAATTTAAAATGAAATTTAATTAGAATTTTTTTGTCTGAAATTAAAATGAGGGCCGCAACTTTCGTTACGACCCTCACCAAATTATGTCCGGCAGCGTTCTACTCTCCCACAAGGTCACCCGTGCAGTACCATCGACGCTGAGAGGCTTAACTTCCGGGTTCGGAATGGGACCGGGTGTTTCCCTCTCGCTATGACCGCCGAAACTCTATTGAGATATAACCGACCATATCTCGGGAACCGCACAGTGGACGCAAGCGCTAAATTTCTAAAAGAAATTTTTATTGTGTTAAATCCTCGGCCTATTAGTACCGGTCAGCTCCACGGATCGCTCCGCTTCCACTTCCGGCCTATCAACCCAGTCGTCTCCTGGGGGCCTTACCTGGTAAACCAGTGGGAAACCTCATCTTGAAACGAGCTTCCCGCTTAGATGCTTTCAGCGGTTATCCCTTCCGAACGTAGCTAATGGGCGGTGCTCCTGGCGGAACAACCCACACACCAGAGGTTCGTCCGTCCCGGTCCTCTCGTACTAGGGACAGCTTTTCTCAAGTTTCCTGCGCGCACAGAAGATAGGGACCGAACTGTCTCACGACGTTCTGAACCCAGCTCGCGTACCGCTTTAATGGGCGAACAGCCCAACCCTTGGGACCTACTCCAGCCCCAGGATGCGACGAGCCGACATCGAGGTGCCAAAC
>Ga0214919_10005567_pt1 | contig 17771 bp, 10 predicted proteins | sample LL1503_MetaG_FD_177994 | JGI IMG/M metagenome (GOLD analysis project Ga0214919, IMG submission 177994) | Freshwater microbial communities from Lake Lanier, Atlanta, Georgia, United States - LL-1503 | ecosystem: Environmental > Aquatic > Freshwater > Lake | place: USA: Georgia | collected...
CGGGATACAAATCCATGGTCCAATAGACCAAATGAGTGCCTTTGATCCATTTCAACAAGACGCCTACGAGCGCAATAAATGGTGGCGTTGTAAAGCAAATCACCACATCATGGCGCGGCAAAATCATGCAACGCCACAAGGCCGCCACATAAAATAATGTGAAGTCAAACACTCGTGGCGTGATCCCGCGCTTGCCGAAGAGTTGCAACCCCACGCGATAAATTTGGATTCCCTTGTGTGTTTCACGTTTGGGAAGAGTGGCTCCACGTTCGCCATAAATAGCTCGGCTTGCCACCACGGTTACATCATCGCCATTTTCTCGCAAGTAGCGCGCTAAATCGTCGGCGTGCTGCGCTGTGGCGACCACATCTGGCCAGAAAGCTTGATTTAACATAAGCACCCGAATTCTCCGCAGCGCTTTAAGCATGCTCAGCGCCAGCATATTTCGATCATATTTTTTAGCGGCAAGCAATCCATTGTCACGGAATGTGTTGTAAAGCTGCTTGTCCTGTTGCAACCTGCGCATGGATGCTAGTAACGCGGCCGCATCTTCTGGAACAAATGGAATTCCAACTCCTTCGCTCTCCACAATTTCAGCGGATTCGCCAGCAACTCCATGCAATACCGGAATGCCCATTCCCATGCACTCGAATAGCTTGGACGGAATCACTGTCTCAAAAAGCGGCGTGCGTCGAAGATGAATTATGGCTACATCAAGCAACGCCCAGTAGCGGGGAACTTGATCCTTAGCCACGGAATCAACGAAGTGAACATTCTTCAGCGCCAATTCCGCGGTACGATTTTTCAACTCCGCTTTCCTTGCGCCGTCGCCAAGAAATACAAATGCAAGAGAATCATCGCCTTGATCTTGCGCCATCTTCGCGGCATCAAGCAGGGTTTCAAGCGCGTGCGCAAGTCCATGGGTTCCGATATATCCGCCAACAAATTTGCCCTCTAATCCAAGTTGCTTCACCAATTGTTCGTCGCGTTTTTGCGGCATAAATCGCGAACTGTCAACGCCGTTGGTGACAACTTTAATTTTGTCACCATTGATGCCACGCTTGATCAGGTTTCTTTTAAACGCGTGTGTTACAGAAATAATTCTGTCGGCGCGGCGATACAAAAACAGTTCCAATTTTTCCAACATATCCAACGCAAAAGAATCTTTCATGGCCCCCACCACGCGAATTGATTCTGGCCACAAGTCACGCAACTCAAAGACAAATGGTCGCCGCTTATAAACGCTCACAATCCAAGCACCGCACGCGGTGAAAAACTGTGGCGAAGTGCCGATGACAACATCAACCTTGCTTACGAATACTGCCGCCACTACCGCGCTCAACATGAAACTGATGTAATCCAAAATACGTCTTAAAAATCCCTCATTGGCGGTGATATATGTCCACACTCGAATCACGCGAATGCCATTTATGGTTTCTGTTTGCCAAAGTTTGTTCTTATAGCCTTCAAAAACTTTTCCTGTGGGGAAGTTTGGCGCACCAGTGATCACCGTCACTTTTTCGCCTTGCCTCACCCATTCGCGGCAATGTTCAAATGTGCGTGATGCCGGAGCGTTAACTTCGGGTGGAAAATTATCGGTGAGAAAAAGAATATGCATTTCAAGACCACTGTAATTCAAACACGGATTCTGATCCGCTGAGTGTGAGTACGAGACATGTGTTACTCACATTTTTTCCAAACTCTGGGTGCCAAACCGAATCCACAATAGTCACGATTGCCCCGTTGGTGGAATAGCGTAACTGTTGTCCATTTGCTAGCGTAAGTATGTTGTTTTTAAGCACTTTTACTGATGGGTGCAAATACAAACGCGCTATTGCTCCACTCAATTCCCCCTTGATTCGATCTGTGACCGTCAATGATCCGCGAGATAGCCTCCACATCCTTTGGTGAGTGGGCCGACCAACAAGTCGTTGATATCCGGTATGCGAAGCGGTAATTGCGAGCGAGGTTTCTGCTTCAACACATTCAATAGCGAATGGCTGCGCGCGTCGCGCAACGCGAAAGCCCCCCCACACCTCACTTGAACTAGTGTGATTGATCTCCACGGTGTTGTGCGCCGCAGTTGAACGCTCAAGCGATCTCTGTGCGCCGGTTTTATAGGTGGAAGTTCCACTGTTCACAAAAATCCGTTGTCCTCTCAAAGAAAATTCAAAAGACAGAGTGTCCGCGTGAGCATGGCCTGGTTGATAATCCGGACCAATGCGCCCAACATCCGCAAGCAGGACCGCCGCACCTTTCTGTGCGCGTATATAGCCCGATTGTTGTAGATGATGAATTTCTTTACTTGAATCAAATTGTTGTACATGCACTCCCAAACGCTTTGCGTATTGGGAGACATCAATCAAACGAGGCGCGATACCAAATGCAGCGTCATTAAAAAATGACACATCGCCATCGGGATGGCTCATGATTTCAAGCCAGGTCAACATTCGCTGTGCCGCGTCGCGCAGTGCGCTTGTCTGTTGCAAAGCAACCACGCTCGGCCAACTTTGACACGCGTTGATCAAATCCAAAATGTCCTCCAAAATAATGGCGTGATACATGGGGCTTAATTCGAAATGCCCCCCATCCGCCAAAACCTGTTCAGGAATTTCGCGCGCCAGAATACGAAGACCTTGATTCAGCCAAGAATCGGCTTCTAAACCCTGAAAAAACATCCCGGCAAATACGAGCGCCTTGGCATTTACAAATAAGTGATTTGCAAGCAAATGGTGCTCGACACGCTTGGAAAGCCAGCGCGATTGAATCGCCAAGCTTTGCAGCGCGCCGTTCGTTAATTGATTTCCACCCAAAGACCACTTGATCCAATTCACGATGCGGAGTGATGTTGGGTAAGGCTCCCAGCCATTACCGATTGCTGGCGGATTTTCCGCGATCCACTTCTCGATCAATTGTTTGTGCCACACAATGCGATCACTGGCACCCACAGCGCACAAGTCGTCAAAATAATGCAGGTTGTAAAGCCATAGTTTGTCACAGCGAGCATCGTTCCAGGCGTCAACTCCACTGAGCGTTTGATCTTGATTGAGAAACCGAAATGTCATTGCGCCAAACTGAGTCTGGTGTTTGGTAACTGGTTCAACCAATGCTTTGCTAGTGGATCTTACTGATGGCGCTGCACGTGAATCAATTTTAGGTGTATGCAAGCGAAACCAAAGCCGACCGTAGAACTGAACTGGTTTCAAGTGCCGCAGCGTGTGCCAATATTGAAGAAAGCGTTGCACGATGCAAAAGGTAACAGACAAGCACAAACCTTTGGGAGCAAACCCGTGGTCTCATTTTGCCAAAAGTTGCTCCAAATGCTTCACAATTCTTGGCCCCGTCTTGCCATCCCACATCTCTGGAATCGCGCCACGCTTCCATGTACCCGCAAACAATTTTTCAAAGGCGGGAGCAAGCGCTGAAGGATTCGTTCCAAGGAGTTCGTTGGTGCCAACAGTGACGGTTTCTGGGCGTTCGGTGGAGTCACGCAACGTCATGCAGGGCACGCCCATTACCGTGGTTTCCTCGGTAATTCCGCCAGAATCCGTGATTACAGCTTTGGCATGTTTCACTAAATAATTAAACTCAAGATACGGTTGCGGATCCACAAAATGCAGGTTGGCAGGAAGGCCCTCAATGGCCTTGAGTGTCTTTGCAGTGCGTGGATGCACTGGAAAAATCACTGGTGATCCCTTTGCGCCGGTTCCCACCGCGGTCAACATTTGGGCCAACTTTTTTTCGCCGTCAACATTATTGGGTCGGTGCAGAGTCAGCACAAAATATTGACCAGCTGAAAGATTCATGTCTTTCCAGAATGCTGGCGGCTGCAATCGATCCATGTTGGCAAGCAACGTATCGATCATGGTGTTGCCCACAAAGAAAATTCTTTCACTAGGCACACCGGACTTTTTCAAATTGTTGTTGGCCACATCGCTGGTGGTGAAAAAATAATTTGTGATTGAGTCCGTCACCATGCGATTGATTTCTTCAGGCATGGTCCAGTCACCCGAACGAATACCGCCCTCCACATGCGCCACGGGAACGCACAACTTTTGCGCGGCAATGGCGCAGGCCATGGTGGAAGTCACATCACCAACAACTAAACATAAATCACTGCGGGCATCCAGTAGCAATTTCTCATAGCGCGTCATAATCACGGCGGTTTGTTCAGCCTGCGTTCCTGAACCAACCTCCAAATTCACATCTGGCGCTGGAATTCCAAGTTGCGTAAAAAAGTCACCCGACATTTTCGCGTCGTAATGTTGGCCGGTGTGAACAAGTCGATACTTGAGTCGACCGCCTTTTTCTTGACTTGCCTTGACCGCACGAATAATGGGGGCAATCTTCATGAAATTTGGACGGGCGCCGGCGATGATGTCTATCAAAATGTGTTGTTGTGTCATTGACAATCCTTTGCAATCTCAATGCTCACGCGAGCAATTTCTATAATTTCATCAAGCGGAATCGGGGCGGGTCCGCCCCTCTTCACCGCATCAACAAACGCCACCGCGCACGCGGCTTGACCCTTGTCTTGCTTCCATAAATTCATTTTCTTAAACCCCTTCCAGCCGAAACCTTTCAGTTTACGAAAGTTGTCCAATTGCAAAACGGCGCCGTTTGAAAATACTTCAAGACGCTCCTTAGGAAACGCCTTGCTGCCATTGGCAAAGTAATGAACGGTTCCCAAAGAGCCGTCGATAAATTTAAGGTTGATCGTGACTGTGTCGCCGGTGGCGCTCTGCATAGCGACGGATGTGTGTGATTCAATAGGCGAGCCCGCAAGAAAGCGAATCAAGTCGATGAAGTGACAGCCTTCGCCAATAATTCGACCGCCGCCTTGTTCGGAATCTTGTGTCCAATGATCTGCGGGAATGGCGCCAGCATTCACGGTCATCACGAATGATTTGGGACCAGTTGCCGCTTTCAAAAGCTGCTTCACTCTTTGCACCTGCGGCGAGAAGCGACGGTTGAATCCGACCATGACAAGAGCCTTGCCAGAAGCGGCGGCGGTGTGAATGTTCGCCAACTCATCTAGGGTTAAACACAGCGGTTTTTCAACAAATACATGCTTGCCGCCGGCGAGCGCTTTCAGTGTGAAGCCCGCGTGGCTGTCATGACGCGTGGTGATCACAACAGCATTGGTGCCCGCGTCCGTGAAAAGTTTATCGGTGTCGGTGGTGGTTTCTTCAAATCCGTATTTACGACCCGCGTGAACGCCGCTTACTCCCGCACTTGAAGCCACACTGCGAAGACGAGCGCCGCTTCCCTTGAAAGCATTGATCAATACTGCGGTGGCATAGTTGCCAGCGCCAATGAAACTTACTCCAACATTGTTGATCGCCGAACCCGCGCCGGTGGTACCGGTGGTCTGCGCAAATTTCACGGTGCGCTGGGTTAGATTTTCATTCTTCGCGCTTGCGCCGGGATACTCCAACAAAATCGCAAGCGATGGTTCAGAACCACCCACAACTTCATACGCCTTCTCCGCCTCCTCAATTTGATAGCGATGAGAAATCAAACTTGTCACATCAAGTCGGCCGTCGGACATCATGTCAAGCACTGCTTCAAGATTGCGCTGTTCGGTCCAGCGCACAAATCCAACAGGATAATCCTGGCCTTTCTCCTCATAGTTTGGGTCGTAACGACCAGGACCATATGAGCAAGAAACTTGGAAAGTAATTTCCTTCTTGAAGAAATCATCGCGCGACAATTCAAGTCCAGTCACGCCAACAAGAACAATTCGCCCGCGTTTGCGGCACATCAACGCCGCTTGGTGCATTGGCTCGTTACTTTTGGTGGCAGCAGTAACAATGACCGCGTCCATTCCGCGCCCGCGGGAAAACGCCTCGGCCGCGGCGATTGGATCTTGCCCTTGTGAAAGATCAACAATTTCGGCGCCAAATTGTTTGGCCATGGCCAGTTTCTTGGAATCAAAATCAATTCCAAGCACGCGACATCCGTGCGCGCGCAACAACTGAACAGTGATCAGGCCAATCAAACCCATGCCAGTCACCACAACCGCTTCGCCCAAAGTTGGTTGAATCAAACGCACACCTTGTAATGCAATAGCGCCTATCACAGTGAACGCGGCGGCGTCATCGGAAACATTCGCGGGAACTTTTGCGCTCAGGTTTACGGGCACGCTCACAACTTCGGCATGCTTGCCGTTAGAAGCCACACGATCACCAATCGCAAAACCGTTTACGCCAGCGCCAATTTCCGCCACTGTTCCAACATTGCAATAGCCCATTGCAAGCGGTTGATCAAGTTTGTTCATAACGGCGTTCAGGGTTGGCGCTAGACCGTCGGTGCGAATTTTTTCAAAGACCTGCTTCACCTTGTCGGGTTGTTGACGGGCCTTGTCCAGAAAATTAGCCTTGCCAAAGTCCACCATCATGCGCTCGGTGCCGGCGGAAATAAGCGTGCGCGAAGAATGAATGAGCAAAGAACCCCGCCCAACGCGCGGCACGGGAACTTCGGCGACTTCGGTATGGCCATCTTTAAGATTTTGAAGGATTTGTTTCATGGAGTTAGTTGGAGTTGTCAGCGAATTTCTAGGAAACGTTGAATAACTTTCAAAGATACTGCGCTTGGCGAATCACAGTTTGGATATATGAAGACTTATGAATAACTCGGTGGTTCTTTATTTGCCAAGAAATTTCAAGCGCCATTGTTATCTAGAAATCGCCTGCACCAAATTTCAACACACATCAAAGACAATAATGTGTAGGCGGCATCACTTCGACCGGAATCGTTGTCTTGAATGAGTTTCTGAACCGCGACTGGATCGAACAAACCGCGCCGATTTAAACTTTGAGTTGACAGAAGATCGCCAAATAATTCCCGTAATTCAAATCGCATCCAACGACGAAGCGGCGCGCTGAAGCCGGTCTTGGGACGATAGATCACATCATGTGGCAAGTATGGCTCCATGGCTTTTTTCAATACCCACTTGCCTTCGTTGCCGCGTTGCTTAAATTTTGTCGGAATGCGCGCGGCAAACTCAACAAGATCCAAATCCAGAAAGGGCACGCGCGCCTCTAGTCCAACAGCCATTGACATTTTGTCGGTGTAAGGAAGATTGTGATCAGCCAAGAAAAACCGTTGCTCCAAAGCCAGCATCCGCTCCAGGCCTGGTGTGTTTTGTGGAAGCGGCGCGAGAAAATCAACCATGGGTTGAACCGCGGATTGCCCAACAAGTGAATCTCGAAATTGTTTGGAATACAAAGAGCGCAATCGACTTTCTTGTTGCCACACGAAATAATTTGCAATGCGCGCGTTTCCATCCAAAGCCGCTCCACGAAATACCTTTGCCAAACGCCGCGAAAGTGGCTTTCTTTGATCAAGCCCCGAAGTGATATTTTCCAAACCTTGCCGCGCAAATCTTGGCAGCCATGACCACAAACTCTCATATGACAAGGCGCGGTGTCTGCGATATCCGGTGAACAAATCATCGCCGCCAGCGCCCGACAAAAGAACTTTGATTCCCTGCTCGCGCGCGAGTTGTGAAATATAAAGAACGTTCAGCGTGGCTGGATCCGCAAGCGGCTCATCAAGCATGTACACCATGCGTTCGATATCCGATGCCATCCGCGATGAATCAATTTGAACCAAATCAAGCGGAACACCGAGATGCTTTGCGACCAACTTGGCGTAAGGGAGATCTTCTGTTTCACCCGCCTCCGCGCCACCCTTAGATTCAATTGAGAAACACCGAATGTTTGAGGCCCGCTCACGCGCCATTGCAACAACCGCGCTTGAATCAAGTCCACCAGAAAGAAACGCCCCGACAGGAACATCCGCTAGTAGTTGCCGATGCACCGCCGTGCGCAACGATCTTTCCGTTCCAGCAATAGCATCATGTTCAGACAAATTTTGCTCAACTCCGCGGAAGGCGGGAAGTTGATACCAAAACCACCTCTTAGCAATTGAGTTGTTCTTGATCACCATCGCCTCACCCGGCAAAAGTTTGCGAACCGCGCGAAGCGGCGTGCCTTCACCAGGACACCACAAAAAACTTAGGTAGCGGTGAATCGAAATTGGATCCAATTCCCTTAAATCTGGGCGTAGTTGAAGAAGCGCCTTGATTTCGCTGGCAAATGAAAACCCAGAGGCATCGGCGCAAAAATAAAATGGTTTCACACCCAAAGCGTCCCTAGCCACGAACAATTCTTGGCTTCTACCGTCCCAAATAGCGAACGCAAATATCCCGTTGAGCTTTGGCAACATCGCCATGCCTTCGCTTAAATAAAGGGCAAGCAACACTTCAGTATCTGAATGACTTTTAAAGTTGTATCCAGCGCTGGCAAGCGCGGCGCGAAGTTCTGGAAAATTATAAATTTCTCCGTTGAACACCAGCGCAACTTTTCCACTTTCATCAAGCATTGGCTGATGACCAAGTGGCGACAAATCTAAAATGGAAAGCCGCGTGTGTCCAAGCGTGAGCGGCGCGCCAACTGCGGTAAAAATTCCAGTGTCATCGGGTCCGCGATGCTTGATGAAATCCATGGCCGCACTCACGCGCGCGGACGCGGCGCCCCATGCGCCAATAATGCCGCACATTCAGCGAACTCCTTCGATTGTTTTTTGCGCACTTGTTAAAGCGCATGTTGACACAGCGCAAAAGCAATCAAGCATTGTGTTGCCCCCGATACCACTCAATCGTGCGCTTTAATCCATCTTCAAATCCAACTTGTGCGCGCCAACCAAGCAACTTCGCGGCACGTTCTACATTGAGGCAACGCCGAGGTTGTCCGTCTGGCTTTGACGCATTCCAGCGAATTTCACCAGTAAATCCGCTTAATTTAGCAATAAGCGTGACCAAATTGTTGATGGTGATTTCCATGCCAGTACCCAAGTTGATCGGCTCGGGAGTGTCTAGCACTTCAGCGGCGCGAATCAAACCCTCGGCAGCGTCGTCCACATACAAAAACTCGCGGCTTGCAGAACCCGTGCCCCAACATTCAATGTGGTCGGCCTTGGTGTTCACGGCCTCAACGCATTTGCGAACCAGCGCTGGAATGACATGCGAAGTATCCAAATTAAAATTATCGCCCGGCCCGTATAAATTCACGGGCAATACATAAGTGGACTTCAAACCATACTGCCGTTGATACGCATCCAACATCACCATTGCTGCCTTTTTGGCAATGCCATACGGCGCATTCGTTTCTTCTGGATAGCCGCTCCAAAGTTCGCTTTCTTGAAACGGCACCGGCGTGAACTTGGGATACGCGCAAATGGTTCCAACCTGAACAAACTTGCCCAAGTTGCATTGGCGCGCGTGCTCAATCAAATGCAGCGCCATAGCCATGTTGGCGTAGAAGTAACGCCCTGGGTTCTTCATGTTGGCACCAATGCCCCCAACCTCTGCCGCTAAATGAAAAACCACGTCCGGCTTCATGGTGTCGTACATGCGAACCACGGCGGCCTCGGTGGTTAAATCAAAGTCCTTTTGCAAAGGAATCAAAATCTCATCCGCTCCGCGCGCCTTTAATTTGTCCACAAGAACTCGTCCAAGAAATCCAACGCCGCCCGTTACAACAATGCGTTTGCCGCGGAAAGGTTGTGCGGATGTGGAAGTCATTTCAATAAAGGTACCCAATGATTGGAAGGTTAAGGTGCGGTGGTGGCGTTACTCTATTCCTGCGCCCAAAGTGTTGGTCATTTGAAATTCAATGCTGGTCGCCAGTCACGAATAGAAGGAGCCATAAAGTTGAAGAAGGCAATCATCACTGGAATCACTGGTCAAGACGGAAGCTATTTGGCGGAGCTTTTACTTGGCAAGGGTTATGAAGTTCATGGAATTATCCGTAGAAGTTCCAGCTTCAATACGGAGCGACTGGACCACATTTATCAAGATCCACATGAAAAGGGCGCGCGTCTTCGCTTGCATTACGGAGACCTTAATGATGCGAGTGGTTTAATGGATGTGCTGCGCAAGGTTCAGCCAGATGAGGTGTACAACCTTGGCGCGCAAAGCCATGTTCGTGTGAGTTTTGATCAGCCTGTTTATACGGTGGACACAGACGCTACGGGAACATTGCGCCTGCTTGAATCACTGCGCTCGGTCCAAGAAATTTCCGGTAAATCGATCCGCTTCTATCAGGCAAGCTCCAGTGAAATGTTTGGCAAGGTGCAGGAAATTCCACAGAAGGAAACCACGCCGTTCTATCCGCGCTCGCCATATGGATGCGCAAAATTATTTTCTCACTGGATCACGGTGAATTATCGCGAGAGCTACAACATGCATGCGAGTTGCGGCATTCTGTTTAATCATGAAAGCCCTCGTCGCGGTGAAACATTTGTCACGCGCAAGATCACGCGCGCGGTTGGTCGTATTAAACTTGGCCTGCAAAAAAAATTATACTTGGGAAACATTGACTCACGGCGCGATTGGGGCTTTGCTGGTGATTATGTGGAAGCCATGTGGCTGATGTTGCAGCAATCCAAAGCGGACGACTATGTGATTGCCACTGGGAAAATGATTTCTGTGCGTAAATTTTGCGAACTCGCATTTGGTCACGTCGGTCTAGATGCAATGGACTTCATTGAAATTGACCCGCGCTATTTCAGACCAGCGGAAGTGGAGCAGTTGCAAGGCGACGCTTCTAAAGCCAAGAAGGTGCTGAATTGGGCCCCTAAAGTTGGCGTAGAAGAACTTGCCCGCATGATGGTGGAATCCGATCTCGAACAAGCCCGTCGCGAAAAAACTTTGCGCGATGCTGGACATGAATTGCCTGCGAATACGGGGCACGATCAATGATGGCCAGTCGAGTCGCTGGGATTTTACTGCTCGGATTCTTGCTGGCCTGGCAGGCTCAAGATGCTTCAACAACTGCGACCCAAAGTCAGGCTTCAGGTCGACCTCCACTTATTCTGCTTTACGATTGCCTGCCTGATCCTAACGCGATCGCGCGGGTTCAATCTATTAAAGCAAATCCATATCTTCTTATATACCAAGGCTGCGATCCTCAATCATTCAAAAGCGGAATGATTGACTCGGCGGCTGTTATAAAAGAAATTGACAAACAAACAGGTGGCATGCCGCCAGAGTGGGGCATGCTTGATTTTGAAGAGCCCTTCAATAGTGATTTGCAAAAAGGAATTGAATCTCCAGAATGCAAGCGCGCACTTCAAACAATGATTGCCACGCTTCAGGCGGTCAAGGCGCGCTTCCCGAATACCAAATGGACGTATTACGGTGTTCCATTTACGCCTTACTGGGATAATGGTAAAAATTGGATGAACTCCACAAGCGAAGCAAAGCGTAAAATGCTTGACCATATTGCGGCGATATATTCTTCTCTCGTAAATGAAGAAGATTGGGTAAGCGTGAGTATTTATCCCGTCTATGAGCCTGAACTTTATAAACCTGATGAAAGAAATGGGATTCGTGAACAGGGGCGGGCATGGCGAATTGTGCAGGTAGGGCTAGCAAAACTTCTGGCTGGAAAAAAACCAGTGATCCCGACGGTATGTCCATATTGGCAACCAAATGGGCTGGCAAATGATTGGACAATTTTAAGCAACGATCAATTTATTCAAGACGTTGTTCAGCCGGCCATCAAAGCAGGCGCCCGCGGAATTGCAATTTGGACTGGCGCGGACAGCCTGATTGCGCAACTCACCCAAGATTCAATTCCCATTACCGCGGCCACTTCAAGGCAAAAATTTAGGGAGGCATTCGCTTTGAATTATTTTTCAAATCAAATGCCATCTTCTTGGAGTGATCCCAAAATAAAAGAACAACTTGTGGTGAAAATAAGCCGCACGATCACCGACTCGCTTTTAAATATCCGTGCATCGGAACAACTTGGTTCTAATCCATGACGGTGCCGCCACCCTCCACGGATTCCAAAACGCATTCTGGTGGTTTAGGTCGAGTGGCCATGCGCGGATCAATGTTGAACTCGGCGCAGTGGCTAATAAATAAGGCGCTCACCGCGGGCGCAATGTTTATCATTGCGAGTTATTTAACTCCTGATGAATGGGGAGTAGGAATTGGGTCTTTGGCGATATTTCAATTTCTATGTTTATTTCTTCCGCTCACGGTAGGCGATGTGTTGATCGCCCATCCAAAACGCTTTGCATTGCTGGCGCCAAGCGCGTCTGGCCTGGCCATGATTATTGGTTGCTGTACCGCGGCGGTAACGCTGCTGAGTATTCCTGTGGTTATTTACTTTTATACTAAATTCTCGACAGGCTGGCTGATTGGTCTTTTGGCGGTTCAGGCAATTCGCCCAATCATTGAAGCTAAATTTGTGGTTCCGCTTTCCGCAATGCGTTTAAGCCTGGCCTATCCAAAGATGGCTTTTATAGATGGTGTTGTGCAAATGGGTGCGACTATGCTTTCTTTGGCAATCGCTGCTTGTGGAGGTCGCTCTGCGGCGTTGGTTGTTCCGCAAATAGTCAATGTCGCGGCAAAGGCGACTTGGTATTCCAGTATTTCAAACATTCCACATTCCGCTCGCTTTCACCCCAAGCTTGCGCTATTTCTGTTTCGTTCATTCGTGAAAGCTGCAAGCGCCCAATACATACACAATGTCATTGTGATGTTGGAAATTCTGGTGCTTGGATTTATTTCAGGGGAATACCAAGCCGGATTATTTGGTTTTGCATTCTTGATCGCGGCACAGGCCAACACAGTAATTGCGTATCAATTGGGCGTTGTACTTCAACCAATTTTTGGACGCTTACAAGATGATCCAGAGCGGCAAGTTGCAGGATTTCTCAAAGCGCAACGCGTACTCAGTGCGGTGTGCGTGCCAATTTGTTTTACGCAAGCCATCTTGGCGGAACCATTATTTAGGCTGATTCTTGCCGAAAAGTGGCAACCCGCCATTCCAGTCTTCCAGGTGGTGAGTTTGATGCAGGCTTTCTACTTTGCCACCGGTCCATCCATGTCGTGCCTGCGCGCACAGCGGCGCTTTGGAACATTCTTCGCATGGCAGGGAATTCAGCTTTTGATTTCGCTTCCTATTTACTGGATGGGCGCCGATTGGAAAGGTGCGCTTGGCATTGCTGTTGCCAGTGGCGCGTGCTGGGCAATCAGTGCACCACTTGTAGTGTGGCTGTGCACACTTGCCTCTCCGCGCAAGCACTTGTTTGATGCACTTGCCATTTTCGTACGGCCGTGGGTTGTGTGCGTGCCACTGTTTGGCGGCTTCTACATGCTCACTCAATGGTCAAGTAGTTTTGGCCAACTGGGCGACATTGCGTCACTATTTGTTATTGGGCCAATCGCCACGCTACTGACTATTTGGATTATGCGCTTCTTGCACGCCGACATTCGCAACACCATTGACGGATTTGTAGTCGGCGCGCTGAAAAAGATTCGTCGCTCACCTACTTGATGTCAAACAAATCATCCGCGGGCTCGCCGCACACGGCGCGCTCAATGGCGCGGCGCTGATATGTGGGGTTCCAAAATCGATCCATAATCGCGTGGCATGCGGATTTGGTGGCGACGGTTGGATACTGGGTTGAAAGCCACAATTGAATCGCCTCCGTAAGGGAGCCCACATTATTTTTACTGAAAAGCGAGCCGTTTTTGCCTGGAATAATCGCTTCCCACTCGGGCATTTGGTCATCGGCGTCGTTGTGGGTGACCACGGGTACGCCGTACACCATGCTGTGCATTGCGGTTAGTCCAACCATGCCCGGCGCCACCGTCACGTTGCTGGCCATGACAAGCTCCGCAATTCGCTGCTCGTTGTAACAAGCTCCTTCAAAGTGGGCGCGCACGCCACGAGCGATGGACTGCGCTTCTAATGTCGCTCGCTCTTCTCCGTCGCCAACAATAATTAAATTTGCGTTGGTGCCACGTCGTTTCAACTCCGCAATGGCGTCGATAAGCAAGTCAAGTCGCCGCAGCGCAATGAGTCGAGTGGTGCAAATCACCACGGGCGTGGTGGCGTCGCCGAAGAGTTCACGACGAATTTGGTCTGTTCGTGTCACGTTCACTTTTTCGCGCGCCGCAATTTGTTCCGCCATGTCTTGGCTGTTGTAAATCACGTGAAGGTGTTCGGGCGACCAACCGTGCTGCATTGCAATCTGCTTAGATCCGCGTCCATAGAACATGTGCTGATGCGGTATGGCGTAGAACAACTTTCTGAACAACCCTTTCAACCCGCTCGGTTGCGACAAATATCCGTGTCCCCAAAAGAACACACGCTTGCCAAGCAAGCGCGCTGCGATAGCGCCAATCCATGTGCATGGCCAATGCGGAACAGCGTGAAAAATTACCGTATCGAATGCTGGATTCATGCCCGCGCGCACCGCGCCCCACTGCCATCGAAATGGTCCGCCAAATCTGTGCGCAGGTGCAAGAATAAATTTCACCGCTGGCGTGAACTGCGCGGCGCGAATGCCATGCGCGTATCCGCGATCGTGGTCATCACCAATAAATGTGAAGTCGGCTTGTGTGCTGCGCGCCAACTCTTCCACAATGGCGCGTCGATAGTGCGGAAAGAAGTGATACACAACAGCTACTTGTGGACGAGTGTTCGTGGTGGCTTGTTGCGTATCGTTCATTTCAAGGCTTTCGTGCACCAGCGCGACATGTTTGAATGCATTTGCAATTGTGATCGTAACTCGTTGTTTCTATCGGCGATTCGTGAATGGTCGCTTCATATCTGGCTTATGCTTTGACGGAGTGTCAGAACATTTCTCAGCCAAATCTACTTTGCAATCTGCAAACAACAGCGTGAGAAACTCCCCCGCTTATGTAACGCACTTTCGCGGCGCAACCGCGTTGGTTACTGGAGGCGCTGGCTTTATTGGCTCCAACATTGTTGATGCCCTGCTTGCGGCCGGAGCGCACGTGCGCGTGCTTGATGATTTAAGCACGGGCGATCGGCGCAATCTTTGGGGCGCGCAGATTCAGTTGGATGCAACAAAGAACGGCAACACATCTGATCGCAATATTCATGGGGACCAATCCGCAGTTGCCGCGCCGCACATTGACACTGCGAAGCCACGTGGCGCCGAACTTATTGTTGGCTCGATCAGTGACGCCGCAGCCGTGCGCCGCGCCGTTACAGGTTGCAGCCATGTATTTCATCTTGCAGCGATGGTGGGTATTGCGCAAAGCGTGCACGAGCCCGACAAACATTACAACAGCAACATTCTGGGCACAGAAATTGTGTTGCGTGAATGTTCCACCGCGAAAGTTTCAAGCGTTGTATTCGCTTCAAGTTCTGCCGTGTACGGACTTGCGCCAAATATTCCATCGCGCGAAATTGATCCAGTGGTTGTGGCAAGTCCATACGCCGCGGGTAAGGCGCAAGGGGAAACATTTATAGAAACGTACGCGCGCACCAATAACACCCACGCAGCAAGCCTGCGATTGTTCAATGTTTTTGGACCGCGTCAAAGCGCAACTGGCGCATACGCCGCGGTCATTGCGGCGTTTTTTGTCGCAACAAAATTGCGGCAGCCCGCGTCGCTTTTTGGCACGGGTGAGCAAACACGAGACTTTGTTCCCGTGGCCAATGTGGTCCAAGCGTTTCTGCGAGCGGCTGATCCGCGCCACAATCTGCGCGGTGAAAGATTTAATATTGGCCTTGGCCACGCCACTTCATTAAGGCAACTTCTAGACATGATCGCGGACATATCGGAAATAAAAATTCCGCCGCGTCTTCTACCGCCACGTGACGCCGATAGTCCACATTCATGCGCGGATATTTCCTCCGCTATTTCCACGCTGAACTTTGATCCCCAGGTTTCCATGCTCGAGGGCTTGCGTCAAACTTGGCAATCGCTGGTTTAGCGGTAGAGATCTTTGGTGGATGTTGCTTAGTATGGTGGTGTGATCCTTCGAAGTATTCCTGTTTTAATCATTCCAATATTGCTAGCCGCGCGCTATCAAGCAACATCTGAAACAACTCAGGTCAATCAATCCACAGCAACGGTGGCAACCACGACCGAGCCCGCGCACGATCCCGAGGGCGTGAAGCCGCCAGATGGATTTCAGTGGAAATTGTGGGCAAAAGAGCCGCTTGTTGCGGACCCGGTTGCATTCACCGTGCTCAATGATGGATCATTGATGGTGGTTGAAAGCGAGCGCCAAGACCGCGGCGTGGAAGACAATCGATATTCGCCGTGGTGGCTCATGGAAGATTTGCGCGCGAGCACTGTTGAGGATCGCTTGGCGATTTACACAAAGTACGCGGACAAGCGCGTGAACGGCATGGATTGGTACACCAAGTATGCCGACCGCGTGAAGCATGTCACGGATACAAATGGTGATGGCGTTGCTGACACAGCTGTGAATTTTTCTGGGGAGTTACGCGAGCCACTCGATGGAACCGCGGCCGGCGCGTTGCAAGTTGGCGATAGTGTGTTTGTGACTTGCATTCCAAACCTGTGGCGCTTTCAAGACAAAGATGGTGACGGCGTGGCCGAGGTGCGCGAGAAAATGTTCACGGGCTTTGGCGTGAAAACAAGTTTGCGCGGCCACGATATGCATGGACTTGTTCTAGGAATGGATGGCCGCTTGTACTGGAGCATTGGTGATCGCGGCTACAACGTTCGCACAAGAGAGGGCGCGGTGCCGCAAGACGCGGCGCGCGGCGCTGTATTTCGTTGCGAACTTGATGGCTCAAATCTTGAAGTTGTCTTTCGTGGATTGCGCAATCCTCAGGAGTTGGCCTTCAATGATCTTGGCGATCTATTCACCGTGGACAACAACTCCGACGGCGGCGACAAAGCGCGCGTGGAATATCTTCCCGATGGTGGCGACGTGGGGTGGGAAATGCACTATCAAACTTTGGAGGGCCTCAACAAGCGCGGGGCGTGGGATCAAGAGCACGAGTGGTTCATGTTTGATCCAACTGATGTTGTGCAACCCGCGTGGATCACTCCACCGGTTGCGCATCTCACCGATGGTCCTTCGGGTCTTGTGAGTTACCCCGGCGTTGGCTTTCCAGAAAAATACAACGGCGCAATGTTTGTGTGTGATTTTCTTGGTGGCGATGCGTACAGCCAGATTTGGTCTTTCAAACTTGAGCCCAAGGGCGCGGGATATGAAATGAAAGACGCGGAGGTTTTTTTACGCGAGGTGTTGCCCACGGACGTTGACTTTGGCACCGACGGTTGCATGTGGGTGACGGATTGGTTTGATGGCTGGACGAGCGATGGCACGGGTCGTTTATATCGCGTTTGGCAGCCAGAATTATTGGAAAAGGCGAAGGCTGCGGGTGGGGCAAACATTTTGAAAAAAGGTTTTCTTGGCGCCGACACAAGCGACTTGCTGGCGTGGCTTGATCATGCGGATCGACGTGTGCGTCAGGGCGCGCACTTGGAATTGGCGGCGCGTGGTGGCGCGGCGATCGATTCGATTATTGCGCTTACGCATAATTTTGAAACACCCGAACGCGCGCGCCTTCATGGATTGTGGGCACTTGGTGTGATGGCGCGGAAATTTAGTGGAACGCCCGCCGGCGACAAGGCATGTGCTGAACTCATGCAGTTGGCGGCGGATCCAAATCCTGAACTAAAGGCCCAAGCCACACGCGCGTTGGGTGATTCGCGCTGCCTGAAGTCGCTTGATCTAATTCGCGCAATGACGCTTGATGAAAATCCGCGCGCGCGGGCGTACGCGTGCGCCGCGCTTGGTCGCTTGCAAGACAAGGATGCGATTGCAAATCTCACCGCGGTGCTTTGGGAAAATGACAACGCCGATCCGTGGCTACGACAAGCCGCCACAACGGCGCTTGCTCGCATTGGTGATCGCGCAAAACTAGAAATCATGGCCGCGGATCAAT
>Ga0214919_10005568_pt1 | contig 17767 bp, 14 predicted proteins | sample LL1503_MetaG_FD_177994 | JGI IMG/M metagenome (GOLD analysis project Ga0214919, IMG submission 177994) | Freshwater microbial communities from Lake Lanier, Atlanta, Georgia, United States - LL-1503 | ecosystem: Environmental > Aquatic > Freshwater > Lake | place: USA: Georgia | collected...
TCAAGGCATTAAACGTTGCAGAGAAGACCATTCCCGTTACGTACATGAATTCTTCCGCCGCCATCAAGGCATTTACTGGACGTAACGGCGGCACCGTCTGCACCTCATCGAATGCGAAGACCGCACTTAAATGGGCTTTCGATCAGGGAGAAAAAGTTCTCTTTCTTCCCGATCAACATCTAGGCCGCAACACTGCAGTACGAGAAATGGGATTCGCACTCGACGACTGCGCCATATTTGACCCATGGAAACCACAAGGTGGTTTAACTGACGGGGAGATTGCGGCAGCAAAGATGTTGTTATGGAAAGGGCACTGCTCGGTACACGGTCGATTCACATTGGCGAGCGTGAATGAAATACGCACTCGCATTCCGGGCGTCAATATTTTGGTTCACCCTGAGTGCCAATACGAAGTTGCCGAAGCTGCAGATTTCGTGGGGTCAACCGAACGCATCATTAAAATAATCGAGGCCGCTCCCGCAGGATCCTCATGGGCCATCGGAACCGAACTCAATTTGGTGAAGCGTCTAGCGAGTGCGCATCCAGATAAGAACATCCACTTCCTCGATAAGAGTGTCTGCTACTGCTCCACCATGAATCGGATTGACCTCCCCCACCTTGTAGGTGCGATGGAAGCCCTCGTCCTGGGGCGCGTGGTCAATCAAATCTCCGTGGACCCGCGCACTTCGAGTGAGGCCCGCACTGCTCTTGACCGTATGCTCTCACTTGCCTAGTAGCTAGCTTCAACCAAGGAAGGTCCACATGTCTGAAGAGATGTCCACCGGCAAAGGTCGCCCTACGCCGAAGCGAAGTGATGCCGAGGCAAAGCGCAAGAAGAGCTCAATAGCTCCTGCAAATTCTAAGGAAGCGCGCAAAGCGGCACGCGATCAATCAAAGATCGAACGCATGGCACAACGTGCGGCGTATCTGCGCGGCGACGAGCGCGCAATGCCACCGCGAGATAAAGGTCCTGTGCGCAAGCTCGCCCGTGACATGGTCGATTCTCGGCGCTCTGTGGGCGAATACTTCCTGCCCGTCGTCTTGATCGTGCTCGCACTCTCGTCTTTCCGCGTGATCCAGGTCTACGCCAGCCTCTTTCTCTACGCAGTTCTCCTAGGAGTCATAGTTGATGGCGCCCTCCTTGCACGTCGCATCAAGAAAGTTGCGAGAGAGCGCTTCCCAGATGAATCCCTCAAGGGCATCGCGCTTTACGCGTGGTTACGTTCTACTCAACTTCGACGCCTGCGCACTCCGCCGGCAATGATCACCCGAGGAACCAAAGTCTGACCCAAGGTCTAACGATCGATCTATGGTCGTGGGTTCGGGCTCACCGTCAGTGCGGCGTCCCGAGTAGGAAGCTTTCCTAGAGCGATATCGATCGCCTTCATGACGGCAGGTTCGAGCACCACTCCGGCGGCTTTCACATTCTCTTTGAGTTGCTTGGGCTTCGACGCCCCCACAATCGCACTTGAAACATTGGGGTTCTGCAAGACCCAGGCCACCGCGAGCTGCGACATGGTCAAACCGCACTCTTGTGCGATCGGTGCCAGTTTTTGCACGGCGGTAAGGACGTCATCGTTCATCCAGCGCGAAATCATATTCGCGCCGCCTTTCTTGTCGGTGGCTCGTGACCCTGCTGGCGCCTTCTTGCCTGGCAAGTACTTTCCACTCAAAACGCCTTGCGCGATGGGCGACCACACGATCTGGCCAATCCCCTCTTCAACACAGAGCGGAATCACTTCGCTCTCGGGAACTCGCCACAACATGGAGTACTGAGGTTGCGAAGAAACGAATCGGTCAAAGCCCATTTCTCGCGCGATCTTGAGGGCATCACTGATCTGAGACGCGCTCCATTCGCTAAATCCGATGTAAATCACTTTGCCTTGGCGAATGAGATCATCGAAAGCGCGCAATGTTTCTTCCAAAGGCGTTTCATGATCAAAGCGATGTGCTTGGTAGAGATCGATGTGATCTGTCTTCAAACGGCGCAAAGACCCCTCGCACGCTTCCATGATGTGTTTACGCGAGAGCCCGCGGTCATTCTTACCTGCTCCGATTGGCCAGTAAGTCTTCGTAAAGAGTTCGTAGGATTCGCGCTTAACGCCCTTGAGCGCCATAGCCAAAACTACTTCGGCTTTTGTACCGGCATAGACATCTGCTGTGTCAAAGGTGGTAATTCCGAGATTGATGGCTTCTTTCACACATGCAATGGCGGCATCGGCCTCGACCTGACTGCCGTGCGTGATCCAGTTACCGTAAGAAATTTCAGATACGTACATGCCTGAACGGCCCAGTCGACGATGCTCCATATACGCACAATAGCCCCTTCAGATGAACGAGCCACCCGGCGCGGGGAGTTGACGAGCCGAGCCTTCGCATGGTCTGCTTCGCCTACAACTTAATGCCCTGCTTGTGGGGGAAGTCCGGTGAGATTCCGGCGCTGACCCGCAACCGTGAGTCGTACATCGACAAGTCGGATTACCCATAAACAAGGTTTTGGTCAACACCCGCCGAGGTCTGCGGGGCGACGCCCGGGTCATCACCCTCGCTCTCCCGTTATCTCTGCAAAGAGATGACGGGTTTTTTATTGTGATAACGCAGGAAGAGCTCTATTGATCCACTCTTGGAAGGCTCCATCATCATGTCCATTTCAATCAAGCTCGCTCGTGTGGTTGCGTTATCTCTCACTCTTGGATTAATTGTTCCTACCATCGCGCAAGCTGCGCCAAGTAGCGCTGGTCTTTACGGAGCAACCGATCCCACGTACGACGGCGTCTATCGACAAGCACTCTCCCTTCTCGCCCTCACTGGCGCCAAAGTTAAACCAGCTCCCAGCGCGATCGATTGGCTCGTGAGTCAGCAGTGTGCCGATGGTGGATACGAATCATTTCGCGCCGACATCGCAACTCCATGCGATATCACTCAAGAGGATTCAAACTCAACGGCCATCGCCGCCGCCGCGTTGCAAGTAACGGGAAAGAAAGCAGTCGCCAGCAAGAGCACTGCATGGCTACTCGCCCACCGCAATAAAGATGGCGGAATCGGTTTTAATCCGTTGGCTCAAGCATCGCCAGATTACGACCCAACCGCAAGCGATGCGAACTCGACAGGGCTCATGTTCTTAGCTCTCAACACGGTGTCTCCCACGAAATACAAGAACGTTGCTGCCGGCATTCTTGCCAAGTACCAAGTGAACTGCAGCGAAGGTGCTGGCAAGAGTGGCGCACTTGATTATCAAATTGCGGATGGCCTCACGGCGAATGATTACGCGACGGCACAAGCGGCTTTTGCCTTCACCGGAGTTGCCCTACCGCTTGTCATTACCAAATCAAACGCGGCACCGATCAATCCATGTTCAGCAAAAAGTAAGAGCACCACAAAAGTTGCTGACGGAGCCATGCTCTACCTCGCTACCCGCCTCACAAATAATCCTCGCGGCATTCCCAGCGCGTTCGGCACCGGAACCGATTGGAACACCACGGCTTGGGCGACGCTTGCTCTAGTGGGGAGTGGATATCGATATCCAGCAATCTCCACCGCAGTGGCTGCGATGTCAGATGGCGCAATCTCTTGGGCCTTCGAAGCAAATACGAACGCTGCAAAACCTGGGCCGCTAGCGATGATGCTTCTCGTGGCAACTTCACTGAAATTAGATGTCCACCACTTCGGCGGAATTGATCTGACCAAGAGCATCGTCGGGAGCCTGAGAAACTAATGAAGAGAAATTTCCTCGCACTCCTGGCCACTTTGTCACTCATTACTCTCGCTACTTCGACAAGCGCGCAGGCCACGGGTGACCTCTACCGCTACTGGTCCTACTGGCATAGCCAGGACTCCATTTCCTGGAGCTACTCAAACGAAGGTGCTACTCGAGTTCCAGCAGATGGCACCGTCGAAGGTTGGTACTTCTCTGTAACGAATAAGAGCCCACAAGCCGCCGAGGCAATCACGATTCGGGCAAACTTCTCTGAGTATTGCAAAGAGACCAAGGCAGTCAACGGGATGAAGCGCGTAGCTGTGGTGGTTGATTTTGGCAAAGATTCATACGCCCCCGTCGGCCAATCTCCCGCAAAGCCCGTCATAGATTGCGCACTCGTTCCGGTGAATGCGAACGGTTATGACGTACTGAATAAGGTCGCCAAGGTTCGCACCGACTCCGTGGGATTCATCTGCGGCATCAATTCGTACCCGAAGGAAGGTTGCGGCGAAAAATTCACCCCCGCGCCAGCTGCGAGTGGTCCCAACTGGGGAATTCGAATTCTCAACTTCGGGTTAAGCGTGATCTTGCTCTTACTCGTCTACCGACGCATCGCGGCCCGTCGGAGAGAGCAGTCCTAGATGAAATCAGTCGCGCTGAGAACAGGTTCACGAATTCACCCGCTTGCGTGGTGGGGTTGGGCATTTGCTCTCACTTTTGCTGCCTCTGCGACATCGAATACTTGGGTGCTTGCGGCCATCACCGTGGGCGCACTCGTCGTTTCGCTCAACTGTCGAAGCGATGGACCCTGGCGCCAATCAATCAATTATGCGATCTATCTGGCAGTCACCCTGTTAGTTATTCGGCTTGTTATTGCGATGGTTTTCGGCGCCAAAATTCCTGGACATGTACTCCTCACGCTGCCAAGCACCCACCTCCCCCAGTGGCTCTCGGGAATCAGCGTTGGCGGGCCGGTCACTTCCGAAAAGATTCTGCTGATTCTTCGCGAAGGCGCGAAGTTAGCAACGCTAGTTATTATCTTCGGCGCTGCATCTTCATTGACTCAACCAAAAGAGCTCTTGAAGTCACTTCCCCGAGCCCTTCATGAAGCCGGAGTCATTGTTGTCGTCTCCACAACGTTCTTGCCACAGATCGTTGCGAGCATCAAGCGGGTAAGAACGGCGCAGAGATTGCGTGGAAGTCGCGGAAGTCGCGGACTCTCACTTACTCGAGTAGTCATACCCGTGATCGAAGACGCTCTCACAAAGTCACTGGACCTCGCCGCAGCTATGGAGAGTCGCGGCTATGGACAAACTCAGGAGAAACCTGGCCGGCGACTGAGCGCTGTGATGCTGCTCGTAGGCTTACTGGGAATAGTTGCTGGCGTTTACCTCCTTCTAATACCCACCTCATTTATCAACTTCCCCTGGGCAGTACTGGCAGCAGCGGCCGCGATTTCAGTGATCGGCCTTTGGCTCAGCGGCAAAAATTTGCGCCTCACCGTATATCGACCGATCAAATGGAATCTGGAAGCAGTCACGCTTCCCCTTCTGGGAGTGAGCCTCGCCGCGGCAGCTGGCACAGTCCTACATTCCACTACGGCCTTGATATTCATACTTCTCCTTGCATGTGCTCCAGCGCTCTATCTGGGGCGTCAACCATGATTTCCCTAACGAACACATCATTGCGCTATCAAGGCGACGCAGTTTTTTCCGATGTGAATCTACAAATTTTAGCTGGCGAATTCGTCTTACTCATGGGAGCTACCGGCTCAGGCAAGTCATCGCTACTCAGGGTCATGAACGGTCTCACACCTCATTTGACCGGCGGGGAACTCACCGGCGAAGTACATGTTGATGATCGCTCGATCCGAAATCTTCGTCCACGAGATTTAGCGGAGTCAATCGGTTACATCGGGCAAGATCCACTGGCAGGTTTTGTTTCAGATCGCGTAGAAGACGAACTCGCCTTCACCATGGAGTCACTTGGGCTCTCCCCCGATGTCATGCGAAAGCGGGTCGAAGAGACCTTGGATTTGCTCGGTCTGAATGCTTTACGCGCCCGTTCCATGGCAACGCTTTCAGCGGGGGAACAACAACGTGTCGCCATCGGCGCCGCGTTAACAGCCCATCCAAAGATCCTGTTGCTTGATGAACCCACTAGCGCCCTTGACCCCACCGCCGCCGATGAAGTCCTCGCACTCCTCCAACGACTCGTGCACGACGTTGGCATGACGATCGTCATCGCAGAACATCGACTTGAACGTGTGGTGCAGTACGTCGATCGCATCATCCATGTCCACGGAGATGGGCACGTTTCCATTAGTGACCCGATCACCGCACTCCAAGAGAGCGAATTCGTACCCCCACTCATCGAATTAGCGCGCCGTGAATCTTGGAGCCCACTGCCACTCACTATTCGAGATGCACGACGCCTAGCGGACGCGTTGCGCGAACGACTCATCACAGCATCGCCACCAACGAAACGGCACAATGCCTTCCAACCAGCCGAAACTTTCGCATTATGCGACCGGATTAACGTCTCTTACGGAAAGCACAATGCATTGCGAGATGTCTCGCTCACTTTTTCTCGCGGAACCATATCGGCGGTCATGGGTCGTAATGGTGCAGGAAAGTCGACCTTGCTCGCCACATTCGTAGGACTCAAGTCCCCCGATAAAGGCGCACTTACGCTAGGCGGGCATAAGCCGAGCGAACTCTCGAGCCACTCACTCTCACGATTGGTCGGTTTCGTTCCCCAGGAGCCAGGTGATCTACTCTTCAGCGAGTCAGTCTCTGCGGAGTGTGCGGCTAATGATAAAGATCGCGGGCTCATCGCAGGCACTACGAGTGACTTGCTCAACATTATTACTCCAGAGATTGATCACGACTTGCATCCACGGGATCTTTCAGAAGGTCAACGCCTCGCCTTAGCTCTCGCCGTGGTTGCTGCCGCCGAGCCTCCGCTTCTCCTACTCGATGAACCCACCCGCGGATTGGATTACCGCGCAAAGGCTCGCCTTGGAACCATTCTGCGCAAATTAGCGAATGCCGGTCACGCAATTGTGTTGGCCACTCACGACGTTGAACTTGTTGCCGAGATTGCAGACAGGGTCGTGGTTCTCGCCGAAGGTGAACTTGTCGCCGATGGAGAAACCGAAGACGTGCTCACTGCGTCGCCATCTTTTGCTCCACAGATTCAAAAGATCCTGGCACCAAGTAGGTTCATGACAATTCATGACGTCATCAACGCAGAGCAGTCGCAAGCGTGAACCAAAGGAATTTCGCACTTCTGCTTGTTGGCACAATCGGCCTGGGCGCCTTCACTTGGCCGCTCTTCATCTCTTCAGCGAGCCAAGTGCAAAATAGCGGCCATTGGCTCTTTCTACTCCTGCTCCCCTTAGTCCTCGCGGTTGGAATTTCAGCAATCTCACATGATCGCATCGACGTCCGTGCAGTTGCACTCCTGGGAGTACTGATCGCCTTTGCCACCGCACTGCGAACTATCGGAGCGGGGCAAGCCGGTATTGAACCTATTTGGTTGCCCATCCTCCTTGGCGCCCGCGTTTTTGGACGTGAGTTTGCCTTCCTTTTGGGAACACTCTCGCTCTTTGCGTCAGCACTCATGACGGGCGGTGTTGGACCTTGGCTGCCCTATCAGATGTTGGCTGGGGCAGCCGTGGCCGTGGGAGCCGCCTCACTTCCCAAGTGCAAAGGAAGAAGAGAAGTCTTCCTACTCGCCAGCTACGCCGTAGTTGCATCACTGGCATATGGCCTCTTCATGGATCTGCAATTCTGGCCATGGCTCGGAGGCGATACTTCGATTGCATATGTCGCAGGCGATTCGCTCGCTAACAACGCACGCCACTTCTTTGTCTTTCATGCATCGACTGGTTTGGCATGGGATGTACCTCGCGCCATTTTCACCGCATTCCTTATTCTCACCCTAGGCGCACCAATCATGCGCGCTCTGCAGCGAGTAAACCGTCGCGCCGCCTTTATTACGAGCGAACGTGACTTTCAACGAGCGGAAATTTTGTAATCACCACTTCGCTCACGCGCCCTCGTACATCAAGTGATAAATGATCTCCCACCGCAAAGTTTGCATCGACTAGAGCTAATCCGATTCCGACCTTGAGGGTTGGAGAGAATGTTCCACTCGTAAGGACGCCCACCACGTCGCCACTTGGACTCTTCAATTCCATGCCGGCACGAGGAATTCCACGATCCAGTGAAGTAATTGCCCTCAGTACTCGCTTGGCACCGGCTTCACGTTGCACAAGCAGCGCGCTGCGACCCCAGAAGTTCTCCTTCTTCCAACCGACAGCCCAATTTGCACTTGCCTGCACCGGTGAAATTTCGAGTGAGAGTTCGTGGCCATGTAAGGGGTATCCCATTTCGGTGCGCAAGGTATCGCGAGCGCCGAGACCGCAAGGTCGTCCGCCATGTTTGGCAGCGCTTTCGCTCAAAGCCTTCCACAGTGTCAGTGCACCATCAGAGGAAGGTAAGAGTTCGAACCCATATTCGCCGGTATACCCCGTGCGGCAGACAATCAAAGAGATCGATTCGCCACTGGGAGCACTCCAAGTTGTGTCTACGAAAGCCATGTACTCAAGTTCATGCGGGAGACCCAAGTCTTTCATCACATCAACTGATCGTGGGCCCTGCACCGCAATCACTGCAAAATCGAGGTGGTGATTGGTGACAGTGATTCCCGCTGGCACTGCCGCTTGAAGTCGGCGAACAACTTCGGTGGTATTGGACGCGTTGGGAATCAGGAAAACTTCTTCGTCGCTGCGTAGATACTGGATGAGGTCATCAACTACGCCGCCGCTCTCGTCGCAACAGAGTGTGTACTGCGCCTCGCCAGCCGCGATGCGATCTAGGTCATTGGTGAAGCACGAATTAATAAACGCACGTGCGCCAGCCCCCACAACGAGAGCTTTACCAAGGTGGGAGACATCAAAGAGCCCCACTGCATTACGGACTGCTTGGTGTTCAGCAAGAACACCGCCACCGATTGATGCTGGGTACTCAATGGGCATCTCCCAGCCACCGAAATCGGCCATCTTGGCACCCAGCGCAATGTGCACTTCATGCAAGGGAGATTGGAGTAGTGGAAGGGATGATTCGCTCATGAGTTCCAGCCTAGAGGGTTGTCGGGTTAGGCTCTCCTCATGACAACGATCACTCTTGCACCTAAAAGTTCTATTGCCGGTTCCGGAAGCAGCCAGGCCCTCGTTATCGGCCTCGCCCAGAGCGATAAAGGCCTCGTGCTCGAGACGGGAACCGCTCAGATTGATGAAGCTGACCTACTCGAAGCCCTCCAGGATCTCGGGGCCACCGGCAAGAGCGATGAAGTGATTAAGTTGCCGGGGACCACTTCTAAACTCCTTGTCATTACCGGGCTAGGAAAGCAGCATGCCCGCGGTGCCTACCCACACGAAGTCTTACGTCGCGCCGCTGGAGCTGCCGCTCGCGCACTTGCCGGTGTCGAGAGCGCGGCCTTTGCACTCCCATGCGTGAAGTTGCCGGCTGTTGCTGCCATTGCCGAAGGTGCACTCCTTGGTGCCTACACATTCGATGACTTCCGCGGGTCGACTAAGAAAGAGCGTAAAGCTCCACTGGCTTCTGTCACGATCCTTTCGCCACTCGCTGGCACCGCACCTGCTCGCAAAGTGATCGCTCGTGCCAGCGCAATTGCAGATGCTGTTCATCTCACTCGTAACTTGATCAACATGCCACCAAGCCATCTCACGCCCATCTCATTCGTTGACCACATTCGCCCGCTTGCCAAGAAAGCTGGAGTCAAGGTCGAAGTGCTCGATGAAGTAGCGCTTCGCAAAGGCGGTTACGGCGGAATTATTGGCGTAGGGCAAGGAAGTGCTAATCCTCCACGCCTCCTCCGTCTCACTTACACACCTACTAGATCAAAAGCGCACCACGCCTACATCGGCAAAGGCATCACCTTCGACACGGGTGGAATTGCTTTGAAGCCAGCAGCCGGCATGGAGGCGATGAAGTCAGACATGAGTGGTGCCGCCGCTGTATGCGCAGCCATCATCGCCATTGCCGAACTCAAAATTCCCATCACCATCGACGCCTGGGCCGCGCTCGCGGAGAACATGCCCAGCGACACTGCCCAACGCCCCAGCGACGTCCTCACCACATATGGAGGGCGCACAGTCGAAGTCCTTAACCCCGACGCTGAAGGACGTCTTGTACTCGCCGATGCCATGATGCGCGCCCAAGAACTCGGCAATAAGGGCACGAAGCGGCTCGATGCAATGGTCGACGTAGCCACGTTGACCGGTGCTCAAGAAGTCGCCCTCGGAAAGCGCACCAGCGCGATTATGGGTAATGACGAAGTACTGACGGAGGCTTTCTTAGCCGCCGCCGAGGAGGCCGGCGAGGCTTTCTGGCCGATGCCCCTTCCTGAGGAGCTCCGCGCCTCGCTTGACTCCCCCGTCGCCGACATCGCCAATATCGGAGATCGCTTCGGTGGCATGCTCACGGCAGGCCTCTTCCTCAAGGAGTTCGTCCAAGAAGACCAGCCCTGGGCCCACCTCGATATTGCAGGTCCAGCCTTCAACACCGCCGCTCCACACGGGTACACCCCGATCGGCGGGACCGGTGTGGCCGTTCGCACCCTCATTCGGCTGGCGGAAGCGTCCAGCGGGCGCTGAAATAGGTGGCAGGATTACCCCGTGAGTGGAGATGCGAGAGATCTGGGAGTAACACGTGGCCGAGCAATTTGATGTAGTCATCTTGGGTGGCGGCAGTGGCGGGTACGCCTGCGCCCTCCGATCAGCCCAACTCGGCATGAATGTGGTCCTCATTGAGAAGGACCTACTCGGCGGAACCTGCCTGCATCGCGGATGCATCCCCACTAAAGCACTTCTGCACGCCGCCGAAATTGCTGACAACACTCGAGACGCTGCACACTTTGGCGTCAAAGCAGAATTCCATTCAATCGACATGCTGGGCGTCAATGCTTACAAAGATGGCGTCATCACCAAACTCCACAAAGGTTTGCAAGGTCTCGTCAAGAGCCGCAACATCACCTACGTCGAAGGCGCCGGCAAACTCGTCGCAAAAGACACGGTCGAAGTAAATGGCGTGAAGTACACCGGCAAGAATGTGGTTCTGGCAACCGGCTCAGTCCCCAAGTCTTTGCCTGGTCTTGAGATCGACGGCAAGCGAGTTATCACCAGTGATCACGCGCTCAAGATGGATTCAGTTCCTCGCAGCGTCATCATTCTTGGCGGAGGCGTCATTGGCTGCGAATTCGCTAGCGTCTGGAAATCATTTGGCGCCGACGTCACGATCGTTGAAGGACTCCCCCATCTTGTTCCCGCAGAAGACGAATCAAGTAGCAAATTACTTGAACGTGCTTTCCGTAAGCGTGGGATCAACTTTGAAATTGGCGTGAAGTACGCCAGCCACAAGGTGGGCGCCGACAACGTCACAGTTACTTTGGAAAACGGCAAGGAGATCACGGCCGACCTACTCCTCGTCGCAGTAGGTCGCGGGCCAGTCTCGCAAAACCTTGGTTACGAAGAAGTAGGCATCGCAATGGATCGTGGCTATGTACTAGCCGACGAGAAGTGCCGCACCAATGTCGCCGGTATTTTCGCAGTCGGAGATCTCATCCCTACCTTGCAACTCGCCCACGTCGGTTTCGGCGAAGGTATTTTGGTTGCCGAGGAGATTGCCGGACTCAAGCCCCGCCCCATCAACTATGCAGGCGTTCCACGAGTCACCTACTCAGAGCCAGAAGTTGCCTCCGTCGGACTTACGACTGCGCAAGCAATAGCAGCGGGCCACGATGTGGTTGAGTTGAATTACGACCTAGCCGGAAACGGAAAGGCACAAATTCTTCGTACCGCTGGCTCCATCAAACTCGTCGGCCAGAAGAATGGTCCAGTCTTGGGTGTACACATGGTCGGAAGCCGCGTAGGTGAACTTCTCGCCGAAGCTCAACTCATCTTCAACTGGGAAGCAGAGGCGATCGATGTCGCTTCTCTTATCCATGCACACCCCACCCTCTCCGAAGCGGTCGGTGAAGCGCACATGGCGCTTGCCGGTAAGCCACTTCACGCCCACGGTTAAGCAATAAGGAGAAATAGATGTCTTATTCAGTCGTGATGCCTGCGCTCGGTGAGAGCGTAACCGAGGGCACCGTCACACGTTGGCTCAAGCAAGAGGGCGAGTCCATCGCGGTCGACGAACCATTACTTGAGGTATCTACCGACAAAGTCGACACCGAAATTCCTTCACCAGTAGCTGGAGTGTTGAAGAAGATTGTGGTCGCCATCGATCAAACAGTCGGCGTCGGTGTGGAACTCGCCATCATTGAAGATGGCACCGCCCCCGTTGCTGTTGCTGCTCCAGTTGCTGCTCCAGTTGCTGCTCCAGTTGCTGCTCCTGCTCCAGTTGCTGCTCCTGCTGCTGCGCCAGTAGCAACTTCGGGCACTGCGATCACGATGCCCGCACTCGGTGAAAGCGTTACCGAAGGTACTGTGACGCGTTGGCTGAAGAACATTGGCGACACCATCGCACTTGATGAACCACTCCTTGAAGTATCGACAGACAAAGTGGATACCGAAATTCCATCACCGGTTGCTGGCACATTGCTCTCGATCGTCGTAAACGTTGACCAAACCGTGCCAGTAGGTGCCACCTTGGCAACCGTAGGCGTTGCCGGAGCTCTTGCCGCGCCGGCACCAGTTGTTGCGCAGGCACCCGTTGCGCCGGCACCAGTTGCGCCGCCTGCACCCGTTGCTACGCCTGCACCCGTTGCTGCGCCGGCACCCGTTGCTGCGCCGGCACCCGTTGCTGCGCCGCTCAGCGAGGACTCTTATGTCACTCCACTCGTGCGCAAACTGGCACAAGAGCATGGCATCGATCTCACTTCGCTCACTGGTAGCGGTGTCGGTGGAAGAATTCGCAAGCAAGATATTTTGGAAGAGGCCGAGCGCCGTCGCAGCGCTGCACCTGTTGCTTCGCCAAGCGCACCTGCAAGTACGCCAGTCGTAGAAGGCGAACTCCGCGGAACTATCGTGCCGATGACGCGCCTTCGCAAAGTGATCGCATCTCGCATGGTTGAGTCGTTGCAAACCAGCGCACAACTCACCACAGTCATCGAAGTTGATGTCACCAAGATTGCGCGCTTACGCGATAAGGCAAAAGCTCAATTCGAAACGCGCGAGGGCGTCAAACTCTCCTTCATGCCATTCTTCGCAGTTGCCGTATGTGAGGCTTTACGCTCTCATCCAGTCATCAACTCATCGGTAGACGGAGAGAACATCGTCTATCACGCCACAGAGAATCTCGGCATTGCAGTAGACACTCCCCGAGGTCTTCTTGTTCCTGTCATCCGCGATGCTGGTCAACTCAACATTGGCGGTATCGCTCGAAGCGTGGCAGATCTGGCAGACCGCACTCGCGATAACAAGGTCAGCCCCGACGAACTTGGTGGCGGCACCTTCACACTGACAAACACTGGAAGTCGCGGAGCGCTCTTTGATACTCCGATCATCAACCAACCACAGGTAGCAATACTTGGCACTGGCGCAGTCGTAAAGCGCCCGGTAGTGGTCAAGGATGAAGACGGCGGCGAAACCATCGCCATTCGTTCCATGATCTACCTTGCCCTTTCCTATGATCATCGCATCGTTGATGGTGCAGAAGCGGCTCGCTTCTTGGTGACGCTCAAGAGTCGCCTCGAAGAAGGACGTTTTGAATCAGACCTAGGTCTCTAGGGATGAAGATTGCAGTAACGGGCTCTTCCGGTCTGATCGGAAGCGCACTCGTCAAGCGCCTTACAAAGCAGGGACATCAAGTCATCCGGCTAATTCGGCGCTCCCCCATTACAGATGATGAAATTCGCTGGACCCCAGATGGCTCTGCGCTTCCCGCCGAATCGCTCACCACGCTCGCCGGTACAGATGCTGTCATCCACTTGGCCGGTGCGGGTGTGGGAGATAAACGTTGGAGCGCCGCGTATAAGAATGAAATCTTAAAGTCGCGCACCGAAAGCACTGCCACCATCGTTTCGGCGATCAACGAACTTGAAATCCCTCGCTTTCTCTCTGCCTCGGCTATCGGTTGGTACGGCGAGACAGGGAATCGAGAAGTCAACGAAGAAGATCGCGCCGGTGATGATTTTCTCGCAGATGTCTGCCGCCAATGGGAAGAGTCTGCAGGTGCTGCGAACTCCACGACATCATTTATGCGCACCGGGTTGGTCTTCGCAGCAAAAGGTGGCGCACTCGGGCGCATGGTTCCCCTGTTCAAAGCCGGACTTGGCGGAAAATTAGGCGACGGCAAACAGTGGTGGTCATGGATCTCTCTCAACGATGAGATTCGAGCCATCGACTTCCTCTTGAACAATGAATTGGCTGGGCCGGTGAACCTCACCTCACCTTTCCCTGCAACAAATTCAGAAGTTACTGCCGCTCTCGCCCGCGCACTTCATCGTCCAGCTCTCTTCCCCGCACCAGCCTTTGCGATCAAAGTCGCACTCGGAGGATTCTCCACTGAAGTCCTCGGATCTAAGAGAGTTGCACCTGCTGCATTACTTCAAGCGGGTTTCACCTTTGATAATCCACACATTGGTCCAACACTTGAAGAGATTGTTGACTAATTTCGCAATGAAATAATCGCCTCGGCGCAACGACGACCACTTGCTAATGCGCCTTGTTGCGAAGGGGTATCGCGATGGTCCCCCACCACCCAGATTCCACTACCGAAGTTGATCTCTCGACGAACTGATAGCCCTGGCACTTGAGCGGGAAGCGCATCGAGGACCTCAGACACATGAAGTAACTGCCAATCAGAGATCTCACGGCCCCAGAGCAGTGCGAGATGGCGACGGACGTCGCCCTCGCTTGACGCCACCAGTGAGGTTGACGAAATTAGGTGCTTCCCCTTCGGTGCAAACGTGTGTGAAACGTTGCTCATTACCACTGAGTTCACCAGCGGGCCGCGATGGAGCCCATCGACAACGAGTGACTTGCCAGATGAGGGAGCACGCTCCGCTACGTGATACCACGTAGTGCAATTCTTCATGGTGGGCATTGGGACTTCTGGAATTAACGCATGTGCAGCACGCGCTCCGGTCGCGATCACGATGTCTGTTGTGTGTACGCTTCCCTGTGCAGTAACTACTTTTCCAGGAAGAAAGCTCTCGACTGTAGTTCCTAAGCGCACATCGTGAATGCGATCTGCGAACACCCGCGGGAATTCCCCCATCCCCTGAACGGGTACAGAAGGTGTCCCCTTCACGAATGATCGCAACACCAATTCACCGTAGCGCCGAGACACATGCGCTGGATCATCGAGGAAAACGCCTTCAAGAAAGGGTTTGAGAGTGCGATCGTAGAGTCGGCCACCAGCGCCAACATGCGAAAGGGCGCTAGCGAAATCAGAATCGTCTTGTTCGGTGATATCGGCCAAGGTTGATGTGAGCAGGTGGAGCACATAGAGCCCCAACCTCACCTTCTCTGCCAGAGTTCCCGTCGCCGGAGAGAGAGACGAAAAGGCAGCAAGCGGTGCCCGCCGTGGATCACCTACGGTCGATGTCGAATTACGCATGGCGACCGAGACGGCTGCGCCCATAGGTGCCAGTTCCAGATCTAACGAGAGTTTTCTAAAATCGGGGTACCATGGATTAAGCACTTGAAATCCGCGATCGAGTAAAAAACCATCGACACGATCGGTGCGCACTCGCCCACCCACTGCATCACTTGCCTCGAGTACCTGCACACGTTTTCCGGCACGTTCTAAATAGAACGCAGTCGACAACCCTGCAAGCCCAGCCCCTACTACGACGACATCGACGTCGTCTGTTGCCACAATTATCCCTTGATCGCTGCGGGATCGTGGCGCAATTTAGATGGCCACCAGACCGCTGGGCCAATGTCGTGGACGAGCGCAGGAACAATGATCGAACGCACCAGAATCGTGTCGAGCAAAACACCAAAGCCAACTGCAAAGCCAAGCTCGGCTAGCACGATGAGTGGGAGTACTCCAAGCACGGCAAAAGTGGCTGCTAGAACAACGCCGGCAGAAGTGATGACTCCACCAGTCACCATAAGCGCCTTCAAAGTTCCAGGTCGTGTACCCATACCCATCGCCTCTTCGCGCACGCGGGTCATCAAGAAGATGTTGTAATCCACGCCAAGGGCTACCAAGAAGGTAAACGCGAAGAGTGGGAACGAGGCATCTGATCCTGGGAAGTGGAAGATGTGGTTGAAGACCAGTGCGCAGGCTCCGAGGGTAGCCACGAACGATGCTGCCACGGTCACCATCAACAAGATGGGTGCAATGATCGAACGTAAGAGCAACATCAGGATGAGCAGGATCACGAAGAGCACAATTGGAATGATGACGTTGCGATCACGCGTAGATGCCACTTGTGAGTCGTAGTTGATTGCGGTGAACCCACCCACATAAACATTCGGTCCGAGTTGTGAGTGCAGCGCCGCGCGAAGATTCTTAAGAACTGTAAAAGCTTCTGGAGAGTTGGCGTCGTATTTCAAAATGGCGTCTACTTCGCCGATTCCATCTACAACCTTGGCTGGGGCCATATCGGCACCTGGCGTGCCATCAGGAATACCCGTGTAAAACGCAGCACCGGCAATTCCGGGAACGCTAAGGGCGATCTGCTTGATCTCTTCCAACTTGTCAGCCGGGCCAAGAATGTTTGCCGGATTTCCACGACCAGCCGGGAAGTGGCGCGCAGTGGCTTCGTCAGCAATGACCGAGTCTGTGCGCTTGGTGAATTGCTTATCGAGTCCACCGGCCTTCAAGGTCGGCAAAAATGCACAGAGGATCAGTACCACTGCGGTGCCAAGAATCCACGAACGACGTGGGCGCTGGCCAACCGTACGAGCAACTTTCCCCCAGACGCCCTTCTCTTCTGGGTGATCGCTGCCAAAGGCAGGCTTGCGTGGCCAAAAACCACGGCGACCAATAAGTAAGAGCAGCGCAGGGAGCAGAGTAAGAACAGCGACATAAACCGAGATCACACCTGCGGCGCAGACCGGCCCGGTTGACTTATTTGAAGTGAGGACCGAGAAGGAGAGACAGAGCAAGCCGGCCGCAACAGTTGCTGCCGAGGCAGTAATGGGTTCAATAACACCCTTGAGCGTGACTCTCATCGCGTCGTACTTACTTTCGTAATTGCGCAACTCTTCACGGAAGCGTGAGACGAGGAGCAACGAATAATCCGTACCCACACCAAAGACCAAGATAAGCAAAATTCCCTGTGCCTGGCCGTTGAGATCAATCACGCCACCCTTTGCCATGAAATAGACAACGGCTTGGGCTAGGGCATCGCCAATACCCACCGCCATCAAAACAATGATCGGAAGGAGCGGTGAGCGGTAGACGAAGATCAGGATCAGGAAGACAATTCCCACAGTAGTGTAGAGAAGTGACCCGTTAATGCTGGAGAAGACACCGATCAAATCACCGAAGAGTCCAGCAAGACCACCGACGTGCCCGTCGAGGCCCTCCACTTTCATCTCATCACGAATCGCTTGCACACTCACTGCGATCGGACTCTTTCCACTCGCAAATGGCTTGCTTGATTTTTGAGAATCGAAGAAGAAGAGCGTGGAGATGGCTTTTCCATCCTTTGATACTTGACTGCCCACTGGTACCGGCAACAAGAAGGAACCCACGGTCTTTCCCTCTTCAATTTCAAGCGATGGAATCTTGCTAATGAGCTGATCGATTTTGGCCTGTGCCGCTGGCGTCACTCCGTCGGCAAACTCAAAAATGAGTGTTCCGACAAAAGGTTGGTTTTCGCCCACCAACTTCTTTTGGGCGTTGATGGCAAGGGTGGCTTCGGCCTTGGCTGGAAGGAAGGCCGCGTTGTCATTCTTGATGACCTCACTGAGCTTGCCTGCAAAGGGACCGGTCGCCCCGCTGACCAGGAGCCAGCCGACGACGATCAAGACTGGCAGTAGCCAGCGACGGCGACGCGAAAGAGCAGGGGCAGGCGTAAGCGTGGAAGACATCAGGATTCCTTATCGGCGAGCGGTGGCCCTAGTGGCGGTGG